>Ga0163217_1096917_pt1 | contig 10713 bp, 6 predicted proteins | sample SynspAceP_FD_185933 | JGI IMG/M metagenome (GOLD analysis project Ga0163217, IMG submission 185933) | Saline lake microbial communities from Ace Lake in Antarctica - Synechococcus sp. Ace-P (PacBio error correction) | ecosystem: Environmental > Aquatic > Non-marine Saline and Alkaline > Saline ...
CCCGAAAGGAATATTCGTTGGGGAAAAAAATGGTTTGTCCCAAAGAATCCGCCATTTGAACGAAAATGTTTTGGAAAAGAAAAAAAATTGCCAAGTAATTCCAAAAAAAAATAAACTAATAATTGGTCATCTCAAAAAACAATAATCTTTATAGCCATTACAAGGAAGAAATTCCCTTAAATGCCTATTTTGAAAACTTTGAATTTAACCCGAAAATCAATATTTAACAAAATTTCGATAAAAATTTTTACTAGAACCTAAAGATGGGGGATTTTTTGGTAAATTATGCATTTTTAGACAGCAGATCAATTTAAAAACTACATTTAATACCCTAATATCGAATAACAAAATAAACTATGTTTTTTACACTATTGGAAGAAAAATTTAAAGGCTTTACTTATCCTTATCTTAACGTTTAACAGTACTGGCCCAGGAAAATGGTGAAACAAGTCTTGGGGTCTTGCACAATGTACTTCAGGTACCAAATGATTACCCAAACAATTAAGTAACTCATACGGAAGCAGAACAATAACGCTTATTAGAACACAAAAATTCTTAAAACCAATTCCTTTTTACGTACCGGGATAAACTACCCAATATAGAACTCAAACACAATTTGCACTTTTGGTAATGGCTATAATTACTACAGATGCTTCTTTTATGGAGTTTCAATATAACGCACCTTTAAGACACTCCGCAATTTTTGAACGATTTTTCTTAAAAAACAAAAGTATGGAATTTAATTTTGGAACACAGATTATATCTATGGAAAACGTGTTATTTCATACTGAGATTAATGGTATCCTCTATGATGATCTTTCAGTCATGGAATAATCGGTAGTCGTTTTGCCAGCTCACCCGCCTTCCCTTTAACCAATTACCTTTTTTTCCTTATTTTATGACGAATAAATGGGCCAAGACTTGCAAAAGATGATTTTTTAATCGAAAATCGCCTTTACGCTGCTTCTTCGAATTTACCGTGACCGATAACTGCAGCCCTACAATCTAGGGTACTTTAAAAAATCAATTTTCTCCTTAATTTAATGAGCGACTTCCAGATAGGTATTACCTATAATCCCACTTAAGAAGATATCCGCTGAAAAAAAAATAGTGCTATGAATTCTGCAAAAAGTAACTTTTTTAAGAAATGCCAATGTTGAACTTTTGTAGGACGTTTGGCCCTTTCGCCGGTCAACCAACTTCCCCAATAATTTTGGTGTCTATTGCCCATTTTTTACCGCATAAAAACTTTAAGGCTGTTTAAAAATTATAAAGTAAAGCCCTTAACTCGATCTGGCTTTGCGTTTTTGCGAATTCGATTTTACCGTCTTGGGAAGGTGGAAGGTAGATTTCCGCTTTCCAATTTTCAGGAAACGCTTGAAGATTTATTGAAGCCGCCAACTACCTAAAAGAACTACACTTCCCTACTTGATTTATTGGTCACTCTTTAGGGGGAGCGCGGCCATTCTAATGCTTCGAAAAAAATTATCCTCTCTTAGGGCTATTGGCTATCTATCTGGTGCTTCATCCAGTCCGTTACATGTTAAACAATATTTTTAAAAATGATTTGAGCCTTGTATCAACAATAAAGGTGTTGCGAAGTAAATATTGGAGGCAGAAATTTTTACTATCAAAAACAACAGTTTTTTGGTAAAGATCTAAAAATCACGACAGCTTTCAGAAACCCTAAGAGAAATATCGATAAGTTCAATCTTTAATCTTACATCTTCACGCACATAGATTACTATTGTCTGAAATTAAAGATGCGAGAAAATTTACATAGCGGCACACCATCCCAAAAGCTTTGTTTCCTAGATGGGGCGATCATGTTACTGAACGACCCTATTTGACTGCATCTCTATGCTGGTGAAATTAAAATAGGAAGTTGTCCGCAAAAGGTATTTGGAAATACTGCCCTCGGTCTAATACGCCCTTGAAACTGAAGCAAGAGGTATCAATAGCGTTATGACAACAGAGGTAAGACGGATTTCCAACCCAAATAAAGTTGGTAGCCATTTCAGGGTGGAATTTGCGGTGAATTTGACGCGCTGTTCCTTATTGGCGGGAACGAAATTTGTGGACCCTTCTCACCTAATGCAATTGGTCTCGGCAGGACTAATCTCTGGCAACTTGTGATGACCATTCAGATGTACAACACCAAAAAAAAAATTGGCCTTTGTAAACGTAGAAGTGCATACGTCCTACAGAAAATCAACACGCAGCCGATTTGCGGGAACTTGAATCGAGTGAGGCAAAATAATAGAGACACGTTTAATAGAGTCCACTAAACTGACTGGTGGACCTAGACGAGAAACAAATTTCCAAAAATCTTGGAAAATCGCCGATAAATGCCCCGTCCCGAGAACTTTGACAGTGGAAACACGGGTGATCACCCACACTGATAAAATAAATAGAACATTTCGTCCTTCTAACTTATATCAATTTGCCAATTAAAATATTATTAAAATCATTTTAAAAGAATTGTTCAACGATATTATTTATGCTCTAACTTTATAGCTAAATAATTTCCAAATAACAACATGAAAAAATCTGTGCTTTTGCCATGCTTAAGCTTGCTTCTATTACTGGATATATTAGCTGTACAGGAGATGCCTAAAAGTGGAACAAGATCGAACAGGCCCGTAGAATGGAGGCCACATTTCCAAAAAATTAGTTTGGTAAAGATTCTACCACAATTAGTTTCACGGCCTATAAGAGCCGACCGAAAAATTACCTGTTGGTGGCTTAAGTGTTTACCAAAATGCAATCTTAAAGAAAACCAAATTGAGGTATTACTCGCACTGAAGGCCCTAAACGGAAATAACATTTAAGTATTCCTGTAAGTAGCTTGCTAACCAAGATGCCGACTCTACTAAGAGACCCTCAAAAATTTTGGAGTTCTCTCTTTGTGTATGTGAAATACAGAATTATTTCTGGGGAATTGTAAGTTTCAGGAGCGGATAGAATGCTCTATATACGTTACTTAAAATGGAAATAACGGCAAATATTCCTTTAGACCATGACAATATTCAGGGGTATAACAGTGTATTCATTCTTAGCGGAGTAAGTGAATTTGGATTGCGGCACGCGCTTAAATGCGGTAACCTCCATTAAACAAAGCTGCGATATTTGCAACGGAAAAGATGGTGTAGTAACAACATGGAGTGAAAGTTGCGTACATGCTGATACGTTCTTTTGCAAGAAAAGTAAGACTTGTAGCGATAATGTTTCATAAGAATAATTCACATGAGCTGGTATAGGACCACATTGACAATGGCCCGTTCAGTAAGAATTTGCTAAACATAGTTTTAAATAGTAAATCCCCTGTTTTTTGAATATCAAAAACGTGATTTTCAGTTAAAGCAATTGTATTTTAACTCTAATCAGTTTAATAATAACACATATCAATTGCGTAGCTTGATATCCGTCCTTTATTTAATTGCGTATATTTTATTCTAACAAAATAATACTTTAAAAATGTAATATATATAATTGCACTTGTTCTTAGGCGTTCCTATTTATTTACTGCTTAATAGCTGTAAAGAAGTGAAAAAAAGATTCAAAGGAGGGTAATAGAAAGTTAAATCTGTAGTAACGAAAATTAAGGAAAAATAAATGTAGACAGCTACATCGCATGGAGCCAAAGCGACAGTACATGTGAAAGGAGAAGTTATTTTTACTGTAAGAAAACGGAACGGTGAGCAATGAGAAACAAAAACTGTCTGGATTAAAACTGTGAACATCGACCTCCATATTTCATCGAAAAGGGCCGACTGTTCTTCTCGATTGGAAATCTACTGGAGGACATCTTGGAATCCTACTTGCCCCTCATGGCAAATGGGGTTCTGAGGATGGCTATCATAAAGGGGATATTGGGAATTTTCCTGCAGATACCGATGTGCAATGCCATGGTGGACTTTTTCTACCATCATGGAATGGTGTTGTGGGATGTGAATGATGAGGCCAAAATCCTTTTTGAAGGGAGCTAAGCGTTACATGGCAATGGGGTTCGATGAATTTAATTTAATACCCCAACCACTGGTAGAATGCTGGAGGAAGAATATAGTTGGCGCAAAGGATTAATTGAATAATAATATTAACAAAATCATGGAAGCCTGCTTATAAAGTACATTTTTTTCTTTAAAAATTTCTTGAATTGGAATTAGATTCGTAAGTGTGTAGATCAATTTCACAGCCAAAAAGGATGCTGCCGCTTTTGAAAAGACTGTATACTTCATGTATTGCTGAAAATCATAATGTTGCGTTAAAATAACAGCTCACCATCTGGTGGGTCCATTTGAACTGATAAATTGCTCTGCAAAATTGCAATTATTCGTGCACCAAAGATTATTTTTTTATGCAAAATGGAGCTATTTTGGAATCTTAATAAACAACCGACTGGTAGACTCTTCTGGACCAAAATTGTCAGTCCTCTAAATGTGGCAGAGTTCTCTTGCTTACATACCTAGAAATAGACTAATTCAAATATTTGAGGCTAGAATCTGCGTGTAAAAAGGCTATCTCTAATGCTTTAAAGCTCTTCACGTATGTCGATGAATAGCGTATGTAGTCGACATAACATAACAGTATATATAAGACACTCGTTATACCGCTAGGACTTAACTTCGTGCGTAGATTTCTAGGAAATATGTCAAGGATATGATAGTAGAAGTCCCAGAATGATACACAGGTTAATTTATAATCAAACACTATTGAATAAATGTAAAAGGCAAATTATGAGTAGAGATTAATAGAGCGCTAGCGTGAACTTAGTGCTCCTACGCCATGACCTATAAGAAGATAACATCCATAGAAGAAATTTTGCTGTGAGACAATACTTCAACATTTGAGGTGGACCGAGTAAATATCATGCTAGCCAATGGATGAGAGTCTGTCATTTACGCCGCAACAATCATAAGGTAATCTCAGAAGGATCACATAAGTATATTCGATAGCATTAATGGAATTAACTATCCGCGCATGAGCTATATTGACACTTTAGGCTTGCGGTAACATTTGAAATCAGCTTCTCATTATCAATCAGACAAATTTCTGGTACCCCAGGTGTATCATTATAATGCGGTCACAATATATCAAGATTTAAGATAAACAAAACTGCTAACTTTTATAAAGCAGCATATCATAAATAAAAGAATTAGTATGCCTAGTTGAAACATACTGTGCGCTTACTTTATGTACATAATCAAAAATCCGTTGCGCACACCCGATACATTGTGCTTTTCCGTCGCAGTTGATATCCTAATCTATACATCGAAGATGGCGAAGGATTGGGTGTAATACAACCAATACGACTGTGGCACACCCTGAGATGAGCTGTTGGTATCGAACTGAGCTTATCTCGGGCTGGGTCACATCATCTCAAACTTGGGATATATTATGGAGGCGTTAATCATCTGACATGCCAAACACACACAATTCAGCTTGGTGAGAATACGAATATTAGATCAGCTGGTATTCACAGAGAGCAAAATGCACCGTCAGTCCGATGGAACTAGACTACGATGGACAGATTACTAGAAATTCCTTGATAGCACCAGAATATATTAAAAGCAACTATTCGGATATATATATGATTAACGGTAACGTCAGCTCAGCACATCGCGCCAGTGAATATAGCGCTACTCGCATAGCGGCAATGACTAAGCCAATATCACGATAGTTCGAACAATGCCCGTAGAAAGTATTCTCCTAAGCGAGGCATCGACAGCATAGATTCAGTCGTGATCTTCTTCCGAGATGGAATTGATGTGTGAGTACTTGCATGTTCAGGCATGTGTGTCTCTAATCAAGACACAGGAATTCCTAGTAACTTTCACTGCCAGTCCTGGTGATCTCGTTTTAGTCGACTTCTTCTAGAAGGATACACTAATAAAACTTCTCTTTGCACATTCACTGGCCGAGATCCCCATAATTGTAGTCGGAACTCAATGCGACATGTAAGTGTCTTTGACAATTTTAGTTGTATTACCCTTAAATTACTGTCGTAGCATACCATGCATGTGTCGATTACTGTACATCACATAATACTCTCTCAATTTGGAACTCTATAATCATTTTATATCACTTACGGGTGGCCATTTACTAAAGCAATATTAGGCAAGGCATAACCAGCAATTTATATAAAATAGAACGTGGCCTATTAGCGAGAATAATGCTATTTATACTGCTGAGCAACCCTTTTCAATTATTTAGATATATATTTGTTGCTCAGTATACTGAATAAAATTACGCATTAATAATAGTGTATGACACAATTGCATTACCCACTAATAAATAATAGCGCTTAACTTGCAATATATTATATATAGCATTTGCCTCCATAATATCCCTATAAATTCCTGTTGATATAACTGATAGTCAAGTAAGAAAATACATATAGTAACACTCTTATACTTAAAAGAGCGACCACAGAATCTTCTGGCACCGAAGCTTATAATGATCTCAAAATATCAAAAACTGGACCGATATTTAGGCATCTATTATAAAATGTAATCAATAGTTATCATCGAATTACATCTATCTGTATACGGGTCATTCCGATACAAAATGAAGGCTCTCGCAATCTTGACAAAGAAATCAATATATAGCGCAAATAAAGAATTATTATAGAAAAACTGTACACGGATCACTTATACACAGCTAGGTGAACCATAAATAGGAACTATTAACAACTATATGTCTATAGCAAATAGAGTATATCAATTAGCTAATGTTACGAAGCATACCTACATCGATAAGTCAGAGATTTCATACATTTTACTTAACACTCAAGTGCATTCTCCAGAGGCGAGAACTGACCTTATATGGCGCGTATATAAACAATTCGAGGTTTATCGGGAGGTTCAACTCTTTTGTTTTGTCCGATGTTCTTGTAGAGGTTCGTCGACCAATCCACCAAAATTACATCAAGGCATGAATGTTTCAACCCAGCAAAGGCAAATGATATATATACCTCGGTAAAAGACAACCCTTTATTGGCTGGCACATGTAATGAATTTAGGAGAATGCTATGTGATAAAAATAGCCGTTGGGTATCAAGACATTGTAAGATAAGCTGATTCTATAGGCAGACAAATTTACTACCTGCTCCTGAGACACGTAACTTACCTTACAAGTACATGAGGCAGTTCATGTACTCGTCTTCCTTATGCACGACACTATAAACCGATCGAAATAACTCACCAAGAATTTTCAATCGTGAGATAGTGCCTTCTTTATATTCTATTGAGAGAGGTACTAGGCCAGCAATATAGTGTAAATTTGCGAGTATTAAACATCACGTAAAGCAACTACCGACTGATCAACGGTAATACGTAAAGAAATATGCAGTTCCGCTTGTAGGGCTTTGCAGTATTCAATAAGTACCTTAAACTCTATTTACGTTCTTTACTATTAATATGTGAAGATGTCCTTATGATAGTTTGTTATTTGAGTTTAGAATTCCACTGTTCCAGAGACCAGACTACGCTGAATATTATCATCGCGGTAGGACTATTCATAGGCCACAGAATGAAACTTGAAAAACATATATGGTACGATTATTACACTTTAATTATAATTACAGCGCGTATACTAAGATAGTATGTATATTAGGTAAGATGTGGCCGCTCACTATAATTGGTGTGTTTCATTATGGATTCTGGCCGTAACAAGCTCCCATTGCTCCATTTTGAATAGCGTCGACTCCGTTAACAGCTATTTCCAATACAAAGAATAGATCAGTCAATATTAAAGACTATATACAAAGCAATGTCTCATATCGATGTGATATGTGGACCTAAGATTACTGTTATGCTAAATCTACCAAAGATATAAGCTGAAGTAAATCTTAACGTGTCAAAAATATATCGTTGAATAGCCATACTTCTGTCAATATTGGATGCACTTTTAAATCATTAAAATGATAGAGTTATAATTCGCGAGCAACTATATTGATTAATCAAGAGAAGAAAGACAGCGAAAATATGTTACTTACTTATATCTCTTATTACAAATGAGTTATAACTCCGCCCACTGTATTGACTACTGTAGGCATAAGGTCTCAGTACGAGACCGAGCTTTGACTGTTATCGAGCGATCTCAATTCTACCATAAACTATTTGGAATTTAGATTCTCGCAATAGGAGAATCACGCGCTTATAATCAAATATCGTACTCTGATGCGACGGAATTTGAACGCGAGTACTAGGTGATTCTTATCCAACTCTCGAGTTGGTAACGGAAGTCGAAGATTCCCGCGACAATGCGAGTACACTGTCGTGTAATTGATCGATAGGAAGCTATGCTACATTATGCTTGGGGCGTAATATCATACCTAATGCCTGGACCAAATTACTTATTTCATTCTATTGAAAATCGTACCAATCTAGGTGTATAAAGATCATACTTGGCTTCGATAGACATAAGATGATCATAGAGGCCATCAGCATGACATGCCAGATAGTGCTCTCGCAGAACCAATGTGCATGGCAGTGGTGAGAAGAGCGACAAAGACGAAGGAATTCAACGTCGCCATATGAATACAATGGCGCATTTACGAGCACAAATCGACTCATGAACATCGCCATTAGGCTAAAGCAAATGCGTGTGCATCTGGTGTAATACATTCGCAGTTCTGCGACATGGACATGAGGGAACTGGGTCTACCTACTTTCGTGTTACAGTCAGTACTCTCACATTGAGAGCCATATAACGCAAGGGTCGGTATACCGGAAATCCTGAGGTGTTCTAGAACTGAAGGATCTTCGCGATAAATTGCCTCTTCTAGGCTACAAACCCTCTTATAATTCCAGGATAACTGTGCCATCTCGTAGAGCGGAATAGCGTCTTAATGGTCGTTCAGTAAATGTGATCTCCCCATAGGCGTACCCGACACTACTGGAGAATACTTAGCCTATGAACACGTTGAGATGCCTCGACATATGTAAATTATCCAACAAGCGGCTTCTTGATAGTTTCCGACATAGTGAGTTTCGAACCTAGTATGTGTTATTCAAGTGAACTAAGATTAGGAATCACTTTATACAGAGGCATCATCCTCAATGATTAGGAATGTATCATGTGAAAGCGGTGGTCCTCATTTCTCCCAGTTTGACAATAGGAGTGCGCGAGAGGAGAATGATGAGAGCACATAGATATGGTCCAGTTACTGCATAGCAGAAGAATTGGTAGCCGGATGTACGAAGGTTATTTATAAGAGAAGAGGATAAAGGGGCAAGGAAGTAAAAGGACAGCATGTTACAGGAAGAACAACAAAGCTTCAGAAAGAGAGGATTCTGAGAGTCATTTGGCAACGGAAATAAGAAGGGAATAGATCTTTATTTGGTCTTCCTTAGCAACACCAATGACAGAACGAAGAGAAAATATTGCGGTCCAGGTAGCTTGGAAGTCCAAGAGGTCAAACAATTGAAGAAAGACTAGTTTCCGAGAAGCGATGCCATCACCATATAATAGTCAGAAGAGGTGAATTGCGGCCCTAGAACTAGATATCGAGAATCAGGAAAATAGGAAAGACTGCCATTGAATAAAGTTAATGTCCATCTCTTCCCTGATCTAACAACAATTTAAAAACAGATTTTATTAGGGCCAGTGACATTAACTATTTAATAGAGGTGATTTTTTATCAAAAAAATGAAAGTCCGCAAGTCCTCTAAAGGAAGGTAAAATCGCGCCGACACGCAACGATCTAGAAACAACGCAGGTATAAAGGAAGTTAGTTCAAGGAGTTAGCAGTATGAAAATTAACAGGTTGCGAATTGTAAGCAAGAACAGAGTGAAGTATATTGAGACACTACTTGGCGAGAAGACCAAAAAAGAGTACCGAGACGATAATAAAAAGATGATTGACGGGCGTATGAGAGAAAATATAAGGAGGAGACGCATAGAGCAAGATGAATCCGAAATACCCTCCCTGACGGAAGCTGAAACACTATATGTAAGAAGAGCATGTAAGTTATGCACCACTAATGGTTGGAGCGCAAAGCATTGCAGAGAAAATATTGTCAGTATTATTCAGACTTTGTCGCAGCCAAACAAGTGGTGGAAAGTATATACTTCCAAGAAGTTAACGTTATTATAGATGAAGAGAAAGACCACCTTGAGTACACGTACCACAAGCCGAAATAGGAAATGGCTATTTAGAGCTATGGTTAGCGAGAACTAGATTCAGTATGGACAGGAGCGGAGAGTAGAATTGGACCAATACGTTGCACGAAGACAAGAGGTACTCGAAGGTCAAGCGACGAGAAGATGACGTAGAGATTGCGTGTTAGCAGAAGAATATGAAAAAGCGCATTGTGAACGAATAGCTGCAGGTGGATGAATGGGATTTGAAAATGGTTGATGATAGTTCAAAGCAGTATGTAGCAACTCTTGCCATGCATATGCATGGATAGAATGTTGACAGGATGAGGTTACTGACTTAAACTACAAGGATACTTACGCGAGTATGTCTACGGATCGGAAATATAGTCCGAAGCGATCGAGTTGAATGACCCAAAATAAGACCGATTGTTCGAAACAAAATAATGAAAAGAGCCAAGAGAAGATAAACAAGTAAACGAACGATAAAGGAGCAAGCTGGACGTAGTTATTGAATGAGAACCGATGATTACATAATTAGTGGAACAAAGAGAGAGAGAGACGATCTATTAAACCGGTAACAACTAAATAGTTGTCTCAATGGCTCATTCC
>Ga0163217_1107345_pt1 | contig 10713 bp, 7 predicted proteins | sample SynspAceP_FD_185933 | JGI IMG/M metagenome (GOLD analysis project Ga0163217, IMG submission 185933) | Saline lake microbial communities from Ace Lake in Antarctica - Synechococcus sp. Ace-P (PacBio error correction) | ecosystem: Environmental > Aquatic > Non-marine Saline and Alkaline > Saline ...
CGAGGATATTGGGGGTGTTACAGCGAATAGCGATTTTGTTTTCTTTAATTGGGGCACATGATTTATTTTCCTTTAGCAACCGTCAGCTAATTATAGCTTCTGTACTTATCTCTACTTGGTATTGGGGGCTGTTAGTGGCTTTTGGTGACTATACTTTGGAGTGCACTAGCTTAGACCATTGACAGGAGTCTACACTCGCGCACACGCGCACATTTTACGGAGGTGATGGAATTCCGTTTTGACCCTGAGGGTTTACTGAGTACATTACGGCGATTTGCAATGTTAATTGCGGGATATTTATAGGACAATTTGTTATTCAAGGGGGAATCAAATTATGAAGAAGTTGCAAAAATGTCATGTAGAGCTGGTTATTGGGGCCGCCGTTATTTTGGATTTAAGTTTTCCTGTAATAAAAATTATGGACGAGTTCATTTGGTGGGATCTAACCATTGGCCTTGATATATTGTGGTAGCCATACTGATCTACTCTATCGATTTTATTAAAAAGCCTGTAAACTACTAATTTTTTCAGAGGTTTTTGGAAAAAACTCCTGTTCATTTTTATTATCAGAATACTTGCATTACTTTACTTTTTTCTTCGTGTTGGTGAGAAATCAACTTTGTACGTTATATCTTGAAAAAGCTTTCAGTTTGATAGACTTTTATGGATCATTTGGCTTTTGCCCTTATTTTATGCTATTTTGTTGGGCTTATTGGGTTTTTTGGAATGGATAAGAACGAAGATTTAACATTAATATTAGTAGCGCTAAACTATTTTTGGTTCGGCTAAAAAAACTTCATTATTTAGCTATCTGACAAACAATTCATGAAAGGTTTTGCTCACTAAGTGAGATTTGAATTGCTCCGACCTTGCCCGCTAACCGGACGGCGGGCCAACCTGCCCGTTCAAAGGCGGGGGTCTAATATTTTAGTAGATTTCTTTCGATCATCGTGGAGCTTGCCCTAGGTATTAGCTATAATAAATTTTAATAATATCGGTCGGGTTACTATTAAAATAGTTTTTTTGCCACGTAGTGCTATTGGCTGCTTCATGATTTCAGGGTTGTGTCTTTTCATTTTATCCAGTCAATCGGTAGAAAAATCATGGTGGTCAAAATGTGACCTATAGGATGGATGTTCTTGATTTATCAAGTCCTTTACCTCCATATTAAATTTGTGGCCAACTCTCATTTGGGTTCGGTTTAGGGTACTTTTAAATGTCAATTTCAATAATAGGTAATCCTCTGTTTGGCATAGGCAAGGTTTGCTTGCCCTGAGGACTTGGGAACTGTAATACAATGTAATCTGTCTTCGATGCTGGCTATTTCTTCCCATTCTTTGTTTTTAGTGCATTACCCCATTACTATGGGTCCTCTAAATGAATGTTTTAAATATTGTTTTAAGCCTCTGCAATAATCCTGTAAGCTTCCTTGTCTACATGGGGATGATCTTTTGGCAGGAATGGGTCCAAAGGTTTTTCATCGCAAGAGAACGATATAAATTCGGGGAATTGGTCTCGATATTGAAGTGATCTGGGTAATCTCACCTAATACTTTTCCTTAATCATTCATTTTTAAAACAGTATTGATTACATACTATAAATATAAGAGTTTTTTATGCTAATCGCTGATGAGTTCAATATAAAGTCAATTACGAGTCCATATTATGAAATGTATCCGTAGTCTGGCAACTTTTATTTGACACCAGCTACAGGAAAACTTGGACTTGTTGTTAACCTAACTATTGGCAAATTTTGTTCCAAAGTATTTCGAATATCCTATATTCCAATCCAGGTAATTTTTCGGTAAAAACGATATATTAGGGTCATTTTCAATTATATTTATGTATTAATAGTCCTATAAATGACCATAATAACCCATTAAATTTTTTTTTTAAAATAGGGCTCCTTTGTGGATAGCTATCTTAGCGATACAATGTACAGCGGACAACAAAATAACATAAATGAAAAAAATGAACGCAATAGGGATTTAAACGATCACTACCATTTCTTGAAAAAGGATAGTTTTAATACTTTCAGACAACGGAGAATACGACCCCGGAATACGATCTATTGGTTAAAATAGAGGCAATTTCGGTAAACCGGTGATTATAGATTAGGCAAAATGCGGCAAAGGATTACCGTGTTTGGACAGTCCAAAAATAATTGGTTGGGAAGCTGTGGGAATCGTAGAGGCTGTAGGCGATCCACTTCAAAATTTGGAGTGGGGATCAGGTGGTATTATGCGGTGCATAACCGACAGTGGGAGCAAGCGGAATACAATTGATCGATGAGCGCATTGTTGGTTCATAAAAAAAATATAAGTATTCGCGAAGCGGCTGCAATGCGCTAACAAGCTAACGGCCCTAATGAGGCCTTTTTGATCGAATAGAATGATGCGGAGAAGGACAAGGGAAATCTGTCTTGGATCTTGGCAGGGGCTGGTGGAGTTGGCTTCTATAGCCCATACATTGGCCAAGAAGTTAGCTAACCTAACGTATAGCCACAGAGTCTCGTGAAGATTCTATAAATAGGGTGTATAAGATTTAGGGGCGAGTTTTGTGGTAAATCAACCATAACTAAAGGAAGAATTGGAAAAATCGGGTATAATCAAGTCGATTATATTATTCTGGATTTTGTGGATTTGGAGGTTATTGGGAAATGGCACTGAATCATCAAACCTCAGGACATTATAGTTCATTTACGGGTTAGTAGTAAACTTTGGAATCTAAATTTGGGCTAAAAATAAAGAGCGTAACCTTTTTCATGGGATTATGTACACGGGTTCATGTATACAACTGAAGACATAGAAAGGCGACGAACATTTTAAATCATGTAGCCCAATTGTTGGACGAGGGAATTTTGAATCTACGTTGAATATACACTTTCTGGATTTTTAACGTCCGAAAAACCGTTAAAAGTAACGCATGAAATGCAAGAATCTGGAAATCTATTGGTAAAACGTTAATACTTTTAATTAGTTAAAAAAAATTCAAGCAAATGAAAATTGAAGAAAACATTAGATACGTCTTAAGTATATTGTGGTCCAAAATAGCCCCAAGAGGGGTAGGGATTATGTTTCTTGGAACATTAGTAATAATACACTTTCACCTCTGGTCCTTACTGGAAGGATGGAGTAATTTGGTGTTTTGGGGGCATTACTGGTTAGGGTGGGGAGCGACCTGGATATTAACAGGATACTGAATTGTGCACGTATTTTGTGCCATCAAGCATTGCACATTAAAGGATGCTGTTAAGAGATCTGGTCGGGTTTAAAAATTAATCCGCTTGATTGCATATTCAAGGCCGCTGAAGGCTTTAAGGAATCACTCCGCATGTTTTTTTGGACGGGCTCTCAGATGTCATCGAACCAAGTAATTTTGGGGAAAGAGGTTATCCACACAAGTCGGGCAATCGAAATTTACCAATCAACCACTGAATGTCAGTTTGGTTATATTTAATTGCCGAAGTAGATATAGGTAGTGTTTTTAATAAATTTAAAAATATTAATTATTGGATTTATCTATAGAATTCCGAGGCTCTGCCTCGGGTGTAAGCGCTATGATATGTAATTTTTGTGGTATGAGCGAACATAATTCATAAAAGCCATAATAGAAGCTTGCTTTTAGTATGCCATTTTGGTTTGTCGTATTCAAATATAAGGGAGAAAGGTGCTTAGTGATGAAAGTACTATAACGTTCAAGGAAAATTGTCTTGGAATAGAGGAACGTTAAGAGATTCATTTTTTGGAAATCGGCCTTGATGTCGACCACGTTTCATTTTCTGATTCAGAGGCGTTCGACGAGGCGCTTTCCTAAAAAGATAAATCGGAGCATCAAGAGCATTAACGGCCAGGAATTTTCAGGCTCCACCCGAAGTGAAAAGATTGCTTTTTGGGGAGGTAAATTTTGGACAAGTGGTATCTTGTGAATACGGTTTGGTCGTAATCGAATGAAGAGGTAATTAAGAAATCTCCAAAACCAGGGAAAATCCTCAATATATGGTGAATACATAAAGAAATAAATTACGTTAAATTTTTGAACTCGATGGCTCTGTCGAGTAGTTCATTATAATGCAGTAATACATTACAAATCAACCCTTTGGGGCGTTTTTTTGCGCCTTTTGTACATGGCATCTAATGATTTTAAATCCTTTAGCTTCCTTCCCCATCTAGTAGGAACAATTGGTTGTACCCTCAAAAATAAGTGAGCCATACCCTCCATTTGAAGGGTCTGAATGGTTTAATGCGGGCTTGGGTCCAATTACCGTTATGTGTTCTGCCTTAATGGACCAATAGCCTGTTGAGGCTGCAATTTCGGCTAACCCTTTTCTCCGTTTTTAAGGAAGAATCGGTCCAAATGGCCATAGCATATGTAGAAGGCATGAGGCCAGTTGCTCCACTGGGAAAAGCCCATCTGAAATTGTATGGTTTTCATCCACGCCTTCCTTTAAAATTTTACAGGATCCGTTTTGGATTTCTTGTTGCAGTTACCCAATAGGTTTTCACCCAGCTATATATTCGGGCTCCATTAATTGAATCCAATACAATTATCGCATGATAGCACGCACGGCCAGTTTTTTGTTCAATCCCATTTGGGTTGGGTCACCGATTGTTAAATCCGGATATCTTGAAAGAACTTGAGTCTTTCCAAATTCGGCCTGCCTTGCGCATTGAATTCACCTCACTGTTTTCGTTGCATATGCATGCGATAACCACCAATAATTTTACGTTGGCAGCTTTAAGGCATCTACATTTTTTCTTGACCTCTTGGCATTGATACCCATAGGCTTTTTCACAAATACATGTTTTCCCGTCTTGGCTACCTAATCACCTGATCTTTTGGTGCAATCGTTTGGGGTAAATGACATAACGGCTCGATACTGGGTTTGTTCTTGATTTGGTCAAATTATCGAAATTATAACAATTCTTTTGCGGATGTCATACTTGGCACGACCAATCGAACCCTTTGAATGGGTACCATATTAAACACACTTGGTCTCTTTACAGGATTCCATGGCTTTTAGCCATCGTGAACCGTAATTTCCGAGACCATTTATGGCACTTAAAATAGGTCCCTCATAGGGTTCGCTAGAAGCTGCAAAAGCTTTTGTTGACTATAATAAATTGGTAAACTAATAGGCTGAAACGGTCATTTTCCCAAAATCTTCTTCTAGAAACATAGTAATCGTATTTGTGTGCCCTAAAAATAGTTAAATGGGAGTATGCTGCCAGTAGTTTAACTATTGTTTTGTCAATAATAAATCATACAAAATCTTTGTTTCAATAATATGGGAGGTTAGTCGCTACCGGTCCTAACAGCTTTAAACCGTTATATCACTTTCGCTTTGATTGTTTTTTTGATTGTTGGGGCTAAAAGGTGAAGAATTCCAATAAGAAACTTATATACTAAACATGGGCTACACAACAGCTGTGACGTTATGCAGTACAAGGCATTAGCGTTTTAAAAGCCTATATTCTCCATTATTTTTTAAACTCGCGTATGGAGGTGCTGCATCTTTTTAAAGTTTTTTGATAGATGGCTAACATCTGTAAAACCTATTTCTCGGCAATTTCGTAGGTGAATCGGAGTTCATAAGCGAATTTCCACAATTTTAATTTTTTGCTTTAATGATGTATTCGCGCAGGGCTATTACTTGCTTTTTTAAAATATTGCGTTCATAGGAGGTAGAGCATAATTAAAAACATCGGCAGATTCTCCACTTTAAAGCTGGTTTTATCAATATTCTCATTTATATAGGTGACATCTTGTATTCTTTCGTCCAAAGTTTTTTTTGGGAAATCAAATAGTTAGTTTTTTTTAAATGTCTTATCAGTATTTCAAAATGCTGGTCATTAAACTGGTGTAGTTAACCAGACTCTTGTCATAATCCTGGATTCCTGCAATCATGGATATTAAACTATCCATATGCCGTCTATCAATCGTTTCTTAAATTATTCCCCAGGCAATTTTTTATTGTTAATTGGAAAAGGATATAGGAAGCTTCTTTGACGCATTCGTTCCATCATGGAAAAACATTCTATTCTTAAAATGATCAGAAAACTTTAAAAGACCAAACTTGGGTGGTTTTTTTAATGCTAAAGAGAATGACACTTGTAAGGGAGTAACAAAAAGATGCTACTTTGAATGGCAACTTCATTATAAAGTTAATTACAACTGACTAACCTTTAACCATCATTTATTAAAACAATTCAAAGAAGTTGATTTTTTAACCGGGCGTTTGTTTTTCATTGATAATTCCAGTTCTTGTATTTCAAGGTTTTTATAGTCTCTATTACTTGCATTTTAGGCTAATTTTTAAGTAACTAGGGGTAAAATCAATACATTAACACATCAATTATTTGCCCTTAACTTTTAAAATACAATATACCCCATTTTTATACCACAATTAGGGTGACACCATTAAACTTGTTGGCCACAGAATTTAATCTGAAACAAAAAATTAAAAAATGCTGACAACAAAATTTTCAAAAAGAACATTATCAACGCTTTTCAATTTAGACTGCTACCAAGGAATTCGATGCCACTAAAAAAGTATCGGATGCCGATATGGAATTTATTTTGGAACGGCACATTTATCGCCTAGCTCTTTTGGTTTTTGAACCATGGCATTTTTTATGAGTGGTCAAGGATAGGAATTAAGGGAAGCTTTTAAACCTGTGGCTTGGGGGGCGCACGGTAAATTGGATACCGCGAGTCATTTTGTACTGGGATTGAGTATGAAGGCGTCCAATGACAAATTGGGAGATTCGCCTATATTAATGTTCATGATGAAGATGGGTAAGCATTGCCTGCGGATGATAATAGAAATTATTCAAATTTTATAGAGAATTCCAGAGCGCGATTGTTTAATCTGGACAATGATAAGAAGTTGTCGATTGGCCTCTAAGCAGACCTAATATGCTTTGGGGAATATGATGACTCATCCGCGGCTTTGATTGGTATAGACAGTTGTCCCATTGAAGGTTTTTCATCAGCAACAGCCGAAGCCCTATTGCGAGAAAATCGGAGTAGATAATCGGACAATACGGCTTATCTATATGGCGGCATTTTGGGTTACAGAAAGGAAGAACCCGCCTTTTGCCAAATGAGAAGGAACAAAGGAAGATATATAGTTACTTGGTTGTAAAGTACATAAAAAATAAAAGAAAAAATTATGAAAGCAAATAGGATATAAAGAGAACCTTCCCATCGAGGATGTAAAATCATAACAAGACGTAGAATTAGCAATCCGAAGCAATTGGTAAGACTTTTAGTAGAGATAAAAGAATTCTGTAATCCAGCAGATTATAAAGTAGAGCGGAATGCTTGTTGAAGGCGAATGAATTGGAAAATTATTGGTTTGGGATGCTAACAGGGATTGGTAAAAGAGTTGGAGAAGATGTTACGCTGTTTAAAGTTGGCGACGAAGTTTGGTATGGCGGCGATTTCCAGACAAGGAAGTTATGCACAGTATCAAAATTGTAAGATGAGCGTATTGGCGGCAAAAAAACCATCTAGCCTTATCTTATGCAGAAGCAGCTGCCTTACCATTGAGACCTCACTTACTGCTTTGGGAAATGTTTGTTTGATAGGTTAGAAGTAGCTAAAAATGTGCAGTAAATCAATTCTAGTAATTGGTGCAGCAGGGTGTGTTGGTTTTAATTTTTAGTACACTAGCCAAGAAAACTCAAAATTGAACATTATTGGAACGCTTTCCTCGTGAAGAAACTCAGATTGGTTAAAGGATTTGGGTGCGGATGCAGTAATAATCAACAGGAACAACTTGGAGTGAGGAATTTGAAGAAATATATCTACTGCTCCTGAATATTAGTGAGTTTGAATGCTACGAGCACATGCGGAGGAGAATTGTAAAGTGATAAACACAAGGTAAACTTCGGTTTTATTGATGACCAAATGTTATGTGATGCCCTTTAAAAGTAAAGCTTTGTGTCTACACATATCGAATTTTATGTTTACACGCTCTAATGTTCCAAGACGGTGATAATGATCGAAAGCACAACATCTTAAATGAGGTTTCTAAATTGATAGACAACGGAAAATTAAAAACACTTTGGGGGAACTTTGGAACCATTAAACGCAGAGAATATGCGTAAAGCTCATGCCTTTTTTGGAAACGGAAAAGCTAAGGTAAAATGTTTTGAAGGATTTTTAAGATCTCTAATGAGTCAAATTAATTTATAAAGAAAATGAAAATACACTTAAAAATATTGGTATAGCACAATATATTACTTGTACACGGCTAATGCACAGGTAATCGATTGATTCTGTGGCTACCTCAAAAGTGCAAAACATTTCATTTGATGAATGGAATCAGAACTATTGGCGACGGTATTCAGCGTTAAATGGTTTTCACGGACGAAAGGTCAAATACCATTTTTCAATTTGGAAAAAGGGTGCACATATTTCCGTGGCACAACATCCAAATGAGAGATTACCTATATCAATGTCTGGTAAGGTTAAAATCAAAAGATTATAGAACGGCAAAGAAGAGTTTGTTTGTTTCTGTGGCGAAAGTATAGTGTTTCCAGAAACATACTCATGGGTTCTGGTTGAGAAAACGTGGATTTAGATGTTCACGTTCCTGTACGTTCAGATTGGTTTGTCTAAAGAGCTTCTGATTAATTTACAAACAGCCATGAGATGAAGAATTTAATGAGAACATTATTATTTTTGCTTAGCTAGACAATTTAACATGAAAGAATTCGAACCATAATAAGCATATAACAGCCTATTTAAACTGATGAATTGAGCTTGGAGTAGTGGTGCTTATTGAAAATTAATGATCAAGGACCCGTACCAACTATGCACCCACATTTAGAACGAGTACAACTTCTTGAACTTAAGCTATTAAAGCAGGTTTGTTGCGAGAGTCCTTTTAATGTTCCCCGCTTTTGGTGATGCTGGTCAGACTTTTGACCCATTTATTATTTGGGATATTTAGCAGGACAAATACTGAATTGCATTGGAGTTTTTCTAGTTTTTGCTTTGCTTTACATATCGGTACACGTAGAAAATCACCGCAACTACAGACCAATTAATCTAGTGGTAGTTTATTGTTAGGTGTTGCTTTGGGGATAGATAATGATGAATATCCAGCTCTGGGAATTGACTATGAAATCGGAAGCGATTGTCCGGGACTCTTTCAATTATATTAGAAAAGCTCAAGATGCTTTTCCACAGTTAGAAACTAAAACTATGGAAAATTAAGGGTTAATAGATATCCACCAAAGCTAAAAACCATAAAATTCTCTATGTTAATTACGGGTTTTAAGTCAGCAATCTTTGGATGAATGCTGAAAAGGCAGTGGATTGGATGACTACCACGGATGTTTACGCAAACAAAAATATAGAATATCGGAATGGCGGGAATTGGTAAGGAGTTCAGTGATTTTGATAAACCTTTATGGCAACCTTTGTATGTAGAATTTACAGGAAGAATGATAATTTCATGCCACAACCCATACATTTGGTTTTAAAGGGTTTGTCAATTATTTAAGACGGTATTTTAATTATTTTGGAGATCTATGGTGTAAACCACATAGCACTTAATTTACGCTTCAACACAAGTAAAACAGAAACAGCTTTGAGAAAATAGCAGAAAAAGTTCTACCAATATTTCATCAACATTAAAAAAACAAAAATGAAAAAATTATACTCATTACAGAAGTACTGAACGGAATTGGTAAATTATTGCATTGCGTTTAGCAAAGAAGGACATTTTGTTGCTATTCATGGAAGAGTGCAAAAAACTGCAATCAACTTTAACGGAAAATAAGGCAGAATCTAAAACGAAAATGGTTTTCGTTTTTAGCTGATTTTTTCTGATTTTAATAGCTGTGATCCATGCTTGAAGAAGTTTGCAAAGAAGCTGGCCTAAATTGGACATTCTTATATCAACAAGCTGGTGTTTTTACAAGTAGAAGTAGAATACGGTTTTGCCAATGGTGTAGATGTGCGTTTGGCGTTAATTATTTAGCCCCTTACGAAGTTTTACGATTGCTATTGATGCCATTAATGAAAAAAGCTGATGCTCCCCGAATTATAATCTTAAAGTTTTCTGCAAGCCAAGCTCCGGTATTAATTAGTGCTTTAACAGAAAATGTAGGGTTAGGAAGTTTTATGAGGCATACGCCCAAAGTAATTGGCGTTGAACGATGTGGAGTTTTTATTTGGTCAACAGGAGCCCATCAATTACTGTTGTACAGTAAATCCGGGGTCTCTTTTAGATATAAAATGGCAAAAGAGGCCTTACTGTCAACATTGGTCCCAGCAGCAAAGGGAGTTGATTTTGTAAGAATTTAGCGACAACAGATTGGCGAACAGGCAAGTATTTTGACAACGATAAAGGGTTTTAATTCTGATGCGCACCCAGAATGCTTATAAGAATCTAAAATAAACACACTTTTATAGGTTTACTATTAAAATTGTGAGCAAGTATAGGTCTGATTTAATTTTAAATAATTATCGTCAATTTTCAAAAGATCAAATAACCTGGATACAATAATTATCCTGAAGGTAATTTGGGGCTGGCCAAAATAGTGCCGTTAGTAAGTATTTAATACAGTCAATAAGGCTCTAAATTTTCCTCATAGGAATTTATCTCCAGTTTCACTTTAAAAGAAGTGGGCTATTCACTGATTCTTAAAATTTCATGTTATCCAATCACATCTTTGGTAGGGTAATTAATAACCTA
>Ga0163217_1035338_pt1 | contig 10712 bp, 7 predicted proteins | sample SynspAceP_FD_185933 | JGI IMG/M metagenome (GOLD analysis project Ga0163217, IMG submission 185933) | Saline lake microbial communities from Ace Lake in Antarctica - Synechococcus sp. Ace-P (PacBio error correction) | ecosystem: Environmental > Aquatic > Non-marine Saline and Alkaline > Saline ...
TCTTTGCTGGCCCCGCTTTTTAAGCTTGTCCGATTTTGTTCCTGACCCTGCCCTTCCTTCCATTGGCCTTAGCCCAGTCCGCTCATTTCCTCCACACTCTTTTCATGGGTGGCGGATCTCCATTCCTCCCACCCCGCCACCGACGCGCCTGCTTCTCCACATCTCTTCGCCATGTGTGCCTGCCCGCCTTTTTTTCCTCGCCTCGGACTTTTGCCACCCCGTCCCTGGCACGGTCCTTCCACGCCGCTCTTCACCGTTACCCACGCCATTACATCACTTGCACGTTCGCACCCCGGTGTGTTTTTTGATAGTCCGCGCTCAGTTTTCTTTTTGTTCGTCGGGCTTTCTGCGTCGCTTTTCCGGCCTTCGCGCGCTGCCCATGCGACCTCTTCCCCCTTCGGGTCTCGCGGCCTTGCGACACGCTTCTCCGCCTCTTTATACAGTGTGCGGCACTGGCCTTTGAGTCCACGGGGGTCATAGTTGCACTCTTCCGTCCAGTCGCTTCGACTGGCCATTCCATCTTTCTTCTCGTTAAGCTGTCTAATCATGCCCGCCCCCCGGTGATCATGCCATGTTCCCCCCACTCACCGCTCGGCCGACCTACCGTCCATTGCCCTCATTTCCGGCTCTCCGCTTTCCGCTTCTTCCCACCCTGCCTCAACTCGACTTCCGCACGCCGGTTTTCCCTGTATGACAGTATATATCCTCTTATTCCCCTTCCTCCTACCCTAGCCCTTCCTGCCTAACGACTCGCATCGTATTTTGTTGGCAACATTTCTTGCCTGCTCTCCTTCTTTTCATTAACATGCTTCGGAGCCTTCTGCTCAGCCTGTTTTTCCGCGGCTGCTACTTTTCTTTTTCCTTAAATCCCCCTTCCGGCCGCGCTGCCAGTCCCGTGCGTGGTAACTGGTTCCGCCACCTCCCCCCGGTTCCGCCCCCGTGATCCAAGCAACTACGCCGTGATGCCCTCTTTGGTCCGGCTGTCCGCCCTGCTACCCACTTGCCCCCACCCTCGGGCCTGGGCAGCGCATCATGCCCCAGTGCTGTTGCCTTCCCTTCTTACCTGCTGTTTTCGGCCGTGTTGGTTCGCGCACTGCAAACGCCTTCCCTGGGAGACTACTTCCTTGGTCTTGCGCCACTACACCTGCGTGCGCTCTTTTTCATGCTCTCGAGAAAAGAGCTGTTTGCGCGTCGTAACCTACCACACTCTGCGCGCCTTGCTCGCTTTTTTGTCCCTCACTGCGTTCGTGAAGCTGCTTCCGTACCAGTTCCGCCTCTTTTGCTGTCACGCCGTTTTGCAGTAAACCGCCGGCCCCTCCGTGCTTCTCGCGCTCGTGGTGTTTCCCCCCGGGTTCCTCGGTCCTGGCATCTGTGCCGGCCGCCCGTCTGGCCTGCCCCTATTTCTACCGTACTGCTTTTCTGCTCGACCACGCACGTCCCCCTACTCTACCCTGCAGGCGCTCTGCCGGCCTCTCGAGTGCTCCTGCGAGTCTTCCCGTCCCGCGGTTTTCCCCCCACCCGCCTGCCTGGCCGCGGCCTTGCCCCTGCCTTGTTCCGTTGTTGCCTTCGCCCCGCGTCACTCCGGGGCCCGGCCCGCCTTTCCGGTCCATCGAGCACTCTTATCAAGTGCGGCCTCTAGAGCAGCGTTCGCAGTACCTTACGAGTTGATTGAACCTTTCGCAGACACAGCGAAGGGTTCTCATGAAGAAGCGCAGCTCGAAGCTCAATCGCTCGACTGGCCAGTAAATCCTCAACAATGGCCTCAGCTCTTAAAAGGCTTTTTTTAACGCTTGCGAAGAAACAACTTAAATCAACCTGAAGACGTAACAGCCAATCTAAGAGTTCTTTTTTTTTAAAAAACGCTTTTTTAACCGACCCTGATTCAGCACACTAAAAATAATGATCAGAAATTATGTGCAAATTAGCCAAACATTTGCAGGGTTAATTGAAATAATTTATCGCTTTCAAGCATCTATGATACAGACATTCGTTTGATCTAAAAGAGATTTACTGGGAAATAATGCAGATATTCAACAACTTCCAGGATTGCTTGATGAGTTATTAACTTCAATCATGATGCATAGCCAAAACGCCAAGCACAAAGTTTGACGATTATTTAACCCAGCCTAATAACAACTCGCCTAGATAATGAAATCTATCTGCCACCAGCTACCATTCACAAAATACTGTCCTGAAAGTGAGAAGCCGCTTTAACACAAAACTTCAAATGGCAAGTTTGAAGACACTGTTAGCCATCAATGGTGTAAAGATTAGATCGCTAAAAACATCATTAAATGAATCGACTGTCGACTATTTCAAGTACCTGACAGAACATCGAGCACAAATGATAGAGCAGGAAAAGCTTCAGCTCAATCCATCACTCACTGAAAAACAAAGTGACTCGAATGGAAAAAGACACGCATCACTGCCGTACTCTGTTACAAGAAAAACTTGCTCAGGCGTGACAGATTCCTTAACACGATTTAAACCGACCGCACAGCCTATCAAGACACGCATTCTGCACTTCTGTAAAATCATGCAGAAGACCAGAACCCATTTTGTTTGCGTTTGTGACATAAGATCACTTTTAAAGAGTAAATGACTCTTGGGGGCATCTCGCAGGCGACAAAGTACTAAGACTAGTAACCCAAACAAATGTCGCAGCGTTTTATCTAAAAGAAAGACCTCAATGTTCGTTATGGTGGGAAGAGTTCGTCATTGCGCTTTCCCAAACACCTCAACTTCCTCAAGCCATTGACGCGCAGAAGCCATTCGATCTGCGGTAGTAAAACACTTTCAATATGCAGGTGAACAGTTTTCAATTTCCATATCTATTGGTATCGCCGAGCTTAACGCTCAGAGAACAGAGTCGTTAATTTTCCCGAGCAGAACAACAGCTTATATCTAGCAAAAAGAGGCTGGCCAAATTAAAGTCATGGGGAATAAATAGAACGAAAATCGGTATCAGAGCCTTGCAGTCGCGGTTACAATGACCGCTCACGATTAAATCACCTTGTCAAACAGCTGTAAAGAGCTGTTACACAAAGGAAAGCGGCGTGCGATGCCACCCACTAGGTGAAGTAGTTTATGCAGACGATCAGAAAAAAACACAGATTCTTGGTTTTAAAGACATTCCTACCGATGAAAAAGTAAAGCCGTTCGCGCAGTTTTTCAATTCCCGTCGCACAAAATACGACATAATGATGATCTCTATGTCTGGGGGCGTTCATCGCCTTTGGAAACGCATACAATAGTCATCGTGTTCGCGGCTGGAATTGTGGTATTAGACATCGCTGGCGGAACAGGCGAATTTTAACACTTAAATTTTCACTGCTTAGTGGGCAGTGAAGGACACGTTATTTAGCGGATATCAATGATTCAAATGCTAAAGGTTGTCGTGACAAATGGCTAATAACGGCATTAATTGGTAAACGTGGAAGTTTGTTCAAGCCAATGCCGAAGCATTGCCCTTGTTCCTGATGATACTTCGATTGCATTACTATCGCGTTTGGTTTGCGTAATGTCACCGTAAATCCAAAGCATCTTCGCGTCTATGTAACGTGTTTTAAAAACCTGGCGGCCGCTTATGGTTTTGGAATTTTCTAACCAGAGTCCTGAGCTACTTTTCAAGTCTACGATCGTAAATCTTTCGTCTGCTGCCAAGCAATGGGTAAAGTTGATTGCTAACGATTTCTGAAAGTTACCGGCTACTGCGAATCCTCCGCATGCACCCAGACCAAGAAACTTTAAAAGTATGATGAATGACGTTGGATTGAAAAGCGCAAACAAGTTTCCAAAATTTAAGCGGGAGGCCATTGTAGCGCTTCATAAGGGATTTAAATTCTCAATTCATGTTGACAGCCTTTTTTTCGATTACTGCGCATACCTATTCACCGTCATGCGTTTCGTCTGATGTTTTTTATTCCTTTCCGCCTTTATTGCCTTGGCTATGTCGCTATAGCTTGGCCTAGTTGTTCTATTGGTGCGAGCGCGCAGTAAAATAAGGGCAGAGCGGACTTCGTCTTGCACTAGAGTCCTTGGCCCTATTTTCGATTAAATTTGGACAAATTTTATCCACTGCGAACGTGATTTGGCTCGACCACGATATCGCTGATGAACTGGCAAACTACAAGATAAAGTGCCTGCTTTTTCTGGTGATGTGGGCTCCAGCCTATTATCGAAAGAGACCTTAAAGCGTGCCAGTCAGTGACTCTTTGCGGAATTTTCTACTATTCCCATTGGCCTCAGCGTCAATAGCACAAGTTCATACTGCAAAGCTCATTCTGGTGAAACGTTTGTTATAAAAGTTTATCGTCCAAAAATAAGAAAGACCAATCAGCAAGGATTATTGGTCTGCTTTAATACTTGGACACCCTTGTTGCAATATGAGTGATGAGGCGACGCTTTAAGACGCTGTTTGAAGTTTGTAACCGATTACGAATCACCATACTGGATGAACTGGATCTCGCGAAAGAAGCCGCAAATACGGGGTTGTTACAAACGTAAATTTCATGGATTCCGATTTACCTATGTACCACAGGTTTAATTGGGATTATAGCCAACCGTAATGTCTGTGATGGAACGTATTCTGCATTTCCAGTTGCCGATATTGCGGCTCTAACAAAGCAAGTGGCATGAAATGCCTTAGCTGAACGAAGGGTTTGAGATTTTTTCACGCAAGTTTTTCTCACAGCTTTTTCCACGCAGATTGCACCTGAACAATTTTCGTTGATGCCAGCACCCGCAGAAACCTTAAATCATTGCGATTGATTGCGCTATCATGGGAAGCTTGACGATGCGACAAAACTATTAGCGCGTATCTATGGCCTTTTCCAACGAGATTATCGTTTGGTGCAAATTGGCACGTCGAAAGCGGCTGGGTTTTCCGAAAGGCACACCCGTCCATGCTTTTGAGTCGGCTATCCGTAGCGTTTGCGAGCCAATGTTCGCAAAACCATTAAAAGACATCTCTTTGGACAAGTACTAATCGGTTTATACAAACGGCTCGTCGCTTTAACATGGCAAGTCAACCACAAGTTGGTTTTATTAGAAAAAACACTGCTAATATTGGAACGGCTTTGGGTCGTCAACTTTATCAGCAATTTAGACCTCTGGGTGACTGCCAAAGTCCGTCTTCCTAGAACGATGGATGCGCGAACAAGTGGTCCAAACGCGTCATTGAAGACAGTTCCGTAAACAAGCGCACAGTGGCAGGTCACCTTCCACAGATATCCTAAATTTGTTTTTTACGGCGTTGTCGCAAATGTCATCAAGAAGAGCGCATGCAAGCACAAACACATGTGCGATTGATGAGCTGGGCAAAGCACTTAAAAAGGCCCGACACACCTGCCTTTTCGTTGCTCGGCTTATCTCAGTCTGCTGCCGCTTGGGTGGTACGGACCGGCGTCTCTGAACCATAATAAAAGAGCTGATTTGACCAGTTTTAGGGTTTTTCTTTTGGCGGGCGTTTACTTGCTTGTCCTAAACCGTACTATTCGAGAGACTATAACTGAGAGCTGTATACTGGCTGAATATGCAGCACACTAAGAACAACGTAAAAATGCGGCGGAAAGACTCTTCCCTATGTCGCTGAGCCTGCATTGCAAAAGGATTAAATAGATCTAGAAAAGTTGTGAAGGAAAGCATTGAAACCATTATTGCCGCAAAAGATTGCTGTCATATCTGGTGCCCAAATCCGGATTTGATTTATGCAACTGCTGATCTTTTGGTTCACACTCTTTGGTCCATGTTTATCTTCATTTAGATATTGGGCCCTGATGCTATACTTGATGAATTAGCACGTCGATTAACTTTATCTGCTTAGACAAAAAGCCAGTCGTTCTAAATAAATTGTAGGAGAAATGATGTTAAGGCGGAATTAGCATTTGGCAATTATTAATTGTTTTGCTTTAAACTCATCTTTTGGTACTAAAATTAAGCAATCTTGGTTCGATTTTAGGCGGTGCTGTCCAAGGTTCTCAACGAAGCCTGTAGACAAAGAAGCTTGATACTTGAAGGAAGAAAAACGGCCCAGCATAAAAGTCATTGATGCGAAGTTCAAAAAAGAGATAAGAGCGCCTAATCTGTGTTCGACATTGGATTTTCCTGAACTCCTCGTTGTTTTTCCGTTGTTGCCTGTAATTCTGGGCTGAAGCTTTACCCCATGCTGCTTGAAAACAGCAGGGTTATGGGTTCGTAAAAAATTCGTCGCATATATTCTGTGCAAAGAGAAATCAAATGTCACTTGATCACGAAAGAACTGCAGCAAAAATTGCGAACTAACCAGCGCCTGTTAAAGAAGGGCCAAGCAATACAAAACCGCATACTTCCTACCTGAAGAACACAAAACGGAAGTATCTGAACCTGAACCATTAAAGGGCATCCGTTTGCTGCACAGAAAAATCAGGAAAAAAGAGAGTGACAGTGCCGCGATGACGGTATAAAACGCTTAATCTGCATCAGATAAATCAGAGTCAATTGAGCCTTCACTATTCAGACGATGTTGAAGAAACACCGAAGCAGCATCTCGAGCTAGTAAATTATTTGAATGGGCTTTCTCTAAACTCTTTATTCTAAACGACGGCGCGAACCTATCGGCATATTAATGAGTACAATTCTTCCAATAAGCTCACTGGTCCTCACTTATTGAGTTTAGAAATCGTTTACTTAAACACAGTGCTTTCATACTGGCTCTTTTCTAATGGTTTATACTCATTCGCCATGATTTTGTAATTTAATTGTCTCTGAACCGTTGCGCTGCTACTACCGGTTGGTAGTTCATTATCTGCAACTGAAGTCGCCTCACCTTTTCTAGCCCACTCAAGTAACTTTTGCGGTTCGCTGTTTTATTTGTCCGTTTTCCTTACACTTGGATTTCAGCTTGGTCTTTCATTGCACCCGCGCCTGTATAAAAATGAAAAGCGAATTGGCCATCCTTTATTGGTTTCCAGATATTTCTTTTTTTGCTGGCGTACTTGTTTTGCTTATTTCTGTGCTACTCGCTAATCTTTTGGTTTTTTTTACCACGGTCCGCACCAGGCGACGTGACTGGTCATGACGGACATTAACAACTACCTAAACTTTGTTTAAAACTGTTTTTGCTTTTGGTCGTGAGTTTGAATCCCTGTCACGCCACTTATTTGCTCATACAAAGCCTGGCGTAAACTAACAGTTGCAACACTTTCTAAAAACGCCCTTATATAATTCCTTGGCTGCTTTGTCGTGGCATGCTTGGCAATACACCCCCTGAAAAAATTTTCTCTCAAAACCCCTTCTCGCCATTCCAATGTGGAATGCTATTTGAAAACTTGGGCTCATGCAGGTCGCACGGTAAAATTGTGGTTTGATGGCAAGCGAAGAAAACACTGAAAGTAACGATTCAAAAACTAAGATCAGTAACATCTCCAATCAACTATGAACTTGTCCCTAAAATCAATTGTGGATAGTCGTTTAAATACTTTGAAGCGGCGTGATATGGATTTTGATTCCACTTAAATAAAGCCCTGTAAAATGATAAAGTCTCATTAATGGTAAATTGACAGCAAAGTAGAAAGATATACTTATCAGCGGTTTAAAATAGGTAAGTACGGCCACTGATAGACGTCGACATCCTAGCGCGTATCACGTTATCCAAAGCGTATCATCACAAAAATATTTGATTCAAGAATGGTAGGGGCATGTAGATGTTCGCGGTAGAAACATATTGAAGCAACTAGCTGCTAATTTCTTTAATCTTGGAATTGAACATAGCTGTTTGATTCAGCATAAACTGCTGCGCCTTCGCTGTTGCATTAAAACATGTAAACCGCTTATGACCCAACCTCTAATTAACACTTCACTCGCAGGCACTTTGCAGCAATCAGCGCTTTTGTAATAAGAGCGTCATCAATCACAGGGTCATATTCAGCCGCAACACATGGTTGGAGGTAAAGAAATATGAGTACTTGCGCTAAGTGGCATGCAACTCTTCGATTTCTGCATTGCTCGTATTCATAAGTGACACATATTGGCCAACAATGAATCTATACTGCTTGTGTTATAATGGGCAATCCGACAATTGCTAAATGTGCGGTAAAGAACTATCTTCGATAAGGCTGGTAAAGAAGACATTGAGCAATAAGCAGGTGAAATACTTTGGCGTCGACAACTTAATGATAAAACGCAGCCATTAATTGCCACCCGCACTTATCTCCCATTAATAAATAGAAGATGAATTATTCATGGATAGGGATCGATAAACTCGCCTCAATATTTTAAGCCTTCAGGATACGGCAGCTCTGGCGCTAATGATAATCTATAGCCGTCACGGTTACACCACAATCATGCGCATAGAATGAGCACAAAAATATCGTGAATGTCCAGCATCCGTCTATAATACAAACTCACCGCCATGGCAAACAGCGAACTTGCAAAATTAAGTACTGGAGCGTCCTGGTTGGTAGTGACGAACCTTTACGCCTGCAAGGGTTTGAATCCTCTACTTGTAAAGCAATGGGACGCGAAATCCTGCAGCCGAAATGGGACAGTCATGGTCATCATAAGCAAGCCGTTGAGCATCATCCTTGATCAACAAACAGCTTGAATGGAAAAATGACAAACTTTCTTTCACAAAACTGTCCATTGATTCACTTAATGGCGTTATTTCTTGTCCATTTTAAAGTAATTTTAACACCTTGCGGTCTAACGTAAGTAGGTCGCTTTTGGGTCAACAAGTATCTACAATCGGCTGAATTGTTTTTTTAACACCCTCTTCAGCCATTTCATCAGGGTATTCCTCCTTCGCTGGCATTTTTGAATATCCCATTGACCTCCATAAGACGCATCCCAGGCCACATTACTTAAACGCAGCGATTTTCTGGCGCCTCTTTTTTTCTAGGATGCGGAATAAACCTATGTAGATTTTTTTCTTGTGGTTTGAGAATCCGCACTTAATTTCGCTGTCTTGTTAACCAGTTTTCTTATCAGAAACTTATAACAAACGCCATCAGGGTTGTAATCTTTATGTAGTTTTTTTAGCTTGTCTCTCCGGCGTAGCCATAAATGCACGGCTCCCTTCAAGCTTAACGAAGGTACCATAGGTAAAAGAATCCATTCCTGGTGTCCGTAATAAAACAAGATACCTTCTTCCTTAACGATAAGCGGTCTTAAGACTGAAGGCCTTAATATGGAAGTTCCGACACGTAATAGGTTTCAAAAATACTCTCAAACCCATACAGCTTTTTTTAGCTTTTATTTATTGATTTTCACTCTGTACCAACACCGGCGCACCAGGCCAGTATTCACTGCCGTCCGCCATCAGCATCAAACATTGAGCAATCTCTGGTTTCGCCAAGTCATAAACAGACCTTCACACCGTAACCCCCTTCCATCTTGGATATGCCTGGAATATAAAAACCATCGGTTTCCTAATAAGCGTTTGTTAGCTCGAACCGCTTTCTTTCCCGCCTTTGCGATAAATTCGGCCAAGGTTTCCGTTTGATGGGAGGAGTCCAAATATCTGGATGAAACATCAAATACTGCCTTTAACCTTTTATCCATCGCCTGACCATATACGCCGCCCGATCAGCAGACATGATTTTCAACTTCCACATTGAAATTCTTTTCATGACACCTTCAAATACGTTCTCAATAGCAAGGAGAAACGCGTCCCCAGCTTACTTCACCAAATAACGATCGTCTCTTTGGCGCTTACGCCTTGGGATCATACTTACCCCACAGCGGCAGTTTAACCAATATTGTTATGCTTTACTTCATTGGTATTCATCTCTTATTTTTCAATTAACAATCAAGTAAAAGCAGTATTTATCAAACCAATAAATGCTCCTAGACCAAGATTATGTTTATGCTATTAAGAACTTATGCTTTTTCGATGATGCCTTGGATAATTTTTGTCAAAATCATCGCGCACGACCAAATCGCAAGACCCCCCGCAAGACCTATTACCTGCATCAAGCATCTGCAAAGAAAGACAAAAGTCCGTAACCAAGTCCTCCGCGGCCAATCAACGCAGCTACCACCACCATAGACAACTCATCATGATGCTTGGTTTGATCCCGCATAATAGACGGCATCGCCACAGACGGCAATTTGCGCTTAAAACAAGACCTGATTCGGGCCGCCCCAAATGCCAACATCGCTTTCAAATGAACCGATGGAATCACTTGCTGATGCCTAACGCGTTAATCGGATCATCGCGCGGCATATGCAAAAACTAACTGTCAGCTAAATACGCAGGCAGTTTGCCGACTGAAAAGAAGAATGGCGGAATTCAGATAAACAAAACTCGGCATGGTCTGCATCACAATCCAAGCTGGGATTTAGAAATTCTGTTAAAACGAGGGTTTTTTGGCGCAAGAAATGCCAAAGGCGCACCCAATCGAGTAGCAGTAACACCGAACACGACCCCACGCCATGGTGCTTCATTGATTTATCCAGAAGCCAATGCCCCTAGATACTCAGGCAGCAGCAGTAAACCGCCAACCCTTTCCAACCCTCCATTCTTCCATGGACAATAAAAGTAATAGCAGCGCATCACAAGCCAAGGCGTACCAATAAACAACAGCTCAGAAAATCGAGCTGCGCGAATAGCCCAAGTACTCCGAATCATCACAAAAACATCTCAAACGAATCGTTTAACACATTTGCACAAAAGCATCCCCCCCCGGATTTACTTTTTGCTGTGGTTCGAAGCGATTTTTACGGCTGGTTTGGAA
>Ga0163217_1111477_pt1 | contig 10712 bp, 17 predicted proteins | sample SynspAceP_FD_185933 | JGI IMG/M metagenome (GOLD analysis project Ga0163217, IMG submission 185933) | Saline lake microbial communities from Ace Lake in Antarctica - Synechococcus sp. Ace-P (PacBio error correction) | ecosystem: Environmental > Aquatic > Non-marine Saline and Alkaline > Saline ...
AACAAAAAAAAAGAAGGAAAAGAAAGGGGAATAGTGGCCCCCGCAGAAGCCACAAATCGGCCCCCGCGAAAAAGCAAAATTCCCTAAATCTGCATCCTCCAAATCCCGGAATTTTTCCCGGAGCCTCCCCCACAACCCGGACCCATTTGCCAAACCTGGTGGGCTGCTGATGGAAGGACATCCTGGCCGGGACGGATGGGGGTGAAGCTTCCCAAAAAGACAGATGACCCCTGCTCGTGGGGCTGAAATCGAGGCAGGCCATGCCCCATGGGAGGCGTCCCCACACCTAATCCTTACCAGGTAATACCCAGCCCAGGAAGCGAGTGTCGAATGGACCTCCTGCCGATCGGCCGCCACAGCTCGACTCACCAAGCAAAGGGGCAAGGTCCAACCATCCCAAGGCGTTTGCGTCGCAAGTTCGGGCTGGCCAGGGGCAGCCGCGTGGCGTTTCGCGGTTAGTGGGATCACATCGAGCTGCGCCCTGGAAGCCGGAGCCAGCCACTGCCCTGAGAAGCGGGTTCCGGATTGGCTGAAGACCAGCCCGGCCAGCCCGTGGCCGGCTGACTTTTGACCCCGCGAGCCTGCTTGGCCCGGTGGATTGGCGTGGACACCAATGTGCTGAGGCCCGCTACTTCGTAGCGGAGGAACGATGCCGGTGCGGCCACGAACGCCACACCGGGCCTCCCGCGGATTTCTGAATCGAATCCGCAGCCCCGCTGTTTCCTGGCCAAAAACCGTGGCGGCTGGAACTGGAGGTGGGTTGCTGCGTGGGCTACTACGGCTTCCCGCCGGTGGCAGAAAGGTGCTGCAGGGTGTTCCGACACTTGCTGGCCCATCCCGGCCTCACGGCAGAATGGACCGGTCCAGCCCTGGAGCAAAAAGGCCGTGCCCCGGGGTGGGCCAATGGGCTCGAACTTCGCCGATGCCCTGCAAAACCATGCCAGCTGCCGCCAGCTGCGAGCGATGGCGTTCCCGTTTTGATGATCGCGGTTTTTCGTTCGGCGCAAGTCGCCAGCTTCAATCTCGCGCACGTCTGTTTGTAACCGGCACTTCCTGAGCGGGAATTAGGGCCTGTATGTCTCAACCAACTCGGAGACCGCCGCCGCTCGCTCCTGGTGCCTCCCTTTGAGGGTGATCCACGCGGCATCCCTTCCACTCAAGCCCGGCCGTGGCACTCGGGCGAGCAATAGAGCCCGCCGCCTGGGACCGGCGGACTTGACTCGAGTCCTGGAGCAAGTGCCACCATGGTTGTCCCTGCCTGGCGTGGCACGCTTGCCCGATGAGTTTGCTACCGCGTGGCGCATCAAAAGTGCGTTGGGGCGCTGGCGGTGAAAGTCCCGGCGCCCCCCTGGCCCCCTTGAGGACGTGAACCCAGGCCGATCAGCAGGTCCCTCCAGGCCGCTGGGCCGTGGGCCTCTGTTTCAGGTGGCCGTCCTTGAAGGTGAAGGCGGTAGGCGGTAAGTCCCATAACTCCTTGGCCTGGTGCCTTGCTTAATCCGCAGTGCAGCCAACGCGAGGGGTACCGCGAGCCTCACTCCGGATGTAGGCGATGTCCGACGCCGCCGTCCTCAGGGCCGCCGTCAACATGTAACCTGTACAACGCCAGGACGAACCGGCCTTCAAAGGCCTCTGGTTGAAACTCCTTGAGCTGGGAGCGAGGGATCACGTAGCCGATGCCGCTCCAGTTCGTCTCTCCAACGATTCGCATTCCCTTCGGCAGGCCAGAGGGCACGAACAAGCCGCAGAGGCGAAAGGGCGGGTGGTGGTCGATGGGTTGGACACCTTTGACGGCGGTGTTACGCCTGCCGTCATGTTGGGCGTTTTCCGGGAACGCAACGGCTCAGTTTCCCGCTGGCGAACGAAGCACCTTGAGGTACCTGATCCCGGAGGGTGTCGGGCTTCCCGATTCGACCCAGTTCCGTGCCAGTCAGCGAGGGTGAATGGAACCGTCCTTCGCAAGGTCAGGACACGACATCGATCAGAGCTCACCTGGCGACTCCAACTCTTTCTACTGGTTCGGGGCTCTAATGCCATTGGCTTCCAAACGGGAGCGCAAAGCCCTCCTGAGAGCGGCGCCAGATCATCACCATAGGAAATGGGCAGCTGGCCTGACACAAGCAATCTCAAGGTCGCGCTGCTCGGTCAAAAATTCCGAGGTAGCTGGCACTCAAATTCGGGGAGCTGGAGCCCAAATTCGGGGAGCTCCGGCACGCGAAATCGGGGAATAGGGCCAAAACGTGTCTGGGTGGGGATGGCTTCCTGTACTGCAAATGTGGGCGGGGATAACAATGGAGGAAATTGTTAGTGGTGCAGGCAATTGAGCAGCGGCCACCAAACTCTGCAAGGCCTCTGGGCCTCATCAAGGATATCACTGACCCGGCGACCATGGAGGCCAAGTAAACGGATCGATTTGTCCACTTCGGCTTTGCGAAAGCTGCTGCAGGCGTCGCATTCACCAACACACTGTGGTGTCGAAGTAATAAGTTTGGCATTCAAATATGCTTCTCAAGCATCCAAGCCCCGTTGAGTTCCTATTCTTCTGGACTGAAGACTTTCGTTTGGGGATCGGAAAGCGTTTGATAAGCTCGTTTCAAGCGTACCCGTTGGCAATGGCGTGGCTTGAAGAAAATCCCTCGATCAACGCCACGGACGGTGGCACCTCACAGATACCTATCGTCAGAAGTTGCCGATGATCCTTGAGTTGAGTTTAGAGTCATCAGTGAATCACACAATTCGTCGACCCAATATCGGTTGGTTCCCTCAGCGGTGTTCGCCCTCGATAAGTTTGCGCGAAAAGGCTGATCCGCCACCCGCCGGTAGCTCCTCCTCGCTGATGTCATACAAGCACAGAACCTGAAATCCACCACGACGAATTGCCGCGCGCCGTCTGTTTGCAACACCTTTCAATAAAGCCCGGAAGCCTTGACGCACCACGTCACCGCCGCCCAAAAGGTCGCCATGCTCGTTCCCACGACTGCAATCCGCGCCATAGCGAATCCATTGCCGATAGGACAACTGGCGGAAGTCATGTCTAGGAAGCTGGGAATGGGAGCGACCATCCACTTCTCCCAGGCGATCAGAGTACTCTGCAAGAAAACGCGCCTCAATGCCCCGAAGAGTAGCGACCAGACGATGAACGCCGATTTGCGCGGCTCGAACGGTGCAATCGGGGATGTATTTTGCAAGCAGGTAACTTGGGTCGTGTTCATAATGGCAGCCCTCCAAGCCTGGAGGCGAAAACCTCGGCCTAGGGTTGTTGCTGATGATAAATTCTTTCATAATTATCCTTCGCCGTTGCCCTTCAAAAGTCAATCGCAAGCGGCGACTCTTGTGTCCGTTAGTCCGTAAGGCTGGCGTCCTTCGAGACCCTCTTCGATATAGAAATCGGCGTTAGCCCCTGATTCTCCCTAGAGCCAGTAATCAAAGTAATAGTCATGCGTTCACGGTCAATCGAGCAAGCTAATGCCGGGTGTTGACCAGAGGTCCCTGGATTATTCGTCGTCCAGGAAATTCCTAGCCGGTCGCGCCAAGCGGTCGTCAAGCGTGTCTCGCCCTGTCCTGCGGGCGTAGCCTAAGTGTGCTTTCTCACAGCAGGTTCATTCAGCGATCAGCAAGCCGCTGGAGGCATTGGGCTGAGGCGTGGAGGCAAACCGAAGAGCCATGTGGCCCTGCTGCCTTAGATTCCAGATAGCGGGTAGCAGCGGTTGCGTTCATCCGATGTTTTGGTAGGCGATCACGGTAGCCCATTCCGCCAGGATGGTTTTGAATGAACCGTTCGGCTTCCCGTTGTTCTGGCGGTGTAGGGCTTGGTTGCGGATGGGCTTGAGATCCAGGCGCGACAGGCTTTTCGCCAGTCCCTCCAGAATCGTAGGAGGGCCGTTGTCTGAGAGGATCCGCCGACAGTGATCCCCTGCTCAGAGAACAGCCGACGGCACGGGCCAGGATCCCAACGGTCGTCTCCTTCTGCTCATTCAGCCGCAAACTTCGGACGTAGGCCAGGCGGGTGGCGTCGTCCGATCGCGACGTGCCACCTTTTGTAGCCGGCACCTCGGGAGGAGCCTTGACGACGGTCGCCGGTGATGCGGTTGGCCGACCCGCCTCAAACCTGGCCAGCTGTTTGATGTCGACATGGACATGTCCCCCCCGGGGCGCTTCCCACTGGTAGCGACGAACAAACGTTTGGGGTCAAGGTTTCTTCAGTCGTCCCAGACCCAAGGCCCTTCATGAGCCACCAACGGTGGCGAAGGGCGCACAGTAGAAGCCCTGGATGCCGGCGGAGCGTGCAGCGCTGGTGCCGCAGGTCTAACAGCCTGCTGGAGTTGCTGCGGATCGAGCGTCCGCCGCTTGGGTGCGGCGAACCACTCCGTTCCCCGATCCGCCCAGTGCGCTACGGCCGCCTGCTCGAACCCCTGAGAGCAACTGTAGGCCGTACGCAAGGCTGATCCCGGGCTTGTGCTGCAAGGCTTTGAGTGGCACGTCCTTTCAATCGAGAATGCGGCGGATTGAGCCGTTCCGACTGATGGGTGTCATCGGGCCAGGGAGTGGCCTATTGCATGGTGGTGGTGAAGTCCTTGGGACGGTGGTGAGCGGACTCCGACCCTGGCGACCTCACACCCCCTTGTCAGCTGAAACAACGTGGTTGGGGACTACACACCTAAGAGAGCGTGACTGTGGTTCAAAGATGTCATTTGCAATGAATGCGTAGAAAATCCACTGAGAAGTTCTCCGCATGCCGGTCACAGTTCGCTATCCAAATGTCCAAGAGTAGTAACCCCGCTGACAATGACGGCAAAAAACCCTCACGCAATTCGCCACATTCACCGGCCGGCAGTGTATTCCCCCGGTTAAGTTGCAAGTCCGCGAAGCGAAAAGAGGCCCCGCCACTCGCACTGCAAACTATTCCCACTGGAGGAACGGGCCAGGCGAGAAAGCCGTCGAGTCGCCACAAATCAATTCGTTTCGGTGCAGTAAGGAGCCACCGCCGCGCCTGTTCTCTTTCGCAACTGCGCTTAAATACACATAGCGACTTCCTAGCAACGCCATCCCTTAGCTGGCGTCCGACTGACTCAAATCCTATAAATTGCCACTGGGCATTTATGGAAATGAAGATTACAGGGTGGCGGAATGCTCTTCGGCAAGCCATCCGTCCGCCCGCCAGCCTCACTCCCGCTCAGAAGCTTCGGAAGCAACGTGGGTTGCGCAGGTTGGCAAGGGTGCCGGTATTGGTTTGCGTGGAGTGGATTTTATTGTCCCAAATGGAGCTACACGACCTCCAAAAGGTTTTCTCTCAGAAAGCCCATGTGGGCGGATTGAGTACAGTAGTTAGGGAAATTGAGTACCAGAGGGATTTCGAATTCCACGGTAGCGCCCTGAAGCAGAATGCTGCATAAGGTATCGGCTGGAATTCTGTGGGCCGATGAACTGGTGAAGACCAAAAGTGAGCCGTGGCCGTTTCTCCAGTTTTGCCGAATCAGCGCTCAGCCATGCGTCCGAGGCAACATACTCGAGTCCTGGGGGGATTTAGGGTAAAGAATGCCAAGTGTTGGCTTCATAACTAATACATATCAAGCGCCCCTTGGAGTTATACGCGTTTTGCGTCCATGGAACCAGTCTGATTTCACTGATATGCCCTTAATTTCGCTGAGATCAAGAGCCGTTCCGGTTAAGGTTCTTGATCCAAGGAAAGACGGGCCTTCCTCCGCATTGGGGGTGGTTGGTAGCTGGTGGGCCATCCAAAGACTTCTTCAACAACTTCGCTGATTCGCTTAACTTGCATCCTTTTTGGAATGGTCTCGAGCCGGTGAAGTCTCCTAAGTGATCGGAAGCTCCGTTGGCAGCAGTGGTCTTTGGATCTGAGCCCAACAGGCTCTCCGCCCATCCAGCGTGGCTTCGCACAGGAAATCGAAATCCACGAACCAGCTCCTGGATACGAGTGCGCCCCGCGCCATCGCTCCACGGTCGCCGTTCATCCGCCGGTTCAACCTCGATGCTTGTCGTCCAGCGCCCCCAAGCAACCGCCGCGATGGGCTTGTTGCTCGGCGAGGGGTGGTATGCGCGATTTCAAAGCTGCGAGAAATGTCCTTTATTCAGAATGGTTGCGCTGAACGCCCTGCTGCTTGGTGTCGAAATCTCATTTTTGCGCGTGCCTGGAGGTTGTAGTAAGAATTGACTCGCTGCTGAATCGGTCGTCCACGAACGATTGAATTAATTTGCCTGATTGGTGATGCCAGATCGCGGCCAGCGATAACGGCCTTCCCATGTCCGGAGCCGATGCACGAAACCATAAACGGAACCCCGCGGGATCTTTGAGCTTTCTAACTGTTCCGCGCCTTTTCAGTGAGGTGGCAGTGGTCGTGCTGTGGTCTTCCTTCCGTCCCATGTCTGATGGGGTGACGAATGGAATCTCGACCACCGAAGTTTCTTCGATGCAGTCAGTGGTGGCTTGCCGTAATGACCGTCCCAAATCACCGGGAGTTAGATCTTCCCACTTCCCGCCATAAACCCAGCCCCTCCAGGTTGGCTCTGATGGCCTGCTCCAGCTTCCGCCCGACTCTCGCAATACTGACCTCCGCTCCGCCAACCAGCCCGCGCAAAATCTTCACCTCAACCGGCTCGCGTCGTCTTCACTTCTCCACATACCGCCCTGGGTGAGCACGGTGGCCATGGCCGCAATTTCTCGGCGTTTGGTGGCGGATTTTGCAGAACCCCGGCACATCGTCGTAGCTCTCCGCGCCGTTGACCCCGCAATGGGTGAATAGGTGCTGGGAATCTTTCTCGCAGGTCGGCCCTCAAGCGCTCCCCGATGCACCGATCCGATCAGGCTGCCGACTTGCGGGCATCGATGAAACAATGTGTGCCCGCGCCGATGCGAAGCCTCGATTGGCCGTCGGCCAGCTTTACTCTTCGTCTGGAACCCGAGGCAGGAATCTGGTGCTGTAAAAGAGCTGGCCGGCCGGGCCACCATGCAGTCCACGCAGATCCGCCCGCTCCCGATCAGGGCGCGAGCGGATTCTCGCCTCTCGCCGCTCTGGTTGGAGCTCAAAAATGCTGGCGTTGGCGAGCACGAAGCCGCCCAAGCCCGGCGGGGCCGCAGGTGGTGATGCAGTGCCTTGCACCCAGGCGAAGTTGGCGTTGCCCTTCGGGGTAGCGCCGTACTGGGCCCAGCGCACGTCGGTCGTCCCTTTGCGGAACCAGTCGGCAGTCGTTATGAAAGGGCGAATTGGCGATCACGTAATGCCGCCGCAGATCGGGATGAAATGTCGCGGCGGAGCTGTCGGCAATGCTCGGGGGCCGAAGTCCGGCTTCTGATGCCACGCGCGGCCCCAGGTTTCATCAACTGCCAGCCGGGCGGGGTGGGTGGCGTTGCTCTTCTCTGGCCTGTAGATGGAAATGTTCGCCCAGCCGGCGCCGTGGCTTTCCCAACGAACTTCTCCGGCTCTGCACGAACATGCGCCCGAAGCCGCAGCAGGGGTCGTAGATGCGGCCCTTGTAAGGGCTCCCAGCATTCTTCCACCGATGGGGTGGGCAGCGCACCACACCCAACTGGGCGTGTAGAACTGGCCGCCGTTTCTTGCCTCGCTGAAGGCAAGGCGGGTGAGGAAGTATTCGTACACCCGGCCCCGCAGATCCACGGACGATGGCTCTTCGCAGACAAGGCCCTCGCCTTCGCTGGCGGCGGGTGAGTTCGGATCGTGGCGATCACATTCGATCAGTTTCCCAGGCGCTGCTTGTTCGAGGCCAAGCTCTGGCGTACATCCTTCCGCAGCACCCCCTTGAGGCGTGGGGTGTCGCGCTTCGATCGCCACCAATGGGCGTCGTCACAGCTTGCCGATCGTGGCCTGTTGGCATGGGCCCTGCAGCTGCCTCCAGCGGGCCTCGGCCGGCACCCAGAACACGTTTCGGCCTTGTATTTCGTGGGGTCCTTCCGGTTGGCGCCCTCGTAGTCGCCAACGCCGGCAGAGCAGCTTGAACGCGATGCTCTTCGAGCTGTCTGATGATGTATTTGGAGGAAGAATCAGGCCCGAGCACCACGTGGCTTGTATTCGGCCGCGTCCATGTTGTTGCGCAGCTTGTCGGCCGTAAGCCAGAGGCTTGGCCTCGAAGCCAAGGTTGGCGGTGCCGTTGCTGGAGTTTTGCCCCTTGCGGGTGCCTTGGGGGGGCGGCCTGCTTGCAACCACGGGCTTTCGCGCGGCCAGGGACACGCTGTCCCGCTGCGACCTCGCCGCGGGTGACGATTCCCCTTGGCCACCAGTGCTGCCTTCACATCCTCGTAGAGGGGCTTCCTCCCAGCCAAGGGCTTGGCGCAGAAGCTGGGGTTTTTTTGAAGGACGGGGCTGCGGCCTTTCCCCAGGGCTTCGAAGGGAAGTTCGTCAGGTGGCTCCTGGATTCGGCGCATGGAATGGGAAGCGGAGTATGGGCCGGCGCTGCATTTGGGAGTCTGCCTGAGGTGGGGGGCAGTTTTTGAAGGGTTAGGCCAGCGGTTCCATCGCTTACCGATGGGTCGTCGCGGAAGGGCGATCCGGAGGTGGCCGTGAGGGCGTTGTTGTGGTGGCACAGCCATGCAATCCGGGGAATGCGCCGATCCGGGTGAGTGATGTGCTCGAATCTCTAAATGCCGCCCGGGGCTCAGCTAGGCAGCGAAACAGATCCTCGCTGAGCTCCCCGATCCTTGAACGAGGATCCTACCAGCAGCTCTTCGTTACCGCGGCACGGGAAGTCCGCTCCAGATCCTTGGATCAGTAGTCGCTTTCCCCGACATCGAGGGTTCTCGGTCAGAAACCTTGGCTTCGGGTGGGGAATTACGTCCAACCTCATCTCTTCAGGTGATCCCTGCTGCGCTGGCCTCGATCAAGCCAGGGCCCAGCCTCAGCCCGCAACTGCCCCATCGATCCGCTCCGCGTAGCCCGGCCGCCCACACCCGCCGGGGCGATGCCGTGGGCGTCAGCCGTAAAGGTAGGGCTCGCTGGCGAGGATCTCCACGCACGGAGTCTTCCCAGCACCTCGCTGGAGGCGGGCTGCCGGCAGGCGGTTGGCTGAGGGTCTGGTTGGCATCCGCAGCAAATACCAGGCGTGCCGTCGAGGCCCGGCTTGAGCGATCCAGCTGTTTGGATCGCGGCGGGCGGTCCGGACCAATGTCGCGTGGCGTTTGTGGGCCTTGTCGGCTGCCGTCACCCGTAGCAGCTCTCGGGTTTTTGCGCTCAAGGGAAGCCAGATAGCGCGTTTTGCGGCACAGCCAGGCTCCTTGTTGTCGCCGCTGAGGCCCCTCGCTGGTGGTCGGTGCAGTCCGCGGCACAGATTATGCCGGCCACCTGCCCCGAAGGCGCGGCCCGCGATGGCTGTCCGTAGGTCTGTCTTCTGGCCTGCCGTCCTCGATGGCAATCGTGGCAGCCAGGGGCTGGCGATGCCGCGCTCGTTTTTTCGCTGGCCGCCGTCTTCCCAGACCAGGCCGCTCACAGGGCGATCAGGTGGGAAGATGTAGGGCACGGGTTTTTTGCCCTTGCGGGTTTTGGAAAGCGGTGCAGCTGGGGTTGGCCCAGCTGGAGGGCCGGCGGTGGTGCGCTCGCATTTGGGCCAGCTTTTGGGTCATACCGCTCGCTCGCCCCCTTCCGGCAGAGCACTTTCCGAGGTCGCCCCGGCCAGTCAGCCGTAGGCGCCAGCTGGTCCCCAGACGCATAGAGCGCATCCCACCACGGCCGATCAACGGCCAGGCGGGTTGGGGGCATACAGCCAGCCCCAGGTCCCCACCAAGCGGTAGCCTCCTAGTCCGGAACCGGCCACATCCTTGATCACGGCGCCATTCGCGCGAGGCCGCGCATGCTTCCCTCGGCTCGCGGTAGCTTGATGCCGCCATGGGCAGCGGGATCGTAATCCGGCGCATCAATGTCGACAACAAACGAAATCAGGCCCCGGCCGCGTCGCGCCCCCTGCAAAAGGTGTCCACCTCGCGGTGCGGCAGAGGGGCAGGCCCCTCGTACAGAAGGGTCAGCGCAGGTTCGGCCATGGCTTTGATCCTGGCGCAAGCCCGCGGTGGCAACGACGTCAGGCTGAAGGCTGCGGCCCTGTTGGATGGCCCTGCTAACCGCCCATGCTCACCCGCCGCCCCATTGATCCGCCCAGCTTGCGTCGCGGACTACCGCAGCGCGGCCTTGCGGCGGGCCGATCTGGCGGCCGATCCGGTGACGCAATTCCGGCCGTCTGGTTCGCATCAGGCCGTGGCCTCAAGAGCTGAAACGAGCCCAAACGCCCAAGTGTGCTCGGCAGCAGCGATGGCCTGCCGCCCCCAGCGCTCCGCAACTCGTTGTTGCTCCAGGCCTTGAACGCGCGGGCTTTCGTCCTTTTCCTTCACGCAACTCGAGAGCCGCAAGGCCAACGAGAATCGCTGGCCCACCCGGAGGTGGAGCCGTCTTTCCCTGGTATGGGTTGAGCGCCAGGTGGCGATCCTGGGCCGGGCCGATGCGGATCAGCGCAGCCGAAATCACTCACTATTTCCTCTTCGCGTCCGTTTCGGAAGCCGGCTGGGGGCTTGGGTGTCGGCAGCAGAGCACCGTGATCGGCTCGCGCTCGATCCTCGAAAGCCAATTGGAAGCCTGAAACGCCGCTTTGCGGGTGGTGAAGGTGTTGCCACTCGCCGCGCCCTGGGGTGGCCCCATGCGCGTTGCTGCTTTCGAGGTCGGAAGTTCTGGGGCAGGGGCGGAGACAGAAAAATAAACCGC
>Ga0163217_1000247_pt1 | contig 10711 bp, 13 predicted proteins | sample SynspAceP_FD_185933 | JGI IMG/M metagenome (GOLD analysis project Ga0163217, IMG submission 185933) | Saline lake microbial communities from Ace Lake in Antarctica - Synechococcus sp. Ace-P (PacBio error correction) | ecosystem: Environmental > Aquatic > Non-marine Saline and Alkaline > Saline ...
GAGAGAGAATGAGGGTCACGCCCGGATACGGCCGATATGCCGCTGTTGAATTCCCGTCTTTCGGCAAATTTAAAAAATTTCAGGTCCCCAAATTTCGGAAAACTGGGTTTGTTCCCTGCAGGCCCTGGGGTCGTTTTGTCTCCAACCCGAGGCGGTAAAATGAAAACGGCCGATGGACCGAATTTGGAAGCGGTAACAAGCAAAACGGGGAATCCCTTCAGCGGACGGGGGATCGAAGACGGGATATCCAAATCGTAACTGGAAATTCCGAAACAGGAAAAGCCGAGAAAAAGGCCACAGAGGAAGCCTCTACCGGGTTTCCCGCCCAAAGCGTAAAGCAGCCCGCGTCGCTTTTCGGTGGAAAATGTGGAAATGAATCAAAGCCGGTTGCGGTTGGCGAGTGGCGAGTGGCGGTTGGCGACCTGGCGGTTGTGGCGTTTTGCGGTTGGCGCGTTGGGCGGTTTGGCGTTTTGCGGGTTGGCGGTTGGCCGGTTTGGCGACTGGCGACTGGCGGTTGGCGGTTGGGCCGTTGGGCGTACTGGCGACTGGCGAACTGGCGACTGGCGGTTGGCGACTGGCGAACTGGCGGTTGGGCGACTGGCGGTTGGCGACTGGCGGTTGGCGACTGCGTTGGCGCTGGGGTTTGGCGACTGGCGGTTGGCCGACTGCTGTTGGCGACTGGGCGGTTGGCGGTTGGCGACTGGGCGGGACCTGGCGATTATGGCGGGTTGGCGGTTGGCCGGTTGGCGGTTGGGCGTTGGCGGTTGGCGGGTTGGCGGTTGGCGACTGGCGACTGGCGACTGGCGACTGGCGAATTGGCAGACTGGCGACTGGCGACCTGGGGCTGATTTGGCGATTGGCCGAATTGGCGGTTGGCGGTTGGCGGTTGGCTGACTGGCGACTGCGAGTGCGACTGGCGACTGGCGACTGGCGACTGGCGACTGGCGACTGCGACTGGCGACTGGCGAAAGTCCCTATAGATCGCAACAGCCAATCAGCCAACAGCCCAACAGCCAAACAGCTCAACAGCCAACAGCCAACAGCCCACCAGCCACCAGCACCAGCCACCAGCCCACAAGCCCACCAGCCACCAAGCCACCAGCCCACCAGCCAAACAGCCAAAGCCACCAGCCGGGAGGATCTCCGGCTTGACGCTCCTAAAGCCCTCCGCCTTTCCACTGCCCCTGGTTCCCCACCCGCTGCGGGTCAAAACAACCGGCGCGAGCACGCTATCGCTCCCTCCTAAAAACTCTCTCTCCACCAAGTGTGCTTCATGATCGATCGTGGTTCTCGTGACGGCGCGTGGCCGGTTTCCCTCGGTTCTCACATATGCGAACGGCCTCGTCGAAGGAAGGACACCGACGTGATCTTGTTCCTCGACAATTTTTTCCACACCAGAAGACTAGACGTTTCCCCAACCTACTCGATCGCCCGAATTTCGAACTGTTCCACGACATCACGTTGCCTGATCCAGATCTTCGAAGTCGAACAAATCTACAAGAACAGGCTTGCCGGGCCGCCACAGACACTACCCAACATACACCCGATCAAAAACGAGTCAAAAACCAGCGTGGCTCGGTTCGATCAAACATGCTCCCGGGGCAATCGCTAAGCGATTTGCGGGCGAGAATTTGCAAGCCAGCACCTCGGAAAGTCTACGGCGATCCCCGAAGAGCATCCATCCGCAACCGAATCTTACTCCGCGGCAACGTCAACCCGATCGGCATCCGGGGCCTGTTATGACGAAGGGCAACGGGTCGCCGAAACCCTGTTCATGGATTACCACCCGTACAACGGGCGTCGACCACTCCGCATCGTGCGAATTTTCAATACCTACGGACCACGCAATGCACCCACGACGGACGCGTCGTTTCCAACTTCATTGCCAAGCCCTCGTTCGGGAAGACATCACGTTGTTCGGTGACGGTTCGCAAACCCGATCAGTTTTGCTAAATCGGTAACGACTCGTCGAGGTGATCATTGGCGAATGATGAACCAAGACGACTTCGTCGGCCCCGGTCAATATCGGCAACCCGGAAGGAGTTCACGAATCCGGAAAACTGGCCGAAAAAGTCATCGCGATCTCGGGCGCGAAGAGCCAATTGGATCCACGCCCCCGTTGCCTGCCGACGACCCCACCCGCCGGCGCCTGAATCGTCGCTCGCCAAAGAAAAGCTCGATTGGGAACGACGATCAAACTCGAACGAAAGGTTTGCAAGCACCAAATCGATTGGTTTCAAAACGATCCGCCTCGAAGACTACCGTCCACCGACCCCGAACTAACTCGTAACGTTTGAAGTACAAATATGGTTCGTCCAGTATTATCGCCCTCGACGTCGGACAACTCGATCGTGAACTGGGAGTTTTCTGGCTCGAAGCACTCGCGGGCGTGCTGCGGCCGGCGCGGCGATGACGATTTTGGCGGACGTTGGCCCGATGCCAGGATGTGAAATTTTTTCGGATCGGCCCGAACGCCTCGCGACAGCGTGCAGTTAACGGCAGGCGTACTCGATCGCTTTCACAATTGTTGAGCATGGCCGAGCAAAGTTCGGCGGCCCGTTCCGCGCCGCGTCGAACGGGAATCCGTTACGCACCGGCGGCCGATACTGCTTGATTCCGACGCGACCACCCAAACGGCTACCGCATTGTGGGCCGACAGTTTCAATACCAGGGGTTGATCGACGAGGGAATGGACGTCCGCTCGAATCGCCCAACGTCTCCGCGATTCGCGTCGAACTGTCCTAACGGCCTCACCCGGACGGAAGCCAAAACGGGCGAACTGTGTTGGCCCATCACCGGCGTCTGTTCGATGCGGTTTCAATTACGTCAGGACCAAGAAACCTGCCGCCGTGGAAACACAGCCGAAAACGAAATCGGCGACCAAGCCATCTTGAATGTGTTGTGGCGGACAGGCGAAATCTTCTATCTCCGACAAACCGGAACCTCAATCCGAACGTCGGCAATTTGAATGGATTCCTCAAACACGCCGTGTTCCCCCGCGCCCTGCGTCCGCTCGTTTGCGATTGCGTCAGGGCATGGAAAGAGGTCGCCTCGACTCCCGCCGCGATTCGCCGATCCGTTGGCGTTGCCTCGGATGACGTTTTCGGTACTGGGTTCGGTGGCGACCGCGCGACGGGCACCCGCTGGTGCACTCCGGAGTCAACCACCGAAACGCTGATAGCACTCGCAACCGGCGCACTCCCGATCTGTTTGCGAATCCGAACTCGTTCAGTCTCGCCCGCGGCTGCATCAGTCTCCTCGGCCTATTGGCTGCCGCCGTCGAACCAGTTTCCTCTCCCAAATCGCGGCCACGCCCGATACGATGGGCGCGATCGGTCGCACCCGCGATCGCTCAGCAAATCCGAAAGAACCGTGGCGACATTCATCAACCTGAAATGATCCGCGAAACTACGATCGATCAGACTAAACCCGCTGCGAACCCAAATCCACTTTAGCGACCCATCCACCTCGGCAACCGCGGCCGAAACCCGTCCACGACGCCGCCGTGGCGATAACGCGCACGCCGGACGCGTTAATTGGCCGATTGCGGAATCTCTATCCGCCAGCAATGGTGGCGGTTGACATGGCCGACACCGCCGATCACGCGTCGCCCGGTGATGCGAATTGCCCAAACGTTCGGGTTTCAATCTCGCCGTGCTGGACAGTCGGCAAAAACAGCAGCAAGCAGAAGCAGCGATCGAGCAACTGTTGCAGGCCCCGCCGGATTCCATGACACGCATTTTTTCACGTTGGAACGAAAGAAGAACGGGTCGGCGTTCCTCGAACAGGAACTCGGCCAGTTCCCGCCCGATGGTCCACCCGATTTCTCCTGCTGGCGAGGAAGCCGACGCGGTCCCTCGGCGCACTACGGGTCGTCAAGAACACTCGATGCCCCACGGCATCGAGGGCTCGGCTTGCGCTCCATCGTCAGCATGACTGCGCAATGCCTCGGACTTGCCTCGCCGTGTAACCTGCTCGCCCGCGAAGTCGGTTTATTGGCAACCGACGCGCCGAGGGGCCGGTTTTTGCCCGCGCCAGTTTGTACCTTTGTTTGAAAACGAATCGACGACACTGGACAAATCGCCCGAGATTACGAGCACTTCCTCAGCAAATCTCGTACGCAGCGGAGCATGGCGGCGCTCGCCCCCGACGAACACCGCGGCCGAATGAGCCACCCCGTCCGAAATGGATCGAAGGCAAAAAGGGCAGCGAGCAAACGAGGTAACACGGCGCCTACATCGTAACCGCCGCAGAGAGTGACGACAGAAAGTCGGGCCAGGTCATGATCGTTATTCCGACAGCAAATAAGACGGCGGGATTCTGGCCAGCTTTCGGGGACTGCGGGTCATGCCAACGCCGTTTGGACTACAAACGGGGCTGCGTCATGGCGTTCGGGTGGGTTTTTTCACGGTCCGCGGCGGCAACCATTCAGCCGCGTGCCGGACCAACCCAACCGGTTTTCAATCAAAAGCCTGCCAGACCGGCACGATCGCCGGGGATATCCGACTCACCGAAGCAGGCGAAAACGATCGCTCAAAAGTACGCTCATGAATCCGACCGCGATCTTACAACCTCGAATTGTTCCTCGCCGGCACGACACGCAATAACGTTAATGGATTTCTCGCGAAGAACGAAAGGCCCCTCAACCCGTCGAACCGACGTCGTGCAATCTCGCCGCGTGGGCGCGTACCGAGTACACACGATTTGGGCTCAACCGTGACGGTTCGTCGAGTTCTTTCCGCACCGCCACCCCGATCGACGCGATCGAAACAAAGCCCCGCATCGGTTCACGTCCCGTCGCGTGCGAACCGGACAGCAACCCTCGCGATTTTGCGAGTGTATTCCGTCGGGTGTTCAGTTGGGGGAAGCGCGTTGCTAATCTCTCGGGATGGTACGCGTTGCATGGCGAGTCCCGAAACTTCAAAGCGGATGCAACCTGAAACAGTTCGCTCTGTTATACAAAAATCGTATACTCGATTGGGCGCCGCCTGCATTACCTCATCAGCAACGTGCGACGAAAGCGTTTCGGCGGCTTCGAACATGGACGTGATGAAGATGTACAGCGATGGTCGAGGACGCGACTTGCGTGATCGTTTCGTACTCACGCATCGAATCGGAATGGCGGTTGAGTCCAAATCGATGGTCGAGGAACTCTTACGGCGTCCGCTGGATAACGATCGCTCCCAACGTCCGAGGAAATGATCCTCTTCGTCGAGGGTTTAGGTTGATGCCATCCGGCAACAAGAATTTCGTTGCTAACGACGATGGCGGAGTTACATAACAAAATGGCGAACAATGTCCAAGCTGGATCAGTTGTTGCCTGGGTTGTTGTGAGCGTCAACTGCCTATGCCTTCCGGACTGCGGGACCACCGGTTTAAGATTGTCGCTCGGTACTCCGAACCGAAAGGCGTACGGAGCAGATGCGCGGAAAGTTGTTCGGCCCGAGAGGCCGAACGATCATTCTCCGAACCCGAACCTTGGGAGGCGCGTGTCGGGAACGATCGTCGGGAACGTCGTCGGGAAGTCGTCGATCGGAGAGTAAAAAGCCATATTGGTTCTGCGAAACAAAAGCGTTGCAGGAGAAATGGGTTCGTACCAAAGCTTTTCAGCCCTAACGCTCGACCCTTGATTTCGTCTTCTCTTTCGGTCGTCAAGCCGCGGGTACGTTTTTTGGAAATACAGTTTGATCGGGACTTCGCACGAACGGCAGGGTGATCCCGAAAACCAAGCAAGAATTTAACGTTGGGTAATATCGTTTTCGAGAAGCGTTCGGCCGTACACCATCAAACACGAATCGTGGGTCGGGTTCCGTGGACATCTTTGCGTGCAATGAAGATCTTCGGTCTCGGCGTGTTGCTGGAACATTCGGTGGGCGGCGTGGACCGTCCATCGCGGCCTTGACGACCCGGTTCAATTTCGCCCGTCGTGACTCGTCGTTTTCGCTTGCGTGTACACATCGACGCGTTGATTGAGCAGCGTCTTGACGTTCCTTACGAATTGTCCGGTGATGAACGCGATCGGGGCGTAAGAACAACGGTCGTGAATTGGTGGGCGAAGGTACTTTAACCATTTTTCGGTCGGGACCAAGGCCGGCTGTATTGGTCCATTTGTTGACGAACAAAGATGACCTGGTTTAATGGTGTTCCATGACGTAGCCGACGAGCTGTTTGTCGACCTTACTGGTTTTTTTTTGGTGCGGCGTCAAAGAACATCAGCACGACGTCGGCCCGCCGGACGCTGCGTGACCGGTGGGACGATACCAACTCCAAATCCGTTTCGCAACGCTTTTTGCGTTTGCGGCAAAGTCCGGTGGGTGTCGATCGCGGTGAAGGTTGACCGTCGATTTGGGAAATTCACGTCGACAACTGTCAGGCGTCGTCCGGCGACTCTCACTGACGATCAATCCGGTCCGGATTCGGCAGCGTGTTGACGAACGTGCTCTTGCCGACGTTACGGCGTCCGACGATCGTCAGTTTCAATGGTCGATTCCTGGCGCGATCGTTTCATCGTCGGCGGGCCAATCGGTTCGACGATCGCGTCATGATTTCGTTTTTCCGTCCACGCCCACGGTTTGGGCAGCGTACTGACGGGCAACAACAGCCGCGACCGAGTTGGCGGAATTCCCTCGGCGTGGATTCTCTTGGTGATCCTGGTCGCTTGTTGACAACGAGGAATGACGGGTCGCTCGTAGGGGCCGCGGAGCCCGTTCGAAAAACCTTCGACGTCTAAAGGCTGATGCCGGGTTTGGATATCGACGACGACGACTGATCGCACGTCCAAGCGGAAACGATCGCCATCTCGATTTGTCGTCTGCACGTCGGCGTTCAAATCGTCCGCGGTCCTCGACAAAACCCAATTCCTCCGGTATCGACAGTTTCAAAATTAAACGCTCGGTCGTCCGATCAGCGTGGTCCCATCGATCCGGTGACGCCCCTCGAAATCGTTCGAACGATGGCGAGGCCGGCGGCGGGCCAGCCAATTGAACAGACTATCTTTTGCGACATTAGGCCGGCCGATGATGGCAGACTGGAAGGAACGGGCATGAGGGCCAAAGCGTGGAGGAGTAAGCGTGGAGAGGAGAAGTGAAAAGCGGGCCGAGGTTCTGACCAGGGCGGGCCGGTCATAGTAGAAACTGCGGTTCGTGATTCCAGAATGCCTTGGAGGCAGGAACGTGACGAAAACCCTTTTTTTGATTAGTATTTTGAGCCCCTGCACCGACTGAACGGAAGCGAGATGCCACCGGTGATGTCGGTGCCCGAACGATGCGTGATACGGCCGAACATGGTTTCTCGATGGGGCGGGCGAGTTGTTGCATTTGGCTCGTCGCAGTGGTATCCGGTTCGTGCCCAGAGCACGCCGTCGGGTGTCGGGCAGTGGGCCCGAATCGTTTCGCGGTGGTCGGGTCGAAGAAGTTTCGGAGGTCCGAAATTGCTCGTGCCGGCATCGGCTCCGGTTTCGGCTCGGTTGCTCCTGTCTCGTTTGCTTCCCGCTCCCGTTGCTCCCCCTCCTTTGCTCCCGCTCCCGTGCAGTCCTCTCAACGACGGGGATGAGCGAACCGTATCATCCGATCCGCCGCTGTCCCGCGCCGAACGTGCGGTTCGATTGGCGGTTTGGCGCAAACCCTTCCGCCGGCTGCACCCAGTGCAAAAGCGTTGGCGGGGTGCCGGATCGCAAAACGGTTTTTTCGGCGATGGCAGCCGCAACCTGATTCGTCTTCCCTCGCGAGGCCACCCCGGGGCAAGAGGAGGACAAACGGAACGCCCGTTCGTTGACAAAGCCGGGCAAATTGCTAAACCAAAATGATGAAGCGACTGCGGTTCAACGGGAGGACGTTTTTATTCTTGCTCAATATACCGTTCAAATGCCGCCCGCCCAGGCAAACGGAAATCCGGAACAGGAGAGATGCGCGAATTGCCGCCCGTTTTTCGAAATCCCAACTCGAACTGCTGGCGGCCCGGAGTACATCGTTTGTCCTCGGCGCGGCGTCAGTTGCCACACGCGTTTGCTTCATACAAAATTATCGAATCGGACAGTTGCGGCATCAGTTTCCAACCAATACCGCGAGAGCAACGTGATGGTGATCTATCATCCCGGTCTATTGGGACTCGACATCGGACGCCCGAAAACGAGGCGGCTGGACGGAACCTGCAAATCTGAATGAAAGGACGCCGGTTTTGTGTGGATTCGAGATAAACATTGGAGCGTTTCCTAGGTCGCACGCGCGAGTCACGGGACGAGACCCCACCTTGAAAACCCCAGCATGAAAAACCTGAACACTCTCTCGTATCTCCCCCGCCCTGTTTGGATTCGCGAGCGACGTATGCGTCTTGGCGATGCCATCCCGTTTCCCGCCGCGACACCTCGTGTTCGACACCACCATCCGACATTGCCTAACGGTGAAGCACGTCGTTCTGGTGCTGTGACGAGGAGTATCGTCACTGAGGAATCCTGTCCGATGTTCGCAAAAAATCCCTCAGCAACATCAACGGAATTCAAATGCAGCGGTGTTTGTTCCCGATCGACAAGGAAAACCGGGTGTCATCAATCCCTAACGAGAGCAGCAACATCCCGGGCCACGGCCCGTCGCTCGACGACGCGGAATTTGTTCATCCTGAACGATCGTTCCGGTTGTTTGCGGATGACATAATGCGACCCGATTTTCGATTACCTCCGCGCGGCAAACCGTTGATCGCGATACCGAACGGCGACGCACGCGTTCAACAGGCGGCGGGATACGGCGATTCGATTGGCGTAATTTTGGCGGAAGATTCCGCGAGAATTGGCCACAGCACACGGCAAACACAAGTCCGAGGGTGCTTCGCGTTTGATTGTCGAAACCAACGCCGAGCAGCCCGATCTTGCGCGGCGCCGAGGACGTTTACGGCCCCGTCGACGTTTACGGCGTCTGCGTCTTCGTACGAAAGAACAACGCGACGGTGCTTGCTGCGGTGGTCCAGATCGTGCAACATCTCCGACGCCGGCGGGCGCCGCCGGTGAACGGACGGTTCCGCAACGATCCGATGATGGCGTTTCGCGTGGTTGGAAACCGTACACGATCGGCCTGGAAAAGCGGCGAGGCGGGTGGAAAATGGGACAAACGTTTTGTGACGACTGGCTGGCGGTTTCGGTCGAATTTCCGTAACGAGGATTTTGGCGGGCGTTTTTGATTCGTCAACTGCGTCGTGTTCTTGACGGCGAGGAAGTTCCCGAGATGCGTCCGACGTGAGTTCGTCGAACCCGTACGAGCCGTCGTTTTTTTCGTTTCTCAAACAGCGATTATTTCGCCGAGCGGGCGATGAGAAGTCTCGAAGATTTCAAGTTAGGTTTTCATCGGCCACGACGAAGCGAACTCCGGCCAATGAATCGAGCGCCTTCGTAGGTGGCACTGCGCTCTACTACCAGGTTCGGGGAATTCATTGCGGTTTCTAACCAATTAACGCGTTTGGACGTTAGCGCTGGGTTTCCAACGTGAGAACCGTGGCTAACGCCAAAAACGGCGAATAACCGAAAACACTTTCACGACTGCTTAGCTCGGAGGTCGTGGCCCCTCTGCTCTGTTTCCCCGAACGTGGGTCGAGCGGGAAAAGAACAACTCCCGTCACGCTTTTCGTTATTCTAAAAAGCGATCACTCGACTTGGTTGCCAAATCGGCCCCAAGCCGTTTTCATCGACGCCACCCACCCGCCAGCCGATCGATGTCGCGTCGGATCGTGTTCGCGATCCTCGCCGTCGCCTGCGCCCCACTCACCGCTTCCGCGTCGGCGTCCGAGACCGTTCACCCCCCGACCACGACCGGATACCGCCAACAACGTCGCACCTCTCCTACAAGTTTGCCTCGATTGCCACGGGGACGAGTACTTCAAGAAAGGCGAGTTCCGGGTCGATACGATGGTTGCCCGCGTCGAATTGGCCGATCGAGCCGCCACGGATGCCGGTTGGTCCGAAGTCGTCAAACTGTGCTCAACTCGACGAGATCCGCCCGAGAATCCCCGCAACCCGTGCGATGAGTGCCGCGCTCGTGGATTGGGTGACGGCGGAAATGAAACACGGCCGAGCACTTCCATCGCTCCACCGACATCCGGCTCCGACGACTCAACCGGTCCGAATACCAAAACACGATCCGCGCGATCTATCGCGGCATCGTTCGACGTCGTCGTGTTCCGCCGAAAGGACGCCTCTGCGGGCGGGGTTTGATAACAACGGCCACCTGCGCTTTCGGTTTCCCCCATGCAGATCGAAAACCTACCTCGTGCCGCTCTGCGAGATTCTCGAATACGCGATCGTGACGGCGATCGGACTGATAGAATTCGTGCGTTTCGAAACCGGAATCCGCCGACAGGTAGATCGCAAATCGGGTTCGCTACGGGCGATAACAACGTGATGCGTCAACGGCGGCAAAACTCCGTCCTCGGCAAGGTCCGTTTGATTACGAAAGACCAATGGAAACAAAAAGATCGACGCCCGCGAATTTTCAAAGTCGACGTCGGGGGGCCCGTACAATCTTCAATGCGAGTCGGGCGGCTACACTCCCGATCAACGAACCACCCGCGAAACTGAAAAACAACTCTTTCAGGCGAATTTCGGATCGACGCATGGCGGAGAAACCAGACGATGCACGGGGGCACCAGTACAACCTCGACCGCGGATTCGAAACACGCCGATGAATCATGGACGTACGGTTCGGCCCACCGCGGTCCGTGTGACGGTGCA
>Ga0163217_1017255_pt1 | contig 10711 bp, 10 predicted proteins | sample SynspAceP_FD_185933 | JGI IMG/M metagenome (GOLD analysis project Ga0163217, IMG submission 185933) | Saline lake microbial communities from Ace Lake in Antarctica - Synechococcus sp. Ace-P (PacBio error correction) | ecosystem: Environmental > Aquatic > Non-marine Saline and Alkaline > Saline ...
GAAGAGAGATTCTATCCGTGGGCCCCAGTTTTTTTTAAAAAAACCGGGGGGGGATTCCTTGAAAAAATTTTGGGGGGGGGGGGGGCCCCCCACAAAAAAAAGCCCCCCCCTTGGAGGGTTTTTTTTTTTTTTTTTTTGGGCTTTTTGCCCAACGGAACAGCCCAAAACGAAGCCGGCGGGCCCCGGGTTGGGGGGAAACTGGCCAGGAAGCACTGATGGGGAAAGCGATAGCGGCGCCCCCTGAATGTTTTCCCCTGCAGCAAACTGGTTCCCGAAATGATTCAAGGACGGGTCAAAGGTACAAACACAACGGCACAAACCGGTTTCGGCTGGCCGGCCGGACGCAACCTCAAGGAGAACCGGGTGGGGTTCCATGCCGGGGACTGGCGGTGCCCTTGATGAAATCTGAAGGCCCCTGCCGCTGCGGGTCCGGCTGCCGGCGCGGTTCGTTCAGTGGGCTACACCTTGGTGGAAGCCGAAACCGAGCGCTACGACCTGCATACGGCCTGGGCAGAAGGTGTAAAAACCCTGCCCGGGTGCCTGGCTGCGGAGCTTTCGATCCACGGCATGGGGGCCAAGTCGACGATCGCTTACATCCACTGGCCCACTCTCGAGGAAATCCCTACCGCCGCGATTCGGCTTCGTTCAGCGGGCCATTGGGTGTGGAGAAGGAGCTGAGTTGGTTGAAATCGAAGCGGAAATGCTTGACGCGCGTTACCGACGCTGCGAACCTGCTGCACTTTCTGAGAAAACCCAAAACAAATCCTGAGGGCCATCCATCTCAACAGGAATCTGGTAACCGCGTTGGAGCGAGCATTGGATCCACCTTTCCGCACACAATTGAAGGTCTCAGCAACAACGTCAGCTTGATGGCAACGACAGCGCACCCGCCAACCGGGTAAGCCTCCATATATATAGAGAGACATCGAGCCGCAGACGCACTCGACGCACACCACATCTCATCCTTATCGACAGCGCAGATATAGCACTCAGCGCGACACAACAAACACAACGCACGATTAACATACCCGCGCCTGGCCATGGCTGTACGCAAAAAACACCCCCCGACTCCACAACTGCTTAACACTGGGTCGAATACCACCACACAAAAACACAAACCGCCACCAAGCAACCGAGAAGCTTACACCCAACAGGCAGCAATCCCGGACCGATCACTATCCCCATATATACGGCCGAATAACATGATTCCGACACACCCCTATCACCCTGGAATGAACAAACACTGATAAACCCTCAGGGCCTGCGCACCGAGAGCAACACGCCAAAGCGCCGCAACTGCAAACAAAGCGAAACTAGAGAGAAAACCTTTGACTCAAGGAAGAGACAAAGCTTCGACTCACGCAGGAACAAGAAAACACGGAAACCGGGGGACTGGCAAGCACCACACGCGCGCTCCTCGCGATCTCGACCAACAAATCGAGGACCTAGACCTCACCATAATACACAGGAACTCATGAGAAGCCTTGAGATGCAGCGCGAATAGGCTTATACGGCATCCGTTAACCCGCAGTATCGGCAATCTTTCAGCCAGCAAGATCTCCGCTAACACAGCGCACAAAATCAGAGTGGAAGAGCAACCGAGACCCTGCTGCCAGAGGAACACCCAATAGGACAAGTGTAGCAGCCCCGGAATGCAGGGTCACCCACCACGGTCACGATCGGCGACACAAACGGTAGATACGGACCGTCGCTACGACACGCGGATCCTTGGCTATGGAGTCAGCACCTGTCCAACACCTGCGGCTACTGGTGGCCCAAGCCCGAAGGCGTTCGATTTCGCTGCCTCAACGCGGCGACTACACCAGGGCGGTTTTGCAGAAGATGCAGTCGGAAACGCTTCTCGAAGGTTGCGTTCTATCCCAATGAGAGATGGAGCAGGGCAACAGCCTGCGCCTGAGCCAGCAGATGCTTTCTCGTGAAGTGCAGCCTCTCAGGACATGTTCGCATCTCAGGCAGGGCTGGCGGGGTTACGACTTCCACACCAAATTCGCCGTTCAGCTCAACGACACCCACCCGGCAATCGCCGTGGCTGAGCTGATGTCGGTGCTGATGGATGGAGCAAGACGTGGACTGGGACACACGGCTGGTTCAATCAACCACCAAGCATCAGCTAAACACCACTCACACCTGTTCCGAGGCGCTGGAACCTGGGAGTGGATTCTGTTCGAGCGGCTTGCTGCCGCCGCCAACTGCAGATATTACGAAATCAACAGCGCTTTCTGCGCATGGTTTCATCGTATCCGGCCAACACGGGGCCTGCTGGGAGAGGAAATGTCCGCTGATGTCGGAGGGCGGTCAGCGCAAGGTGCGCATGCAACCTGGCGGTGGTTGGGCAGCCACCACGGTCCCAACGGGGTGGCGGAGCTGACAGCCACTGGTGCCAGCCAGCCTTGGTTTGCCGAGTTCCCGGGCTCTTGGCCGTGCGCTTTACGCAACGTCACCAATGGCGTCCAACGCAAGGCGCTGGAGTGCCGTGGCCAAACCTCTCCTCGGCTGCTCGATGAGGCGATCGGCGGCAACTGGCGCCGTGATGCTGGGCGAATTGCAGCGCCCTTGAATCGTTCGCCGACGAGCAGCTTCCATGGAGCGCTGTGCATTCCGTTTGGCGCGACCAGGGCAAACAGCGCCTGGCGAACATCCATCATCAGGACCTGGGGTGTTGGTGGATCCCTCTCCCTGTTCGATGTGCAGTGAAGCGGATCCACAGAATACAAGCGCCAAGAATGGCGCCTGCAGATCGTCCGAGCGCTAACTGCGCCTGGCAACGGTGAGGAATCTGCCGCGCGCACTTCATCTTCGGTTGCAAGGGCCCCGGGTACGCCATGGCAAAACGCTGATATCGCTTGATAAACGGAATCGCCGAAATCGCCAACATGGAATCCCGCCATGGACGGCGATGCGGGTGGTTTCCTGCCGAACTTCAGTGTCAGCCCTTGGCCAGAAGGTGTATCCGCGTCGACCTTTCGACAGAATCTAACGCGGCAAAGGAGCCATCGGCACCGGCAACAATGAAGATGGCCATGAACGGGCGTCACGATCGTTACCCTGATGGGCGCCAAAATGTGGAAATCCGCGATCTGGTGGCCACGAAATTTTTCTGTTCGGCCACATAACCGCGAGAAGATCGAGGCGATCAACCGCAATGGCTTTTACCACCGATGCCCTGGCTTGAGAAGACCCGATCGCCCGCGAGGCCATCGAACCTGATCGGCTCGGGCACTTCAAGCGAAGGTGACGCGAATCTTCATCGCTGCTGCCAACTCTGCAGAGTGATCCTTCCGGGTGATGGCCGACATCGGCGATTACGCCGCGCCAGAAACGGTGGATGGAGGCTGGTGCGAAAGGCGAGAGCTGGAGCAAGATTTTGTCCCTGCTGAACTGTGCCCGCTGCGTGCTTCTTCAAGCACGACCGCTCGATCACGGTACGGCGACGCCATCTGAAGGTGTCTCCAGTGCCATCAACACCTGCGCCCTGATCCCCTCGGCACAGGCGACCAAGCATTGAGATGCTGATCACGAACTGGCGCCGTCGATGCCAAGACGGGGTACTGGAATGGAAGCAACGCTGCTGCAGCCGAGGTCCGGCTGCAGGCGGCGGCATCAGCTCACCCTCGAGCGGTGAGCCACATATGTGCCTTTGAAAGCCGACAGCCGCCGAATGGACTGTGGCAGCCGATTGCCGACAAAACTCACCTACGCCCGGCCTGGCAGGAGCCGCGTCTCAGGGTCTTGGCCTGGCAAGGCACCTTGATGTATTGCCGGGGCAAGCGTTACGTCGACGGCGAAGTCATCCGGCTTGGGCGTTGCGAGCTGAATCAACAGGGCCGACGCCACGCCAGTGGGTGCAACTGGCCCCAGGAGCGATCCCGCTCCTCCCCGGCCAAAGGGACGACCGAAGAGCTCAAAAGAAGGCCAAACCCCTGCCTGCAAAGCAGGCCGAGGCCTTTCTCGAGGCGATCGGTACGGCCTGGGGTGCCGCCTGCACCCGCTCGAAGCTGGCCGATCCCCCGCGTACAGCCGGGTCCTGGGCGCGGCGCCTGCACATCACGAACCGGAGGATCCGCAGAGGCGCTGAGGCCGCGGGTGGCAGGCCGGCCGCTGGCCTGGCCAAGGACTGCGCAAACCTGTTTTGAATGGCCACGGGGGGCCGCCGGCCTGCGCTCTGCGCTTCCAATCACTTCCGGAGGCGTGCATGCGCCAGGTGCTCACCCTGGAGATCACTAGCCGAATGGCTGGCTGTTTTCCTCCTCCCCCTGGCCCGCCAGCCGCTGCATAACAACTGCTGAGGTGATCGCCACGGCAAGTGCGCCTGAGTCACCGCCGGTAGCGAGCGGCGTCTTGCCGATTCACAATGGACGGCCATGGCCGGTGGCTCGGCTACGGCCGATCCCGTGTGCTGGAGGATTGAACCTGCGGTCTGCACAGCTGGGGCGAGTACGCCGGCCTGGAATCCACACCCTCGATACGGCGGACGCGCTGGTTGGACTGCGTTCCCTGGAAGCCAACGGCAACTCGATCGAGGCAAACCGGCGGGTGCATCCTGCTCTGGGGCGGGGACCAAGCCTGGAGCAGAACCCATTCTTTCCGGCAGCCCGCCTGGCTGATTGGATAATCCTGCGGTTCTGCAGACCACCCCAGCTGTCCTGAATTGTTTCGGCAACCGGTTCGGTCGGTCGGCTCGAGTCACCCCCGGCTAGATGAAGGCAGCGCCAGCCGCCTCGATTGACCTGGCCCACACAGCAAATCGAACGCTGCCGAAGGCGATCAACGCCCAACTGATCAGCGAAAACCCTGCGCCCATCCACGCCGATCGCAGCGGCAACACCCACCGCAGTGAAATAGCTTCGACAAAATTCTGGAATCCCGCTGGGGGGCCGGCGGGCTGCAGGGCTGATCGAATTCCGGGCGATCGAACCTGACCGCAGCCGAAGGACGCCACGATCGCCTGCTCTGAACCGGCGCTGGCGGCCCACTGCGGAGCCAGCCATCGTCCAAGACGTCTGGAGCCCGTTGCGGTGATCGGCTCCGACGAATTCCTTCTCCCGCCGCCCTCTTGGAGTGACTTGAAGGGCCTGAAAATCATGCCCGCCTGCGCGGCGATGGACTGCCGCTTTGAAGACGGCTCCGTTCCGCAGATCTGGAGTGGCGCTTTCGTGTTGCTCGATTGGCGCGCGACGGGAGCAGCCTGGAAGATCCGCGGGCCTGGAAGCCTGCCCTGCCTTGCAGACACCCGGTGAGGGCGCGCACGAGCCGCTCGTGGACAGTTTCGCTGCAGCGCCTGGAAAAATCAAAGGGCAATGGCAGCGTTTTTCGCCACAACACGCTCGCCTCACGGCCGGGTGGCTGGCCCTCGGCGACGATGGCTGGGGCTTGCGCTCAACCGCACAGCAAGCCCCTGCTACCCCTCGCTTGCATCCCTGCATTGAGCCCCACCTGCCCTGCAGTTTGGCCCATTGAAGGCAACCAGACCTGCAGGATCTCCACAGCGCGCTTCGTGCTCGATGGCAGGGCGAGGCAGGGATGCTTTTCAGGTCGTTTGAGACCCTTCGCAGGAAGCGGCCCGCGGCAGAAAAGCAGTGAAAAGGCCAGCGCCCCCCTGGCCAGCGATGCAGCGGAACTGGCCGGAGCAGCCTGAGGCTAGCCGGACGCGTCGATCTGACGCCCTGGCCTGAACCAGATTGAAGCTTTTGGCTTTGAACCAGGACTTGAACTTGCGCAGATTGCCAGCTTGGATTACTCTCCTTGCGAAGGATCTGCGCTTTTTATTAGACTGCAAAAAATGCTTGATTTAATGGCACGGCATTTAGATAACAGCAAGGAGTTCGGCAATCGCTTGTAGCTCAAATGGTGTTTTGTGCCAATCCAGCCATGCAACCTGCGATCACCGGGGAGCGGCTTCTCGCGAGTCACACCGCTCTGGTTGTTGCTGGAGGCCTGCCACCGCTGGTGGTGTGGATTGATTTTTCAAACGGCTCTTCCCAAAGCCGCTGCGGCCGGGTGGCCGAGCTGGCGGGCAGACGCAGGCGATCGGCTGGAGGTTGATCGAGGGGGACATCCGCGTCCCGCAAGCCTGGCGCGGGCTTCGGCGGCAGGTGGCCGATCGAGCGCGGTTGGATTCATATTCGCCGGCCTCAAGGCCTGGCCGGAATCGGTGGCTGGATCCGCTCCGTTACTGGGATGTCAATGTCTCGGCCAGCGCGGTGCTGATGGATGTGCGAAGGCGGGCTGCCGCAGATCGTTGTCAGCAGCAGCGCCACCCTCTACGCTGCGGAAACGGTGCCCATCCCGGAAAGGCGCCGCGCGACCGGTCAAATCCGTATGGCAAGCAAGCGCCAGCCGAGCGGCTGCGGCCGGTGTGGCGGGCAGCGAGACGGCTCATGCTGCCCTGCGCTATTTCAACCGTGGGCTCCCACCCCAGTGGCCGCAGTCGGCCGAAGAACCCGCGGCCATCCAACAATCCTCTTTCCTTACCTCACCCAGGTGGCGGTGGGGCGGCGGCCCCATCTCGAGGTCTTCGGCCTGATCCCAACGCGATGGCACCGGCGTGCGCGACTACTCACGTGAATGGATCTGGCCTGAGGGACGCGCGCCCTCAGCGTCCTGCTCGCCGAGGCGCCCAGCATCATCCTCACCTCGCAAAAGCGGCCAGGGCCATTCCGGTGCTGGAGCTGGTGGCAACGCTTTGGAGGGGCTGCGTCACCCGAATCGCCCACCGACTGTGGCCGCGGGCGGCCGGGCGATGTGGCGTCCACGTGGCGGATCCCGCCCTGGCCGCGCGAACGGCCTCGGCTGCGCAACCGCGCGGACTCGAGAACATCTGCCGCGATGGCTGGGCCTGGCAGGGGCCAAATCCCGCCGGTTATTGAGGTCACCACCCCGCCCGACCCACCACTCTGTGTTGGCCGGGGGGTGGTCCAGCCACGCCCTGGTGGGTTTTGCGCACCTTGGGCCATGGCCAGAGCCAGGGGTAAACAGCAAAGCGCCCTTCTGCCCACGCCCTGATCACCCTGGTGAGCCGCAGCAGCAGCGCCCTCACAGGGCATGGTGCTGTGGCTATCGCCGGGCTTCTAATGCCCGGGAGGCGCTGCAAGCAGTTGATCTGCCGCCGGCTCTGCGCAACAGGCGGGGGTGAGCTTCGTCTGCGCCGAGATTCACCGCTGACCTGACCGAGGCACAGGAGCTGCAGCTGGCGGACGCCCCCCCTTGCGCTGGGACCGCTTCAGCCCTTGATGTCGGGGGCTGTGAGCGCCCCTGGCCCCGGCGCGCTGCGGAGGGCGACGGAGAGGCGACGGCCTTGTGGCCGGGACATCGCCATAAAGCGTTGGAGCCTTTCTGGCTGGTGTGACGCCCAAGGATTCCAGCTTCCGCCGCGTTTGGCGTAGGGGGGAGGGCGGCCGGGCTGGAGGTGGCCCTCGCCCTGCGCAGGCGCTTCGCCCGGGCCGGTACGTGGCGATCGTGAGCGCGGACCCACGGGCCTGCAGCTGGCTTCAGCGCAGCGACCGTTGCGGCGAAAGTCTGCTGCCGGCGGGCATCCGCATCGGAGCCGCCGAGCCGAAACCAGCGGGTGCTCTGCACGGCAGCCGGGCACCGCCTGGCTGCGGGCCGCGGTCCTGGCCACCGATTCCGGCATAGCGGCCGCGTTGGACGAATCCAGCCTGCAGGTGGAGGGCAAAACGGCGATTTTTCGCACAGCCGGCGACTGCGGCCATGAATCGAACCGTCAACCGCGCCCGCCCAGCGGGGTGGTGGGCGGTGCCGCGCCCGCACACCGGTGGCTGAGACCAATCTGCGCCGAGCTTGAGCCCGATTGGCACGCCTCTGCCGCCGCTGGCGTGCCCAGCGGCGCTTGCGGCTGCTCCGGCGCGGCTGAAATACGGCAGGACAGCAAGGCGCGCTCACCAGGCGGTTCGCGTTTTGGGGCCCCTGGCGTGGGCCGAAAGCGCTGGCTGTGGCGCTGGAAAGCACACTCGATCAGCGCTTCATGAGACGGATTCGAAGACGTGGCGGCAATGGGCCAAGGCGGCAGTCGGCTATCGCCAAATGCCCTGCAGAGGCTGTGGCGGCCAATTGCGGCCGCGCCCTCCTCGCGTGGCCCTGGGCGGCCTGGCGGCACTGGCCGAGGCAGTCAGGCGGGATGCAACCGCACAAAACTCGCCGAAGACGCCGGTGGATCATCGCGGCCGCAGCCAGATGCTCCGGCTTGCTGCAGAAGCTCGATGCTTTCCCGCCCTGGTGGACGATCCCTGGCTGAATGGCCGCCCTCACACCCTGCATGCCTGCTCAGGACCTCTGGCCTGCGGCGGCCGGGTTGGAGAGTGGCCCAGGCCTGGTGACCCTGCCGAGCGGCCCGATTCACTCCAGGAAGACCTGCTTGCTGCAGACCTGGCGGGGTGCGCTCGGTGCTCGATCGACCTTGGCGGCGAGCTGCTGGGGGCACACCCTGCAGCAGTACAGGCTGGCGAAGGTGAGATCTGGCCCTCGTGCGTCCAACGGCAAGACCCGCCTGCCGCTTCTGGCCAAGGGCGGCCTCCGGGCGGCATTGCCCTGATCCTCACGGACCGATCGCACGGGAGTGTTGTTTCGCCCGCTGGCCATGGCGGCGGCGCGGCGCCAGCTGGATAGTCAAGGCCTGACCGTGATGCAGCAGAGCCAGGCCGTGCTGGTGGAGGCAGCTGGCCGCCCACGCTGCACGGCCTGCACCGACAATCCCGGTTTTCGGGTGCTGGGCCACCTGGGGCGAAATGCTCGCCGCCGGGGGAGCTTGACCGTTGGCCTCGATGGGGAGGCGATTGCGGTCCCTGCAGGTGTCTGGGCGCTGGCTGGCCGAGGCTTCTCAGCGCCCTGGCGGGCCATCCAACCGGCAGGCCGCCTGGGAAATGGCTGGAAAGTGCGGGCTGGTGCGGTTCAGGAACCGCCAGCCCAAACAGCCGGAGCTGCTCAAAGAGCTGCTGATCGATCCGCCAGACCTGCGGCCCGTTGCTGGCGGCCTTGCCAGCAGAGCGGGCCGCGCCGCGCCTTGGGGAAGCTTAAGGGCCAGTGGCTTTCGACAGGCCGTGTATCGGCCGGGTGCTGGCGCGGCTGAGCTGGCCTGGACGTCGCTTGCGCATAAGGCGTCTTCAAAACGGACGATGTCGTCCTTCGCCAAGATAGGGGCGCTCTCACCTCGGATCAAGCCTCCACCGGGGATCTTGCCTGGGTTGACAGCGATGCCTTGGGCCAAGGGGATGTAGGTGCTTTCGTTTTCTCGCCACCAATCCTCGCCCCGTCTTTTCAACTAACGGCCGTTGCCCTTGACCACTACACAGTGCTCGGCGCGGTGATGGTGATCTGGCAGCGACAGAAGCCCAGGTTTTTCACCAGGATCTTCTTCACCTGCCAGCGCTCTCCCTTCGACCACGCCGTCGAGTGCCCAAGGGCCGTAAGATTGCGGCGAGTGGCCTTGCCTTACAGAGGCACCGGCGCTTCAAGCTGGCGAACGATTCTTGACTCTGGGCCCGGTCGCGTGGGCAAAACGAGCAACGGCGTCATCGGTTCGATTCACCACAGAATATCGACAGCCGAGGCCCACACCAAGGCGAGCTCGCTGCGCAGGTAAGTTGCGGCTGCCTCGCCTGATCACCCCGCCCCGCAAGACTTGCCCGGCGGAATCCTGATCGGCGGTTTCCCGAGAGCGCTTTCCAGCTGCCCCACATCGCTCCAGCCGCTCCAGGCAACACAGACCCCAGCAGGTGCGCTCCATCACCGCCACATCGATCGCCACGTTGGCGCAGCGCGCAAAGGCTCGCTCCCAGCCGCAGAAACTCGAGATCGGGGCTGTCGTGATCGAGGGCGGCGCGCAAACTTGCTGACCAGCTCAGGAGAGACCGTTCAAGTCAGCCAGGATGGCGCTGGCCACGAAACAAGAACATGCCGCTGTTCCAGGTGAGCGGCCGGTGGAGAAGGAACTGCTCGCCGTGGCGGCATCGGTTTTCATCAACTAAGCGGGCGATCGGCACCGGCGCGGGATGGCCCGAAGTCGGCGAAGCCGGCTGGCAACGCTCGACCGCTCGATATAGCCGTAAGCCGTTTTCAGGGGCGGTGGGCCAACGATGCGAAGGTGACCAGCTGGCAGCTCGGCGCGGCGCGGCCGGCTTCCGACGGTGGCGCGAAAACCGGGCAGCGTCGCGGATCACGTGGTCCGGCGGGCCGAGCACGACAACAGGGGGTCGTTCGCCAAAGCCGGTGGATGGAGGGCGCACCGCGATCGCCGGAGCCGTGTTGCGGACGATCGCTCAAGCAGGATGGGCGGCGGGATCCACACCGATCTGCCGCAAATCTGCCAGCCGACGATGAAGCGGTGATCCTCTGCAGATCAAGGCACGGGGCGCCCAGATTGGCGAGCCCTTCGAGCCGCTGCTGGGTCTTGCTGCAAAGCAGGTTCTTCGCCCAGGCCGCAGGGGCCAGTTACTTTGCTTGGGATAGGAGGCGGCGGTGAGAGCGCGCAGAGGCGGGACCGGTGCCGCCCACAGAAGGTATGACGGCACCAGGGAGGCAGCTGGGCTTCATGGTCGGAACATCCGCATCGCGCCGAGGTTGAATGAGGCAAAACATAGTCGGAAATCTTCGTTGGCTTATTGGTCGAGACGCCCTGGTGGCGGCGTGATCTCCAGCAAACCTCGCCGACGTTGACCGCGGCACGGAAAAATCGGCA
>Ga0163217_1074621_pt1 | contig 10711 bp, 7 predicted proteins | sample SynspAceP_FD_185933 | JGI IMG/M metagenome (GOLD analysis project Ga0163217, IMG submission 185933) | Saline lake microbial communities from Ace Lake in Antarctica - Synechococcus sp. Ace-P (PacBio error correction) | ecosystem: Environmental > Aquatic > Non-marine Saline and Alkaline > Saline ...
CAGGGGGTCACGACGCGACAACTGCGCCCTGGTATCTATCCGGTGAGCGCGCTTGGTAGTCGCGGTTTTTTTATTATTGAGCTGTCGGATCGCCTGCAGTGAGGCAGTGGGTGTTAGAATTCTGAGCTGATGTGCTGAGTTTCTACCTGGTTATGTGCTGCTTGAATATCGACACATGAGGGTGGCCCTGGGAGCTTTTGCTCCTAAGTCTGCGCGTTTGTGGAGCACTAGGATTGCAGATCATTAAGTTCACAGGTCCAGTCGCAGTTGGCATAGGGTACGAGGCGGACTCTGCGGGCTCATCCTGAGATTTTGCGGTGGACGCGTCGCATCTACGCGCGATCCAAGGGAGTTCTCTGATTTGCAGACACCATGGCGTCCGTGACTGCTGAGCTTGAGTGGCGACGCCGGCACTCTCCGTTTGTGCCAGTTGCCGCACTCGCGGCATCGCGGGCCACCAGATCACCTGTTCCATGCGCTGGTGTCATGCTAGCCGCGCGCTACGACTCGACATCCTGGCATGGATCCGTTTTTCGCCACTCGCCTATTCCGCGTTGACCTGACCAGTTCGCTTTGCCCACTCCTTCGCCGTTCCGCATGGTCCTGACATGCGTGAACCGATCTTCTGTACTCAGCTCGTGCGTGCTTGCCCCCACGGGTCCTCTGCGGGCCTTATTCATATCACCGCGCCGGGCACTGGCCAAGGACCATGTATTCCCGACACCCGATCACACTGTGAGCTGACTCACTCATTCCTTGGCCGGCGCACGGCATTGCCCTGGCTCGCACCCTCTGGTGCTGGTGGCGCCCGATCGCACACATTCTGCGTCATGCTCTTACGCGCCTGGCTTGACACGCCTCGCTGCATCCACGTCCCCGAAAGATGCCGGCTCACACCGGACTGCAGCACAATTGCATCATAGCACTTGACAGGGTCGGAACGGTCTTACTCCGACTTGCTGCTGCGGTCCGGGTTCCCCTCGCACCACTCACAAGCGGACCATCTCCCCGATATACTTGTGTCGACCTATCCAACCCCCCCCGCACTGTACCCGGCTTCGTGTTCACTCTGCCTCTAGAGGCTTCAGTAACTGCTGAGCCACGCTCTCCACAGCTCGCTGGCGCGGTGTCGCTGGCATATTTGTCAGCCCGCACCTTCCGTCGCTACTTCAGATCGCTATCGATCGTTTACCCCGGTCGGGCCCCGACAGTTTACTCTTGCGCTATGCGAAGTTGCACTGAGTATCAGTGATGCCGCTTTTTGTGTTGCTTTCATCATCGCCAGACCAGTTTGCTGTGCGTAGTCGTTTCGGCTGTCATGCCGGTGGCGTCATCCCTCTTTCGCGCAGTTGAGTGCACTGATAGGCTCAGGACACCGCCCGTACTCTCCTTTCCTGGAGCGACACAGTATATTTTTCACTTCACTTCCGTCCTTCTGTTGGGGCGCCTCTTCATCTGCTGGATTCCTCGCGCCACACCTGCCGCTGCTGCTGTTTGCGTGGTGAATCTCAGCAGCGTAGCGCTACAGCGGTTGGACTAGCACGTCTAGTCAACGGGACCATTGTATCATCACGTCGGCGCCAGCTCGCCTCAATTCAGTGCGATTCTGGTGCGCCCTTCTGGGTGCATGGGCGAAGTGATCTTCCTTCTGGATCTCGCATTGCTGCCGCTACCACGGCACACGTGGTACGACCACACTCTGCCGCACAGCCCGCGCAGTTTTCCCAGATCGCCGTCACTCGTCCACCCTGGCCATGAATCGTAGATGAATTCATTCCATGCGTCAGCCCGGGAGTTCTGTTACACGTATCAGGTTTTTGCATTGGTGACACGCCCCCGCTGGAGTGGAAATGCTTTGGCGACAACTATACCGACAACCTCCGGAATCTCGTGTATTACTGACTGTCGACACTGTCCTCGATGGCTGGCTTTGCACTTTGTTCCTCTCCGAAAAATGCTGCGCCCAAGTTACACATTCACCTATCGTATGCATGATTACTCTCTGCGACCTGGGACCCACACCGTCAAAAAGGGCAATTAAAGCATTGAGTGAAACATGCTACCTTGGTAAAAACCTATCAGGAAACTGATGAAATTGATTATTTCTGAAACAAACAACTTGCCTAATCGATAATCCGAATGAAAGTCGTTGAGAAAAACTCACTAAGGCGAATTATGAGTAAAGAAACTGATTTCATTCATTGCAGTTGATTCACTTCGACCAACATTTATTTATTGCCTGCCGAATCCAAACGATTGCTGAAGTCATTCCACTGCCTCGACTTACAGATTAGCGATATTGCGATACGCCTGGTATATCGGTCAGTTTTTCTTGGAGCGAATTACCATTACAAGTGATTGATCTGGAAAACGCTGATTGGCAGCGGTCCAACAAAACAAAAAAAGCGGCAGATGAAATAAAACGTTTGTGGATTTTGAACTGAGGCATCAATAGGGGAAGCCAAAATATAAAAACTTGCTGGTGCTGGCTAGTGGTTTCTAGCTTATTACAATTAATGAACTGCCTGCAACTCACTCACGATATGTCTGATTCGACTGGCTACACTGTACAAGGTAAAGAGAGAAATGCTCAATGTTAGACTATTTTATCGCTAAAATTAGACATATTAGAAACTCTCTTTCAAACAGTTTGTTCCGGATACGTCCTCTGAACATTTGCTTTAAGATACCGGCATGAAAACTCAATTCGTATAGCATGCTGCTGAATGGCTGCGCAGCCTTTTTTTACCAGGAGTCAGGCCATTGCGGAAGCTGAATCTCAATAACAGCGCAAGCTTTAACAGCAAAGCAAAATGCTTACAAACGCATCAGTTAATCAGTTTGCAAACTACAAGATCAGCTGAAAGGCTATCCGTTGCAGGACTATCTTGAATTATCTTATATCTGCAACCACCCGACTAAAACGGCTGAAACAGCAAACATCAAAGAATTTCTGCAAACGCGGGAAGAAAGTTTTTCAGTTCTGCACGCGCAGTGCCTGCTTTGATAAACTGGCAAGCAAACAATCAAATGGCAGACAGTATCTGGAGTTTTAATCAAGCGCCTCATCTGCTGCACGTGAAGTGCAACTATGTCCGGGCTTTTGAGTGCAGCAATCAACCACAAGCGCTGCCGACGCATTGAAAACTTGGTTAGTCGCAGCTCAAGGACAAGGCTGTATTCGGTTTTCATCACGCTGAACAACGTGGCTGTAACCGATGACTAGTGGCAACGGAATGCTGCTGCGTTACGTAACCAGCAAGTTTTCCTCTGGCAACTATCTTGCTAAACTGTAGAAAGAGCGGAAACCGCACAAGCCTGGGAGACGATGGAAGATATTCAATAAAAACTGGCAGACTGCTGTACAAGTTGCAGCTTTCAGACCCATTCAGGGAGTTGTCTTGGCGCAGGATTTTCCAAATGGCTCGGAATTCTGGTTTATGGCTGAAACGTTATTGGCACTACAAATCCTGCATAAAGGCCTACTCTCACTGGAAGCGATTGAAAAGCAATTATAGTTTCCATCGAATGAACGCCAGAGGTTCAGGGCAGCATCGGTCTGTGGGGGCCGGCTTGAATCGTGACGATAAAGCACTTTACTATTATGGCGATACGCCCAAATCAACCCATGGCGTGTTCGTGCAGCTTAAATGGCAGCAAAACGTGGCTGAAGTACAAAGCCATGGCGAGTCTGGATGGAAAAACACCGTCAGCAAACGTTTGCACTATTGGCTTCCGAAGCCTCACCGAGTTGGCCAACGCACTGAGCCGAGGCTTTAGTAATGGCGTTACCTAGTGAGATGAACGTGAAAATTCTACGCGCTTTTTTGGCTGCGACAAGGTGGACAAAGAGTATGGATGAACCATCATCCATTGTCGCAAGAACCACATAACCGCAAATTTCCATTTATCAATTTAGCCAGCCGTGAAACGTCTGCGTGAGTTTTACTTGCAGGATGTAATTAATTTGATAGCCGCCCCGGAAGCCTAATTTTCTGCAACAGACATTAGCTCGGATTTTGCAGATTGGTGCACTGAAACCAAATTTGGGGTTTGGCATATTCAAACTATTGCCTTTGGGCACTGCCACGTTACTGGACGTCCTTGGATTTACGCTTTCCAGTGCTTTATGACAGCGAAAATGCGACAAGCCAGTGCCAAGTTGGAGTTGATACTTCATGGCTGCTTGCCCATTGCAGACAGAAGTGCTTTAACCTCGAGCACGCTCTCATGCTGGTGCCTGGTTAGCAGATCTGAGCCGGGACTGGCAAACAAGTGGGACGTTGGCTTAATAAAGCTTGCAGCAGATTCGAACTCTACTACCCGCCAGTACTAATGAGATGGGAGCCTTTTGATATCCGAACGGCATGCGATCAGTTTCAAAAAACCTGTACTGGCTACGGCAATCATACAATATGGAGCAAACATGTTTTTACGCTGGTTGCCAGAAAGATCGGTCATGCCGCAGATTATCTGGATAGAAATAGTTGCCTGACATGAAAACCCGTGCTATGTTCGTAGTGTGTTCAGTTATGCCGCCACTATGAATATCAGCTGAGAAGAGCACATCAAGCGGATGTCGGAGACGAGATGCCTGCAGAAATCCAAAAAAAAACCTATATAGCGTATGCAAATTATTAAAGTCGGTGTTGTTGTTCGGAATCTGGCCGAGCTCTGGATCCCGGTAAAAGACCGGTGATTGGTAAGTGGTGGCAGCAGATGTCAATGAAATGCCTGCTCAAGGGATTTTCGTCAGCTGGTAGGGATTTCCTGTTTTTCTGCATCCACAACGCACGAAGAATATCGCTCGCTCCGCACTGAACGAAAAACCGCCCGGGTTGTTATCATGGCTTTGATTTCACGCTTCTCCCGAGTTACTCTGGAAGAAGATCTGGTCGGTCGTGACTGACCATTAATGCGAGGGCGTGAAGATGCACAAGGCAAATGTTCTATGACTCCATTAAATGGCCAAAGCCCGATCTGCAAAATATAATCTGCGCCATGTATCCCCTGCAAATTTTTGAAGATCGGTTCGTTGCTGCGACTGCGCGTTTTGCCTGCACGCTTTGGTTTCAGTTGCTGACCAGACCCAAACAGTTAATTCGATAATGATTGCCCACGGCGAAGTCTGGAACATCCTGGGTTGCCGAGCGCGTCTGCAAGAGCTGGAAAAAGCGCTTCAGAAGCAAACACCCTCGTTATTTTTTTTCGTGTCTGCGTGATGTGGGGGATTAACGATTCTGTTTCCGGGATTGATCGAATTGTGATGCAGAACAATGCAAATGTCATCCTGAAAGTGGAATACCGGTGTGCCGTCATGCTGGTCTTGGATCAAGCAGCCAGACTCAGCGATGATCTGGCCGTGCTGACTGGGTTATGTCATGAACCTAGGGGCAATGGCGAGCTTACGCCTATTAGAGATTCTGCAAAGTATGAAGAGAGTCATCGAAAGGCACAAAAGTATCGCATTGACCACCGAACCTTTGTGTGAACGCTTAACGGTGGCCACGCGAAATAACCAGTCTAGTGCAATAAAAGTTGCAGAATTTCATATCATATTTCATTTTGTTATTCAGAAATTAAAATCAGCTGCTGAGGTGTTAGGCGATTTGAAGGTTTTGAATTGACCTAGTCGTAAAAACGCCGCAGCGTTTGCACAATATCTGTTGGCATGGTAGAAAGCGATTTTCGTGGGCGGCCGGATACGAAAAATGCCGAAGATACCTGGGCAATCGCATTTCAGCCTGTTTTGATGCGGCTCAGACGAGAAACGTCAGCTGCAACCGTTTGTCAAGAGGCGGGACCTGCCCATGCACCGGAGGGCAATTGCCGAGCAAACGGTTGAAGGTTATTGATGAAGTGCTGAAAAAACACTTGATTACACAGACTAGCCTGAACTTAGAGCAAGAGTGCATGACGTATACGATGTCCTTTTTTATCAATACAGAGATTTCTTCCATGAGCAAGTCCAATCTCCGCAGATGGACAGTGTTAATGCCGCCTGTCGCCTCTGTTGAATCATGATCAAAACGCCAGGCCTTCAACTGGAATCAATATACTGACAGATGCAATCGTGTGGTTGAATGCACGGCATCAGAAAAGCCTCCGCGGTCTTGAAGCTGCGTTGATGGTGAAATCTGTATGGGTGATTAAGGTACCGCAAACTTGGGGCAGCAACGTGGTTTTGCGGATGGCCCTGTCGGTGCTGTCCATAGCAAAAACACCTGTTTTAAGTTGCCTTGGGTAGTCAATATGCCCGGTTGGAGTCTTTCCACAAAAGTGAAAGATGTAATTTTATGCGCTGGGTTCTGTCCAGGCAGAGCACTGCAGCCAGGGAAGAATTATTTAAAGAATTCGCTACCTAGGATTAAGCGGATTCCACACGTTATTGTGCTCGAAGTCGATAGCAAAATGCCGCCAGTGGAAATTGCGATAAAATTGCTGATAATGCGGCACAAACCCTGAAAGATCTGACCTTAAATCCTGGAAACCACACAAGCCTGGCGGGTAATTGCAATTGCATCCGGATTGAAGTTGCTATGCATAAGCGCATACCTGCATCCGATGGACAAAATCATCTGATGGTTTTGGTCCAACGCCTGTCGCCCCTCCGGTGGTGATTTTCAATGACGCAGGCCGCACCAATGATGCAGCTTATGGCGGTACCGTACATCTGTTTGTAGACAGCAAGTAACGATGAAGGCACGTGATTTGGCTGCAGAAATGCTAAGTAACGTCATCTAATTTATGGCCGGCATTCGGCGAGATTTTCAAATCGTATGAAACGACTTTTTTTCAAATTGACCCAATGCTGTTAGCCCGGCGAAAGTGAATTGGTTACAGCAACACAAACCGTGAAAAAGCTTTCACGGCAGGTGATTTGAATGCCAGTTATTAAAGCAATCTTTCGGGTTTTTTAATATTGAAAATGCACCATTCCCGCGTCGCTAATTTGTAGATACTCAGTGGTTGGCAAGTGTCCCAGCTGACTGAGGCCGTTTAATCTGCACTGGGTAATAGGAGGGCGTGCTTATCGATCTGAGCAGATGCGCGGTCGTACCCGCAAGCACCACAAGGGCCCATGGTGATCTCAATTTGAAAGACATTGCCCGAGCTGTTTCTGGTAACGAGGTATTGCCCGGGAAGCCTGGATAAATCACTTTTACGTATGGTGTATTGCAAATCGCTTGCTGATTGGGGGGATGCCGGTTTCTGAATCAGGCCATGCGGATTGACTGAAGTTGATAAGCCCCGAACATTACTAAGAACTTGCATCTGGCCAATATCTTTCACCTCATACCTGGGCTTGTGCTAAACCGGACAAGCATTGCAATGCCCGTGAAGAATTCGCAAAAGGAATTTTAGTCTGGTGTTAAGAACCCTTATTTGGCTGTCAGGGTAAAGGTTATCAGGCAATCGTGAATTATCCAGCTGATATATCTGGCGGTTGTGGTGAGGCGTATTATCTGCAACAATTATGTTACACCAAATAGATTGCTGGCAGGACTGGGATCTGATGGTGGTTTCATGGTGAAGTCATGCGGCAATGACGCGCCGTTCAAAACTTGGATCAACACTTTGCTCAAGGTGCCAATTGTTTTGCCAACACGCCGGTGAACATGAAATGGCTCAACTTCGCCATCCAGGCGGACGGCGGTAGTTTGAGAGCTCAATGCCGGAGTCGATCTGATCAGGATCAACAAGGTCGTTTCAGGTATTGGAAGTAAACAGTGTACGGGCTGGAAAAGCTTATATCAGGCACTGGAATTGATGTGTGGCCGATTGGCAATCCCAGGATACACATCCCAACAAAAGTAGAAGCTGTCCACTTCAGAACATGCTGCTGAAACAAACAGATTGCTGAAAGATGTCGCTGGGCGTTGACAGGATAAATGCTCCAACCAGGCAATGTCAATGTCTGGAGTGACGGTCCAATATGGCGTGCAAGGACTTTTTATAAGCGGCACCGTATCGCTCCCATAATGGCTTCTACGAATCTAAGTTGGCGACGGATTTCTGCAAGCGCTGAAGCAACCGTAAGGTCGTTTAAAGTGCAATACAAACCTTGCATAGTGTTATTGTTTTGCGCGCTATGTGATCGATTCCAACGAATGGCGCCAGTATTCGAATCAGTTATCTCGATTGAAATCACTTAAAGACTTAACATGGAAATGCTGATTTTGTTATGCCAGCAATTCGCTCAGCGAAGCCGGTGGAATGGGGTCCAAGGCAGAAGAAGATATTCATCACAACCAAATGTACCTTGTTAGAACATGGTTAGGCAAAATCGGATACTATCGCTTACAATTACATTAACACTAACAGCAAATATGTGGATATTGCTAATAAAGAATGACAGAAGCGCTAGAATGGTGGGAAAGGTTGATGGGCACCACAATCGCGTATTCTTTACTACTAGCAACGTGTGCGGAATATTTGATATTAGAAGCAATCTGGCTAGTGCCCAGACAAGTGGACAAGAAGGCACGTTATTATTATTACAAATGAATAAAATAGACCTTAAATAAATCAACAGCTTGAGTTGACCGTCTGGGATCAAGAACTAAGAGTCCACGCCATTAATCCGGAACCTCCGAATATGAAACCGCAAGCAGCTTTTGTTGTAATATGCTTTTGAGCAGGCGTTTGATTCGCAACCGAATTTCATGTAGACGATGCTTTAGCGGGGACTGAGCAGGTGATACGTTCCTTTTATTACGTATAAACCTCATCTCACAAAACGATTGAGAAAAATGAGCCTTTTTGACAATTTTTTTGGAACAGGAACATATAGACATGCCATTATCGATCTGCGTACTTGTAGGATGAATCTTAGTCATGAAGCTGGTGCTTAGACACGTTTGCCTCACAATTGACTGATTAATGGGCACGTGTTCAGCAGCAAGAAGATGCTTTCCTGCGCACTATGAACCGACCAAAACAAGGTGTTAACGGCCTGTTGGCTGTTGTTTGCACCTACCTGATGGTAAACACCACCGTTATGTTTCACAGTAACAGATTAAAAACATGAAACAGCTGTGAAAAGTTTGGCCCAGCAAAACGTGTTTCTTGTTGCGTTTGCCTGAATGTGTTTGAAGATGGTACCAACTCCCTGGCAGTGAAGGCTGATGATTGCTTTATCTGTGTTGGTGTCTTCATTTCACCACTGCTGAAGGCGATGAAAAAAATTCAGGACTGGAACTAACCGTCACAAAGAGCTATCAAACGTGAGTAGCTGTGAGCTAAAGCGGTGACGTGCTTGCACATATAAGCTTCTGAGCACCCATTTGGTGCTAATGAAGTTTTTAGATTGAAATGTAGAATCGCCTTCGGGCGGCCATTTTCAATTAGAGTTAGTTTCATTATCAGGGCGTGGTGGTATCGACGCGCTAGTTACCTTGTGCAAAACGCTGGCAACCAGTGGCCATCCGTAACTATCCCTCTAAAATCATAATCGTCCTTTCCTCGTAACACACATCCAGCTGCCATCAATTGTCTCTGGCTGAGTAATTTGTATTTTTTTTCAATAATTGCATATCCGGCCCGCATCCGACTGCCCACATATCAAACTCATGACAATTATTGTGGTCTGGCCATAATGACTCAGATTCGAGAATTAATCAATTCCAAATAAATTTCCCTTTCGAAAATCCAATGACGGATAAATTCGAGGCAGTTTGTGCAATTCCTGAAGCAAATGTTCATCCTCACAGGACTTTCGCTCCCAACAACGGTTTTGATGTTTGGGGAGATCATGCGCAAGAATTAAATCCATTCATCAGGTTGCGGATCCGGCATCAGCCAGATTGTCAGTTGTGGGTAAAGTGTGTGTTTGCAGATAAAAATGCTTTATCAATCTTCCTTTCAATGGCATCCAAATCGTGGCTATATAGATAACCGGAAATGGAAACCAGGTTAAAAGTGTTTATCACAGCATGTGGAATAACTCTTGGACGTGAGTATGTGACTCAATTGGCAAGTATTGATCACGCTCACACCACGGCAATGCACAAACCTGCCCAAATCAGAAATCAAATAACCGTAATAATAAACACTTCTTTTAATAAACCTCAGAAAATGAACTAGTCAGTCTACGAGATATCACCAGTGGCGCTTAGTGTGACGAGCTTTTGCCAGCATCGCTCGCGAATGAGGCGGAAATGAATGCTGGTGCATTTCTGCAGATGAGCTGCTTAGAGCTAAACAGATTCAAAATACAATTCTTCGGGATGCCGGCTAAACTCACACGCATGGCTGATAATTCCACGAATCACTATAAACATGTACCAATCCCAGGGGATTTAAAACAGCAGTGCAGGATTGTTGGAAAGCATGCGTTTTTTTTGCTGATGGCCCCGGAAACGAAGACTTGTTCTATGCTCTTGCAACAACAGTTAAATCGTGCCGGTAAAACCAATCTCGGCTGCTCAGCCAGAGGCAAGAGCTCTGTAGTAGATAAATACTTTGTTATGAACAACTGCAAAAAAGCAGAAAATTGCACAATCCAACGACCTTTTTCTGCAAAATGCTTAGTGGACCAAAAGCTGATAAACCAATCCTATGTCGTAAAACCACTGGATTGGGGCAAGTTGCACTGATACATTCATATTTTGATCTATCCAGCAAACACGAGAGTATTATAACTGACTTTCCTCCAAACAGTCGAGACAAGACTTAATCGTTCAGCCTATATTGGATGGGAGGCATAAGC
>Ga0163217_1083127_pt1 | contig 10711 bp, 12 predicted proteins | sample SynspAceP_FD_185933 | JGI IMG/M metagenome (GOLD analysis project Ga0163217, IMG submission 185933) | Saline lake microbial communities from Ace Lake in Antarctica - Synechococcus sp. Ace-P (PacBio error correction) | ecosystem: Environmental > Aquatic > Non-marine Saline and Alkaline > Saline ...
CGCCCGGCAGCCAAAACCCCGACGGTTCCTTCAATGGGCTATTGGGTAGTGGTTCCCCTCCAGTTGGAATGGACGCGTAAGACAGCAAAACCGCATCCCCACCCAGTGAAAGAAACTTTGCCAAGAATTGATCGCAGAGGCGTTGCACTAATGTCAGATCCCCGCGCACACTCCAGTAGAAAATCCGGCATTTGTCGACGCAGTCCAGTGGTCTCGAAAGCAAACAAAGAGAGCCGCCGGGTCGACACCACGCCGTCCTCGCCGGACAATGAACTTAGCCGCTTCTGGTTGATGCACAAATCCGAGCCGGTTTGCGCCAAGCGCGCCATTGAATGGCAGAGTGTACCCGATCCTCTCGGATGTGTGTGGTGCTTATCATGTATGGCCCATAGGGCCGGGGGTGACACGGTTCAGTGTTGCGCCGGGAGCCAATTGTTGAACTGGACGCTTAATGGGGCCGCTGCCAATGGGAAGCCCGCCGCCATCGAAATTGCCATGGTGCTTCGACTATCAATAGCAGCGCTCCCAGCGAAGGGCGCCAATGTTCGGCCGTGCAGCGGTAACGGTTCCACCGTCGGTAATCTCCGCCCAAAGCCGGGAAACAGGGGAAACAACCAGCATGAACACTACACGCTAAAAAGCAGTATTGACCCTTGCGAAAGTCCGCCCGAAGCGGACCCAATCCGAAAGCCTGCTCAGCGCAAGTCTCTGCCAATGGCTGGTCGCAGCCAGAGGCGAGTTGCCCAGGCCATTCGAACCGAAAGGTCGCTGAATATACGAAAATATGTCTGTACATCGCGCAAATCCAATAAACCGTTCTCGTCACAGGAAAGAAATATCTAAATTCAAGTTCCGAGCCCCTGTGCTCTATATAGGCTTAGATCAGGTTTTTTGCCCTGAATTTGTGAATATGAGTCGCGCGCCTTTGTCGTTATGCGATCGAAAATTTTGTTCCGAGAATGCGCTGGTACTATTGCCGTACCGCAATTTGTCCTGTGTAACCAATACAGCCGTATCGCTCACATGCCGATTCACCATAACGGTGTCGTGATGATATTTTGCATATTGTACAGTGAGAAGGGAAAGTTGGATCAATCCGGCAAGCATCTAAATGCCGCTAGCTTGGGACCAGGGCCGGATCATAGCTTTGCTTGCCGGTGATCCTTTCAGGGTGGCATCACCTGATTTGGCACTGAATGTGGCTGCACTCCTATTTCAAAACGTCGCGCGCCGCAAGCCGCCAGCTCTTGAACTTCAAACTCTCTAGGTCCAAGACTTTCTCCTGTATCCTGCAAGCATTTTTGGTACTCCGCTGCTCATCAATTTCCCACTGCCCCATGATCTTGGCCGACATCATACAAGGCGGGCAATGGAGACACCGGTACAGATCTCACCGGTTAATGAGCCAGCACATTTCTTCATGCCGATAGTCATGTGCCACGCCAATGGTCAGGCGTGCCGTCCCGGCAAAGAGTGCATCAAATAATCTGGTGGATGTCAGGCCCCCGGTGTGATGGTATAATTCCGTCTGCTGTGGGCACTTGTGAAGAACGGCATAGTGATGATGCCACCTCAACAACTCAGGCCATCGCCCTGAGCGAACCCTGTTCCATACATCCCCGCCACCAACCAAAAATAGGGTGGACCATCGGAAGGCTGGACAGCATCGAATGCCGGTCACCGTCCCCAGCCAGCGCGGGGGTTGTGACGGTTAAACACCCAGCATTTCGTAACGTCAGTGCGTACCCTGGTTCGGACACCAGCGAACCCTGAGCCGCTGTGATGACAAATAATTGCCGACATCAAGAATTGAAGACTGCAATTGTTTTGTGAAATCCCCCTCTCCGCGACAGCACCAAACTGGCCCGTGTCGCCCGTTTGACAGGCCTGAAAACTAACGCTGTGAATTGGGGTTGTCGTCGCACGTAAATGCCACGCCACAATCGGCAGCCGTAATCGTCAGCGTGGGCGGCGTGCGTAGATGACTGGGCTGGCCGGATTGCGTGATGAGGCAGGTGGATTACCACAAAGTCCGGTTGTAAAGATTGCACGCGTCAACCACCTTTGTATCATATCCCAATTCACGAATACCAGAAACCGACCGTCGCCAGCAACAGACTAGGACAATGGTCCCCTGCATCTGGTTGGTAAAGATTTCCGACGACAAAACCATCGACGATCACTGCGAGCTGTCAAGTGTTGTGGCCCTGCATCCCAGATAATGATTGCTACCGCGCTCTGACCCCTGATTGAAGAAATTTTGGATGCTGCCCAGCCGAAAACTATATTGCCGCTGCAATAGGTCACGTCACCTGGCATGCGCCATTGGTGTTGCCGGGTGCCATCAGCCAGATCAACCAGAACCGCAAAAAAACCCGTCCTGCCCATTCAATCGATACACCAAATCTGAGACGGTAATCTCTGCCAACACCGGGTAAGAAGGCGGTCGCCCTCAACATCGGGTGTGCCTGAAGCGTCAGGTCGCCCATTCACCGGTTCCGATGTCCAAGGCATCTACGAAAATGACGCGGCCTGCCCGAAAGTGACTTGCCGGCCGTTGCTATTTCATTCTGGAGCGCGGCTGTTCCAGCATCAATATCAAGTGAGTGTGGTCAAAAGCAGATCGGTTCACAGCTGTCATAGGTAAAGATCAATCACTATTTTGGCAAGCACCAGGCGCGTGGAAAACGGTGAGCTGTATGGTGACATTGCACGCCGGACAACGCATTGACAGAATAGTCGCCGCGGCAGGGTGCTGTTTCCCCGCCTGATGCACACCCGCAACTTGCAGCGTCAACTCGCTGCTGGCTGCAGGAACACATTGCATTGGAAGATCGCATTGGGCATTCGCCCACTGGCGTCCCGAAGAAGCCGTCAGTGAGGTGTTCCGTCGGGACAGAAACTTGCTTCGCTCGTGCAGGGTGACGAATATCACCCTCACCGCAGAACTCGACCCCCCCGGGGGATTGGAAAGAAGACCCGTTTTCCGCTATAACGCCATGGCCAAAGCCTGGGCATAGGCACGAGACAGTAAGACCCGCCTACGACCTCAGAATTATTCGCTGCACCGATCGTGATACACCGGAATAATTACCATCGGAGTTGCCCCCCCATACCAAGCTGTGCATAAGTAGCCGGAAACTCGAGCCCGCCTGTAAAAGTCAGATTAATTCGCATGTTGATCAGAATATCGCCCGGATAAATTCCATCGACAATGAATGCCGCCATGGCCAATCCGCGCATAGGCAGAACTGCCACGTGCCACCGAGTGGAAATAGTCAGATCGGGTGCGCTTCTTCGATCATGGATGTTCACGCAAGAGTGGTTACCATCAAACATTCGACTTCCGCCATGCCCCAACCTGCGCCTGAGGTATTGGTGCCATTCGGGCCGAGAACAATTTCAGATCGTTCGCATACCAATCGTGATATCACCGGAAAAGATCACTAACGCAGTATGTCGCTGTGTGCGCCAAGCTGCGCAAAAGCAAGACGTGCCAGACCCCGCCCGTACAGGTTAAAATTCTGTGCATTTGTTATTGTTATGTTGGCCGGAATGAAGCGCCACTTGAGAGACCTCCACCATGCCGAGAGGCTGTGCATAAGTAGTCCGAAACAGATTCCGCCGCAAAGGTTAGATCTGTTCGCGTCGATGAATACATGATATCACCGGAGTGATGCATCGTGCGAATACGCCACCATGTCCAAGCTGCGCAGCGGCTTGATTTCCATCCGCGCCAGTGAAGATCAAAATCTTCACAGTCTCGATAATGATCGAACCAGAAGATTGCCCCCAGCATCATAATCCTCCCAATGACCCAATTGGGCAGATGGCGGGAGCCAGACCCAGCAGTTTGAAGAATCCAAATCGTTTGCAGTGATGATTCTAAATATCGCCGGAAGATCCCGCACGCGAATGCTCGATCCCCCCATGACCAAGCTTGCGCTTCGGCATTATCACCAGACCCGCCTGTGAAAGTTCAGATCATCCCCGCAGATACCGTGATAGGCGCAAGATATTGCAGCATACTGAGTAATGTTAAAGTTCTGAATCAGCCCCGCCATGTTCCCAAGCAAGGTGCGTAAGTTAAACGTATATTTAGCTGCCACCACGTCATGCCGACAGCATATCGTTGACAACATGGGCTGATAACGCACCAGGTGACGGCATAAATGTCCCCCGGTTGGTCACATGGCAACGCGAGCCTTATGTGCTAGCGCGCCCACTCCCCGCCCCCGAGCCGCCAGGATCGACAAATCATAGACCATACAACCCGCGGTTGTGCCGGAGGGCAGCGAAGCCAAACCGCGATTACGCTTGGTCTGAGCCCATTGCCTGGATAAATGACTGTGGCCATCATTGTTACGGGGTAAAAACGACGGGGGCGTATTCAGTCAAAGAGTAGGCAGAGCGAGAAGGCTGTAATCTCCATCCCAGCCAGCAATCAGATGATATCGCCTCTCGGTGGCGTTTTTTCGTTCCTGGGAAGAGTGCCCAAAAGTAATACGTTGATGCGGATACTCAGCGAATCATGCCTCTGCTGTCATAGGAAAAATCGTCACCATTTTGGCAGCAACAAGAATTGGGAGTCCGTTCACCTGTATGGTGACTTCGCCGCCAAGAAAAGGGCAATTTTCCAGAAATAGTCGCGGCGCAGGTGCTGTCGCCGCCTGAATGCACAGTGGCTGGTTTGCCACCTCAACCGCCGCTGCCTGCAAGCAAAACACATCGGCATTTAGGATTGCAATTTTCTTGTGCTGGCTGCTTGCGTGCCCGAAGAACCCGTAGTTTGCGGTTCGTTCCGGGGACGCAGCCACTCACAAAGCTGGCTTCTCCCATCAGCATCCTGTGAATTGCCCTGCAGCGGTACGGAGGCTGTGCGCCGTGGATCGAAATTGGCGGACCCATGGCCCAGCTGCGCAATAGTTAGCCTGGCCCGACCCACCTTAAGGACAGATCCTCGGCCGTGCTGATGGTGATGTTCACCGACTGATTGCCAAAAGCCGCCCGTCCTCCCGTGGTCCCAGCTGAGGCGAAGCTAGAGGAGCTGAAATTTCGCCAGACCCCGCCCTCAAACTCAGATTCGCGCGCTGTCGATCGTGGATGTCACCGGGACTGATTGCCAGAAGTGCCCAGACCCCCAGGCCAAGCTGCGCAAGGGTAGAACTGGCGCTCCGCCCTTAAAAGCTAAGATCGTTCACGGTAGACCCGATCTGTGATATTAACCAGAATTATTTGCCAAGAAGAGGCGACCCCCGTGGCCAAAGCCTTTGCGCATAGGTTAATTGCGATATCCCCACCCATAAAGCGCAAATCATTAGCAGTGACGATTTGTGATGTCAACCCGAGCGATCAACCCCTTCGCAAGCGGCCGCCCATGGCCAAGCCACTGTGCGTAGCTAAAGTACCCAAGGAACCTCCGCCCGCAAGATCAGGTCAGCGCAGTTCCAATCGTGATATCACCAGGAATAAATCACCATTCGGCAGACATATATCACCATGACCAAGCTGCGCGTAGACGCGCGCTGACGGTTCCGCCTGTGAACATCAGATCAATTCGCCCCGCAAGAACAATTGCGATAGTCCGCTGAATTGTGGCAGTCACACGTTGGTGTTGGAGCTTTGACCACCACCACCGATGGCCCAGTTGGGGCGTAAGCGTTCTGCGATCTTTGGGGCTCGGTCGAGACTAACCTGGTCGGCACGACTGTTATTGAGGACTTTGCCGACAATGCAAGAACATTAGGTTTCGCCCGGCGCCCAATAACCTGGAACCCGACCTGCGCGTAACGGCCAATGCCGAGCCAGCCAGATTGACAAATCATAGACATGAGAACCCGGGTGGTGCGGAGCGCGAGCCAACCGCAAACACCGGCAGTCCTGGGTGCCCGTCGCCGATAAACACAGACCCATCATCATTGCCGTAAAGCGAGGCCTGCGCCATCACATGTTCACATTGTCAAAAGGGAATGGACGTTGAACGTATAACGCACTGAACATGCCGGTGCCGGTCGTTGCAGGAAGACCGGTAGTACCATCTCCCACCAGCCCAAGATTGGAGTCGCCGCCCGTATCAATTGGCAATTTTTGGCACTGAAGCGGTTGCAATGATGTGGCGGTTGCGCGAAAGCAGGGTCAGATCGTTGAGTCTGTCCATAGAGGACTCTTGACCAATGATGAAGATATCATCCATAACCGGCATCAGACACCCGCCGCATCCGTTTGAGATAACCACTATCGGCACTCGCAAGCGCGGCAATGATGTTTGGTCGCAGTAAGCGCGTCAATGTGGAAATTAGTCGGGTTCAGCAGTCAGCGTGCCATCATTGCCATTATTGCCGCTTAAATCCACCACAAGCGGCCGAAGCCAAATGGTGTCCCCTTGCGAGGAAACTCCCGCCATCCGCCAATCCTGCCGTTCCGGTGCGCTGAATGCTGCTTGAATGTGGTGGTGCATCGGCCCCAGTGCGCCTGATCGTACCACCCAGTTACGTCCCTGTTACCGCGTTCCATGGAGATCAGCGTTGAGGCTCATCAATCAACAGCGTCTGCCACGTTTTTTGCACTTCGTCTGTATCGATATCCTTGCCCGCCCTGAAACTCCGCCCGCCCACACGAATGTGCCACCGCGCTGAAAGCCGGATGTATCCACGTTGCCGCCCGCAAGCCGTAATCGCATCGCTGCAAACCCACATCAATTCGTTGCCGACCTTGCCCTGTCAGGCCAATGGCACTGATTTGCCCGTCAGTGTGGGCTTGTGCGTTGAGGGTTGGAAACCACCTGCCGTTGGCACCATCCAGATCAACAGCCCACCGATCATCGCGATATCAGCATTGAATGGAAGACACAATCGACGCGAGCCATCGTCTGTGTAGCGTTCCATTTCGGACAATGGGCGTTTGGCACGATTTTCTTGGTGGTCAACCACCGTCCCGCCCTCACCGGCGGTCCAGAAAAATCCGTCCACCCTGTTTGGTCACAGACCGGTTTGCATTGATCAATGCCGTCGGTGGTGCTGCAAGCCGCATAGACATTGCCGCCATGGCGCGCAGTTTTCTAAACATTGCCGCGTTGACCATGCCCTTTTTCTGAACGCTGGAACCGGCACTATGCCGACCCTCACGGCAAAACTTGCCATCAATCCAGTGCCAGCAGATCGCGCACAGGATCTCGCCGCCCGGCAGCCAGACCGACAGTTCCCCGCAAGAGGGCGTTGATTGGTGCCTCCATGATGACCGTAAATGAGCCAGAAAACCGACATCCCCACCCAGTGAAGAAACTTGCCAAGATTGAATCGCAGAGCATTGGAAGGTTCCGCTGAACGTTCAATCTCCGCCATCCATAAAATCGGAATTGTCGCATCCAGTTTCGAGGCAACAAAAGAAGCCGCCGGTCGACACACACCGCCGAGTCCTGCCGACAATGGATTGCCGTTCCTGGTTGACACTAAACACCGAGCCGGTTGCGCCAAGCGCGCCATGATGGGCGGGAAGATGTTACCGCCTTGGACAACCGCGTTGTACGCTGTTTGGCGCGCGGAAGCCATTGTTGAACTGGAGCGCCTATTGGGCCCGCTGCCAATGGAAAAACCGCCCCATCGATAAAGTAGGCATGGCTGCTCGGACGGAACCTTGAGTCAATCAGGCAGCGATCCAGCGAAGGCGCGCCAATGCTGCCGTGCCCCAGCGTAACGTTCCACCCGTCCGGCAAATCCTTCCGCAAGAGCAGGCAAACAGCGATAGTGCCAGCAAATGACCACCGCACGCCAAAATGCAGGCATTGACCCGAACAGGAAGAACGAAGATTTGCACAATTCATGGCAATGCGACAGGCTGGCCAGACAACAGCGAGACAGGCTGAACCGGTGAAACGAGAAGCCGGTTACGTTATGACAGTGCTCATCTTTGGACATCGCTGACAATCTCATTTATCAGTTTCGTTCGTTTACAGGAGTGAATACGAAATGCAGCCCAGCCGCCTTGTCCCAAGGCTAGACTAGTTTTTGTGGGCCTGAATTGAATAGGTTGCCGGGCCACTTTGGCCGTATGATGCGTACGGAAATTTGTTCCGAAATGGCGCCTGGACGCCGGTCGTACCGAGTAGTGCAAGTGACCGAAATCAGATTGATTGTATCGCACAAGGCCGACGGGCGGATTGCAAAAGAACAGAGGCGAAGATGAGGGCGTTGCACTGACCGGTAAAGATGCTTTCGGAAGAAGACGCCAAGAGACCCTTATTCTTCTGGCCAAAACAAAACCGTCAGCGACATTGCCAAACAACCGCCGGGTTTTCAGGGTGAGCCATTTTGCAAAAATGTATCGGCAGCATTTGAAAAGAACACAAGTGAAAATACTTCCGGTCCCTGACACCCGAGGCCCAAATTTTCACAAATTAGAAACCTCTGTCGCCCATTTTGCTCTCCTCCAGATTCAGTTTTGAATGGTCAGCGGCTGCGCCAAAAGTCGTGTTTCGGTATGGAGCGGAAGTTCAGATTCCGGCTTCATCCAGAGCAGGCTGTTAAATGGCGCGACAGCCTGATCGCGGGATTGATGTTCCCTGCAAACGGTGTACTGCCGGTCCACAGCGAACCATGAAAATACAATCGATGATGAGTTCGAATTCTCGTGCAAAACACCTCAACCCGGTTTCTCAGGGTTGCGGGTTTCGATATTTTCGCAGGGCTTTGGATATCACGTCCCGGGGCTTTGCTCCACATGTTCAACCATAGGCAACGCCACAATGATTGAAACCTCCGCCGCCCGGTGCGGATGGTCCCCGTCAGGAACGGACTGGATTGCTTGTAAATGGTAGCTTGTTGGGAACCAGTCACGAGTTCGACCAGACCGCTTTCGCAAAAACGTATCGCGGATGGATATCTCTCCACCGACCGGCTCAAATCTCGCATTCAATGTGTCCGCCAATGCCCATCGGGTTGGCGACAGCAAAATCAGAAACCCGGCAAGGAAGTTCTCAAAGATGCCCTTGAAAACGCAGACCGACTGCAATCGAATCCTATTCCCAGGCCCGCCAAAAGCTTGTGTGTGGGCCCCGGAAACACCAAAGTGGCTGTGAGCAAAAATCCAATGACCCAGACAATGATACGCACCAATTTGGCCAGCGCCAACATACAAGCGAAGGCCGGGTTGCGAGGTCAAACCAGCCACTTTTCGAATTTGCAACCACCTAACAAGCGGGCAATCAGCCCAGGTACAAACAGCAAAAAGACACGGCCGGCAATCGATGTTTGGGAGCAATTCAATGGTTCTGCGCAGTAAAGGGTGTTTAGTTTTTCAGCAGAAATGCCTCAGATGCTCGACATCCATTCAAAGGGTTCCCAATCGGTTGTACGGCTAGACGCCATTTCGGAATTTTGAAGTCTTTCCGAATTAAATAGCGCACGTGGTGGTCTTTGAACCATGGCAGAAAGAGGGGGACATGGAAGAAAAGCGGGGCACCATGCCAAAGCAAAGCCGGGCGCCTTCCTAATCCGGCCTCCTCCAACACGTTTTAGTTTGCGGCAGCCATGTAGTCCGCCGTTTATTCCCAATCATCGCACACCACGGGCGGCGTCTCTGGACCGTCCGTGGTCGGACCACGCGATAACACTCCACGATGTTCAGAATGATTTGGACGGCGTCCGGTTCACGGATGGCGCGGCCATCAGGTATCCGCAAGATGCCAATACAGCAGTGAGCGACATGATCCCACCGAACCATGCAACGGCAAAGCGTTTCATTAATAAACCCTGAAACGGGGCGTTCAGCAAAACACTCTCAACACACAGGCCACGCAGAAAAAAGAAACGTGCGTCAACGAATTGTAAACTGGCCTCGTCCCTCGCGCGGATCCAAAACAGACGGGATATGCGCACAAATCGGCGGTTCCTAGGTGACCATGCCACATCGTTCAGATCACCTGGTGACAACAACCGTCGGTCCTCCTCTTGCGCCAGTTTGCGCAATTTTTCGCGATTTCGGCGTTCACGGCCATGGTAAATCGCCATGCACGATTCGGAGGTTCGGGGAAATGGACGGTGAAAAGCCTGAACAACCTGGTGCATTTCCAGCTCCAACATCGCATCGAGCTTGGCACTAGTCCGGATTGGTCAGAGCGGATTTGTTTTTTAACAAATCGGTAGCCGTGGCGTAATAAAATCATGCCCGTATGCGGTGTCTGAGCGGATGCTCAGGCAGATTCCATATCATCAGAGTATCGGCCGAGAGCCGCGCTCATGCCGCAATGTCCTCGTCCGTTCTCATGAGACGCAATATCTGGCTCGTGCGCTTTACATCAATAGCGCGGTCAATGCTGGTCTGTTTGCTTTGCTGACATTGCAGACCAGCATCCGCAGCGTGCATCGGAACCGAGGGCTCCAGAGAATACGACCACTATTTTTTGACGCTGCTGGCGCGCCAGGATCGGTGAAAATCTGGAATCAATGTTGCATGCGAGTTTGGATCGCTATGCCACAAGCCAACCATTCCCAGAGTATCGCGCTCAAATAGCTTCAGCAAAGACACCCGTGTAACTGCCAAGCGCAGATGCTACCGACCGAAGCACATGAAAATAACACGATATCTGTGAACGCTGGGGCGACATCAAAGTATGCGGAATAACGCCGATGCGGGCGCAGTCGTATCACAACGGCAAGTAGGCTGAAAATAATGAGGCACAATGGCCCGCGAAGTAATGAGTGTCCAGATTGCCATT
>Ga0163217_1009498_pt1 | contig 10710 bp, 9 predicted proteins | sample SynspAceP_FD_185933 | JGI IMG/M metagenome (GOLD analysis project Ga0163217, IMG submission 185933) | Saline lake microbial communities from Ace Lake in Antarctica - Synechococcus sp. Ace-P (PacBio error correction) | ecosystem: Environmental > Aquatic > Non-marine Saline and Alkaline > Saline ...
AAGAGAAGATAACCCTGAGAGTATATTCTTGGTGTAGTAAAAAAAATGCGGAAAAATTAATTAAAAAATTTTGGGTTTAAATGGTTTTGGGGGGGGGAAAAAAGGGAAAAAAGGGGAAAGGATTTTTTTTTTTTTTTCCCCCCCCCTTTAAAAAAATGGTTTCCAATAAAGAACCTCTTGTTTTTAAAAAAAAATGAAGGAACTTAACGGGAAAGGTTGGGAGTTTTGATGAGTTTTTTTTTTAAGAATGAGCACAACCAATCAGACCACTTACAAAATTTTTATTTTAAAAAACTTAAATTCAAAAATACCGTTTATATGTCCCTAACTCAATTCTAATAGGGTCATAAATTTCCATTGTTTTCCTAATCCTAGCGAAGTGCCATTATGCGCCAAAATAAGCGCCTCAAAAAGGAAGTGCCGTTTTTTCATTAAGGATAACTTTTAACGGGCAAAAACCTTTTTCCAAAAAAGTGGAGCTAAACGCCCGACTGGATATAAATTGTTTTTTATAAAGAACTTCCCTTGTTAACGACCCTGTTTTAGGAATTTTCGGCAAGAATGCCCCCACCTATAATATATTCCACCTGTAGCCTTAAAATTTTAAAGCAACTGCGCAAGCTTCTATGGCCAAGAACCGTATGAAAAGGTTCCCCCAAGGTTTCCTCACAAAACAGCATCTTTTCCTTCCAAATGCAGTCTGGTAATAGTGGCAAGAAGGAATTTTCCCCCTGGGAATCATTTGATCACTCAAACCATTGCGGTGTCCTTATGCGCCTTATTCCCCCGTAAGACAATAAAGTGGCTAAGAATTCCAGATCCAGATAACAATCTCTCGCCCACTTAACAGACATATTTTTGTTGAAAAGTGTTGTAAAATTTTAATGTCCCAATTCCACATGCGTGGACTAAAATCCACAATGACCTCCCTATACAGGCCGAAAAAGGGTGTAGTGGAAAATCCGTCCCAAGAACATCCCCCGCTTCCCCAAAGTCCTGGTAAAAACCTGGAAGATATCAAAGGCGGCATTGCCTGGTTATTTGGGATCCGTATTTTTAGTGTTTCCAATAGTCCCTTTTTCTTGGAGTGCTGCCAGACCCAATAGCCATTGGCCTCCATATCAATTTATCAAAAGAAACGGGAAACTGATTAGTTGTAAGTTCCTTACTAATTTCTCGTCTGTCTATGGCCCCATGAAAAAATTGGTACAAATACCTTTGCTTGGGTTACGGGCCGGCAACTCCTAAAACAACCCCATCTAATCTGGGTAGTGTCTTTAAGTATGAAAGGCAGCCACTATCCCCATAAAAGGATTTATATTTTTTGGGGGATACGATTTTTTCCCTTTAAAGGTTTCTAAAGATCCCCGCCTCGATTTGAAAATAAGGGCTAAATTTGTTTTTGTACCACCAACATCAAGCGGTTTCAATTTATAATATTTCACCCCTTTGGGTCGTGGGATGCTTGGTGTTCATAATATCCAAGGGTATCTGGCCTTCATGGATAGCGGGTAACGGAGAAATTTTCAAATGTTCTGTCATGCTATTTTCTTTTAGGCATGATTAATGTTATCGGTCCAATTTAAATGTTATAATTATGAGGAAGCATTTACTGCTTCCTAAGTGTTATTTTTTGTGTCTTTTTGGATCCATTTTGGTAACAACAACTGTCTGGCATCGTCCTTATTGCAGCAATGGTGTGGTACCTCATGCATGGTAGCTGCGGGTACCGCAGGCTACCAATATTTTTACCATCTCGCTATAGGTTTTGCCCGAAGCAGACTGCACTACAATACCTGCTACCATGCTATCCCAACCGCGCTCCCAATGGTTACTTTTTTTGCAGAAACAGTGGGTGCGGGAAAATATGCTTCCATTAGGTTTTTACAGTCGCCAAGAGGGCTCCTTTTTTGCCCCCCTAAAGAGACAACAGAGTATCTCACAACATTCTTCAAAAACTTTTTGGCAAGTGTTTCCAAGTTCTATCGCGGAATCAATGGATTTTTTACTCGCAACAAGGAGCTTAGCTCGCTGCCCCAAAATTGGCTTCAAACATAAAAGACTCTGGATTTTGTTGCCTTACCAATACTCCCGAAGTGTCCAAAACAAACCTAATTTTTTTTCTTTTTGGCTACTTCGGCTACCTGTACTAAAAAATCATCCGGCAATTTCCGGGGTAATTTACGCGCTGGCTACTAAATATCTCCTTCATTTAATTTTTTTTTCCAATATCTCCTAATTACAACTTCCATTCCCTTTTTTTTTCAACCTGTGCCCCGGTAACCCCAAAGCGGTTTGTAAATTGGTTGTTGGTAATCGTAACAGAAGAAGATTATCGCGTGTCCATCCCTCGATGGATTCCGCTAATGGTCAAATACCCTGCTTGTCCAATAATTGCTTTAAAATGTCACCGGTAGGACCCGCCTGCGAGTATAACAGAGTGAATCCAGACCCAACTTTTTAAACGGCACGGATACATTGATGCCACCACCACCTGCACCATAGTAGGTGAGGAAGGCAATCGTAATTTGTATTGGGGCTAAATGCCCCGCCACTGTTTACCACTCTTGTCCAGTAACTGGTTCAAAGTAAGTGTTTACTAATTCTATGCGTACATGTTAATATCGAAGTTTTTATTAGTTTAGAGGACCCTCGTTTTACAGGAAGTCCCCTTTCAGAACAATCCAAATTCTCCTATGGTCGTTTCGGCAAAAATATTTTTTAAAGGGCGGTATCGGTTAAAAAAAGCCTGATGATCCTAGTAAATCATTACATTGCGCAAGGTCATTAATCGGGCAATCATGTACATGCCTTTAGGATGTCTTCCGAATGATCTCAAAAAACAAAGCCTTCTTCTCCTCATACACATCCATTCCATAATACCCATTTGTTGGGAATTTAAGGCCATTAATACATCTTGGGTATTTATCCATCCTCCTCTATGCCGGTATTGTGATCAGCAATTATCCCCATTTTTCCATTTGGCGATCTGGGCTTCGTTTACCAGAATAATGTGTTTTTGTTCCTTCAAGGGACATGTAAGGAAATGAATAATCGGATTGGTTAACACAGGGCTATCCCAAATCGGTAATAGGTTTGCCTGCATCTCCTTTCCACTAGGGTTTGGTCCTATCACCGTATCGTAAGATGACCAGAATATTACATCCAAAACCATGTAAGAAAGTTTAGCCCGCGGATTCTGCCAAATTTTCCCAGTACCAACAATACCACCTGTTTTTCCGTCATATTCAAAACCTACCAATCCGTCCAAAGAATAATCTCATTTTCCCATAATGCGATAATGCTTCTTATTAACTGCGGTTTAAAGAGCTAGGAATTATGCACTGTAAAGTTCACGCTATGGTAATTGGGCCCGAATAGTCCGGAAACACGACAAATTCCTTATTCCCCAGGATTTGGCCGTACTGGTAATTATCCACGTTGTTTATAGCCAGCGGAACGCAGGGCAATGTGGTTTTACTCCAATCTCCATGCAGCTTGTCCAATACGGGAGCAAACCGTTTATTCTTTGTGTGAATATGCAAATGGCTTCAAGAGCAACCCCTTGGGCCAAAATCGTGGTATTCTATTATTAAGATAGGAGTCGCAATATTTTAGCTTCATGTTTATTGTCGTTGGCAATCTTTAAACTAAATATTTCTTTCTCAAAATTTGGTGTGTATATAAAAACAGCTTATCTTCAAGTTATTTGTAATTATGAAACACATTGAAGGTGTCTAGTTGCAATTCCCAAAAGGAAGTAATTAAATGAAGGGTGATCTAATATGAAATTGGGTCATTAACCCTAATTGGTAATATCCATTCTATTTACAGTATGGAATAAAAAGGGTCAAGGCCTGTTATGTTATTTAAAGAATAAAATAGCCAATGAAATGAGGTTTGTTTCAATTTATGCGAATTGTCTTGACCTAAGAGTTATTCATTTTCAATGGAGGTCCCATAACCTGCAATTTCATTTTCTGCAAATAGTTGCTTGATCTCTTCTAGACTAGGCTCATGATCCAAAAGCGGGACATAGAAACAAAAAAAGTTCTCCAATTTACCGGCGCTGAAGTGTTATCCATCATTACCTTTTTTCAGAATACCTGCTCCAAGCATGTGAACTTTTCTAGGTATGAAAATATGCTTAATGCACCGAAACGTAGATTATAGGTTTCATCCCTCGACCTTGAAATAGTAATGCCCCTTCACTAGAAGACATAAAATATTTCGTCCTGTTCAAGTGTGATATGCAAAGGAGTTCCTTTTTTTCCTTGGAAAAGAGAGTTTGTTCAAATATAGCTAGGAATTATCGGTAAATCACTACCGGATATTTTCCACATCCAAAGACATTAGAGTTTACTCCCTTTAATTTTATATGTCCATGTATTCTACTATCCTTCCCCCTGCATTAAATTTAAAAACCTTTGTTCTTTCTTTTAAATACTTTATCCAGTGGAATGGAAATGAGAGTAAGGGCAGAGCGGTGATTGTAAATAGGACTGCGATGAAAGCTGTTTCTTGCATGATCCACAAATTAAAAGATGATAGGGCATTGGGAACATACCTTGGTTAGTTTCCTATATCTAAGTTTACGGAATAAGTAGGATCCGAATAAGAGCAATTTATTAGGATAAAAAAATGAATAATAGGTGTAGTTTATCGACGAAGCTGAATTTTAATGTTTTAACTCATACGGAAACATAACAATAATTATAGCCTTACCTCTTGTAACAATTGCGTAAAAAAAATAGGACCCATTTCAGGTGTTCTTCGTATTTTAAAGTTTCTTTTCTTTTTTTCCAAAGTAATCTCCCAATATTTTTATATAACAATTATACTGTCGGTTTCCCTGCGAGAGTACAATTTTGTTGAAAATTCATCTTATAAATTTCCCTGTTTCCCTAATCCTTCCTTCCGCAAAATAAGACTTTAACCCCTTCCGTAAATTGGTGCAATTTAAAACTTGGCATCAGTCCTTGTGTTCTCAAAAGTTCCATGGCATAAACGGATTGCCAATTTTTTTGAGGATATAATTTCTTTCCACCAATAAGGAAACCGATGGTTTTAATTACGGCATTGGCTTTCTCTTTTTTATGTCCTCTCGAGGAATAACTTTATTATTGAATGATCTTCTTTTGTCATAAATAATAGGTGATGGAAAACATAAGGCTGGTTGTTGTGGATATATATCCTAGATGGCCCGTGTAGTTGTCCATAAAGGATATCGAATACTCTCGTTAGTGTTGTTAAATCTATCATGGGTTATAGTTTTGTAAAATCTGTTATTAAGGACCAAAATTGGTTCTTGAGGTGTACCTTTTCCTATTTAAGTCAAACTATACCCCTTTCCGTACAAGCTTAAAATATAATGAACAACGGTTCCAGTCTATTAAAATTTTTAGAGAATGACATCTATTTAATAAATTGCCTTTACAATTGTATTGGGTCCCAAATATGCTGGGATTTAGGTGAAGTGAATGAAAATCAGACTTTCCTCATATTCTTCATAGTTTAAATACCGTTTACAATTGAACTATCCTATAATTATATCAATGAGGAAATTCTTGGATCTGTTTTCTATTTCTTTTTCGTAATCCTGTGGAAGCCATCAAAGAAAAGTTGCTCCCCCAAAAAAAGGCATTTAAACGGAATCCGTATAGATGCTTCCGTAAATCGTGCAAAGCCAAATAGTTTTTTATCAGGCTATGCGCCTGTAGGCGGTATTTTTGGATTATAATTTTGCTGGAAGGCGATCTTGAGTAAAGAAAAGGAACGCCTATGGTTCAGATTGTTATAGATACACCTAAACTTACATTTCCGGATAATGCCTCGTTTTGGGCATAGAATTGGCGAAGACAAATTATAGTGGAAGTTCGGCGATTTTTTAAGTTCGTTGAAGATTGAGATCCAATCAGCAACCTTATCCTTTTAAAATAATGATTTCCATGAATTATTTTAAAGACAAAAGAGGCTATGGGATCAAATGAATAATAAGGGTCTAAAATTCAGTTCGACGAATCGTAAACTGAGTTTGAAATTTCCGAGAATAGTTTGAACGCAGCTTAAAAGTAATATGTCCAGACCCAAGAATGAACTCTCTAACCCAGTAAAACTAAGCTTTGAATAATTATGCTAACCCCCAAGATCACTACACAAGATTTTACTTGTTACAAAGCAAGATAACATGGTAAAGGTTTATGCATTTATAAAAATCCGGGAGAAAATCGTCATACCATGAAACTCGTAGCAATCGTAGGTAGTGATTCTGATTTTAATATTGAATTGCCTAGTAGATGGAGGTCGATATTGTAAAACTAAATGTTGGTCCAAAAAAGCCCGTTGTTTTTTTTTTTTTTTTTTTTTTTTTCTTGTTCACTTTGGGATGCCTATGGGATAAGGTTTTTGAGCGAAAATTAAGCCAAGATTTAACCTTTAAAAAGGATGAGCGCTCCCCAGACGTTTCCAAGAGCAGAGGCCAAACTTGAATGATCTCACCTAAAGCACTTTACCCTGATGGCAGGGGGAAGGGAAATATTATTTGTTGCCGAAAAAGACCAATGTCTTTGACCATTCCTAAGGAGTTTTTATTAGATGGGAATAAAGTGATGAACCAAATGATGGTCTTATCGAATGTAATCTATTGGCCTGCAAAATTTGGATAGAGGTCGAAATCCTTGGATGGTATTAGGAGCGCAACAGAATTCTAAAACCAGAGGAATGATCAACTTGAAAGTATATTGAACATACGCCAAAACCCATCTACTGACCAAGATGAAATCAAACGGCCCACAGCTTCCTTGGGCGTTACATTTGGCAATTGGGGCTTATATAACACGTGGTGAAGTTTTATGAACCGGACTTAATGAAAGCCCTGACAGTAATTATTTTAAACCAAACGCGCATATCCAATATCTACAATGAAATAGAAGCCCCTCGATAAAACAGCCCAATTGCCTTATATTCAAAATTTGAGGATGCTTTTAATGGTGGTTAGTTGTAAAGCCTAAGCAAAGCCAAAGAAAATTCACATGGACTCCCAATCCGTAATTATTAAAAAAGGATAAAAATGTATATGGTGCCACCCCTCAACTAAGAGCTCAGAATTTTTTTATCTCTTCGGGATCCCCATAGAGCTAAGGGGGGAACTATAACTTGGTGTAGATATTATGGAGGAAGCGCGAATTTCAAGATATTGGTGATATATTATAACAGGGTAGCCGCAGGATTTAAAAAACAGTGAAAATGGATTCTTTTGGAGCCTGCCTAGCAAAAAAAAAATGTCGCTCAAAAAGAAGGAGACCGTGTACAGATTAGCACCATAAGAGACCGTTTTCCGCTTATTGTAGGGATATATCAAAGTGGTATTGCGAAATTTATTCAGTTATCCAATCTAAGCGGGACGCATGAAGCAGAACTACTAGGTATTCATCGTTTACTTTGAGGTTGCTAGCACAACCAGCATGGCAAAAGGTCTGGAAAAACAGTTTCCAAATACAAGGCAACCTAGCAAATAAACGAGGCAAACGCCCAATTTGAAGACTGGATCCAATATCCTAACCTAATTACCTAATGCCGTTTCAAATAACCTTATTGATTGTGGCTGGCTTGGAATATATAACATTCTCAATAATGCTTATAATACGAGAAAATGAAGGATAAGCCATTCTAAAGGCTACAGATTTTCGGGAACCGATGTACATACTAATAATTTATGAGCCAAGCCATGATTATTGGTTTTAAGTAGTGATGGTGTACTTGACTTGTAGTTGGATTTGTACTTTCCAAAAACTAATAGATTAAATGTGGCCTTTGAAAACAGAGGCATTACTCTACAATTAACCTAACTTAATCCTATTAATTTTAAATGTGTGGTATATGTAATCGGGATTCCCTTTGCTCTAATTTCAAACTTTTTGTTGCTGGCTGGCTGACTCTTCCAATAAAGCTCAAGCACATAGACCCAGTGCGTATAAATAGAGGAACTTAAAAGTACATCTATGAATTTACGTCCTTAGAAAGCAAAAAATATAAAATAAGCATTTTTTAAAGCCTAGGGATTTTCAACGTGCTCAAGGATATTTCATTTGGTATAAAGTTTGGGCGCGAAATATTGTCTCTATTATGGGTTATAACTGGATCCAAGGAAAGTGCTAACTTACTTTACATAACTATCCACTAATGATAACGGACTATACCAGGTGAACATTTATCTAAACAATACATTAATTCAGACAAACATCAGGAATTATCGGCGAATACGTAATAAACATATAGGCTTGATGCCAGTTTCATTTATTTTTGTTGTCCCGATTAGTGTACTGGAAAATGTAATGCTACCACATGCCAAAAAATTGGCAGAGAAGTCGTTGGCCGAAATTGAACACCGACGCTATGCAAAATTAAATAATGTTGGACATAGAAAAGTTTGGCCCAATCAACGAGTTCAAAGGATATCAGGTTGGGGAAAAAACAACCGGGTGGCCAATAGCGAGAGCGTTAAATAAACAAAATACCATCTATTCTGATGGCGACGAACCAAACTGGAAATTTTAGATAGCCATAAATTCCGAAAACGTCTTCAATATATTTAAACGTCCTTAAGAAGAGGAAGGTCTCTCCTTTTGATTAGTAACCCATGATGGGAACTTTCGCCAAACGTAACGATCGCAAATTATCCAGGATGGAGGAACTGGTCGTGTTTTGGATTAAATATCCCCGTACTAATAACAATAAAGAAGCCTTATTATAGGTCTAATCTAAAATCATCGAATGGGGAGTTTCCAAAGAAGCACGAAATAATCCCTTTGTAAAAGTGCGTTGCTCCGCATCATTTACCAACGATTAATATTTTTTAGGATCATAGATAAGGGCCGTCCTGTGGCCATGGCCATAATGGCCAAAATGCAACTAGCAAGTAGATACATGTCCTTCCACGGATATCAGCAATAGGTAAAGTTCCTTTGTCAATGGCGGCAGGAATCCAACATATGTAGACCCTAGTTAGCGGGCCGCATTTAATTCTATAATCTTTTTCGGTGAGGCCTCGGGATATTTATCTTTTTCATAAATAACCGTCAAAAGTTCCTTTTCGCCATTCCCATGCGGAACAAAAATCGGCTCTCAATAGTTGCCCCTGCCGGACCAAGTGTCCTTTTTCTCCATAAAGTTTAAAGGACATGGTAAATCCGGGTCCGGTAGGGTTCCCCAGCTTTCTATGTTGCTCATACGCCAGTTGAAGGTCTCATATTCAATTGGCCGTTTGGGTATCCGCAATAATTGGTTTACCATCTTTTGTACAATAGATTCCCCCTTAAGAACTTTAAATTTCTTTGGCCAATCCAGCCCCCCTTTTCCAAGGCAAAAAAATCCACCGGAAAACCCCCCCCCTGGTAAATCGGGAAAAAACCCAAAATAAAAAATGTACGCACAATATCGCCCCATAATTCCATTGCATACTCCATAAAGGTCCGCCACCACCGTCTGTGGGGAAGTCCGTCATAAGGGCGCATGGTGCGACCGGTCCACATTTCGATTAATCCAAATAAATCCGGAGCCGCTGTTATAGGAGGATTCCCCATTGGCAACGCCAATATGGTAATAACACACAATCCTCTACATGGGAAACCTTGCCTAAATAGCCTGCGTCCAAACATTAATTTTTTTTGGCAATCAAAGTAAGCTGTGGAGTACTCTTACGCTGGGTTCCCACCTGAACGACCGTTATATTTTTCTGCGGCTGCGACCAAAGCTTCGCCCTCAACCAACATCAACACTATAGGTTTTTGAACGTATACATGGCACACCGATTTTAAAAGCCTCTATGGCCCTGTAGGGCATGCAATGATCAGGGGTGCCAAATTACACAATATCCAGATCTTCTCGGCAAGCATTTTCCTTATCCCTATAGGTCCTGGAAAGCTTTTCCTGAAGATTGTCTAAGTTGTAATTAAGTGGGCGGCTTCCTTAAGCAACGTTTCATTTCCACGATCACAAATGTACCAACATTTAACATTGGTTACTGCAATAAGCCTAAAAAGGTCACTTTTCCATACCAGCCCGTTCCGATCAGTCCCAATCTCCGCAGCGGTTTCGCGGTAGATGGATTCCATATACCATAAGAACCAAAAGAGGCAGTGCCAAGATCCGCAGCCCCTTAAAAAAGTGTCGTCCATTAATTTAAAAATCTTGGTGTCCATGTTGATTGATTTATTGGTCGGTTTTTTTAATTGGTTCTCAAAAAAAAATACGAAATATCCCTTCACTATTTAGGAATAATTTTTTAGAATATCCAAATATTAGAGTTTTTATCTAATACAACCCTTAGCTTTTCCTGTTCTTTATTTGTTCAATTATGTCCTCCATCATCTCCACTTGTATCTGAATGTTAATAGTTCTTGTGTTGATCGAATTATTAAGGTGGTCAATTTCTCGTGAAGGAATCGAATTTCCAATTCCGCCTTTTAAATGATCCATATAAATCTTGTTTGGATCGTTCCCTGTTTTTCCTCCTGCTATTTTGGCTCAATCATTACACGGGCTTGCAAAGCACCAAAACAGGATAAAAATTAAATTCAAAAGTATAAAAGGGTAGGGGTCAAATCCTTTATCCATTAGAAAAATAATATGATAGAACCAATCCAAATAAAAATAAAAATTCCCAAAAAATAATTATACATCTCCCAAAACTTCCGCCCGAAAGGTGGCCAC
>Ga0163217_1031937_pt1 | contig 10710 bp, 14 predicted proteins | sample SynspAceP_FD_185933 | JGI IMG/M metagenome (GOLD analysis project Ga0163217, IMG submission 185933) | Saline lake microbial communities from Ace Lake in Antarctica - Synechococcus sp. Ace-P (PacBio error correction) | ecosystem: Environmental > Aquatic > Non-marine Saline and Alkaline > Saline ...
GGTGCCGAAGCCCCTTGAACGCCGAGCAGGTCCGCCGCATGCGATCCATGCGGGCTTCCCGAACCTGTTACGCGAGCCTGTACCTCCTGAATTCACGGGCACCAGCCGGCACCCGCCGTCTGTGCGCGCTTCATTTGATGCTGCTCAGCCTTGAGAACGGCGTCGGGCGCCGCGAGGCGTGCAGCGACAACACGTTTTCAATTCCCAGCGCCACGCTTGACGGGTCTTCGAAGACATCGGCAGACTGCGGCGCTGGCTAAGGACAACTCTCGCACCAGCCAGTGCGCTGTCATAGGCCTTTGCCGTAGGCGCCGACGCCCTGCGAGCCAGATTTTGTGCGCATGTCCGCGAATTGGCCTCAATGGCCTTGCGATCTCTGGGCTTTCGCCTGGGTCCCTTGGTTTTGCTTTTCGCTTTCGACTTTGCCATTGTGTGAGCTCCTTCGTCGTCTGTCCGTAGGGCCAGCAATAAGATAGGAAGTCTGAAAGCGGCATACTAACTCGCTGCCGGGCTTGAAACGCAGCAGGAATGTCCCGTGTACTCTGGCCACGGAAACAACAAGAGGATGAAACGATGAGCGCAAGTTGGATTATCAGGTAGATGGCAACCGTATGAGGGCTCTTTGTCCGTCCAGCCGGGATAATCGTATGTGCCCGCCGTCGTGATCGCGCATGCCTGGGTGGAACCTGGCCAACAGATCCAGGCGGTGTCTGTATAGAGCGGACATATGAACGCCAAAACGAGGCCCTCCCAGCTTGTTTTGGCCGACAGAGGGCGGAAAGATGCGCGCCATGTGGGTTGCCCATGGATGTTACGGCAAGGGGCAAGCGGCGGCACGAGTGTCGAGGAATGCCAGGCCTGAGTGAACCGCGCTCGTTGGCGACGCGCAGAGCTTCAGACACGCGGCTCGCTGGCGGCCGTGGCTTGCCGAAAAGGCCCAGGATGGCCTGGATGGCCAGCAAGGCAGCCGCCATAGGGTATGCTTTGCGGGCCTGTAGCCGTTCTCGACATCGGCGCGCCGCGCGAGGGCCGCGCTACCTGAGTTTCTTTGCGTCGTCTCCGGGTCGCTCGTCCAGCACATGAACTGTTGTGCTCGCAACCTGCGCGAAAAACCTCCGGTCGGCACTTGCCCGCACGATGCAAAGCGAAAGCTGCTCATCCGACGCGATGGCTGAAGGGACCCGATGTCGCCGCACGCCGCAGGGATTTGTCCTGGCGATCGCGAAAGGAATGGACGGCGCCCGGTTGCGACTGGCAACTTCATGCGCATGGACATTCGCCACTGCACGCGTTCACAACGCTCCGTGGCGCAAACCGCTGTGGAGGGAACAGGCGGGGGCATGTTCTCAGGACGGCCGATGCGACGGAGCGGGCAGTTCCGCATCGGTCACCGCACTTTCCCACTGCAACACGATTCTTCTACGTGCCTCCCGCGAAGAGCGTAGCCAGCAAGAGCGAGCGTCGCGAGAGGGTCCTGAGAGTACCGCTGGGCGCTAGGCGCCGTCCCACGTGCGGCGCGAGGGGCATGTTGCGCCGCTCCAGGGCAGGCCGCACATGACATCGAACTGTACGGGCCTTCGACACCGGCTACACACACATACTGATCTCCCCAAACCGTATCCAGCAACTGCTGCGCGGGAGAAACTCGCGCCCGCGATGCTGCATGAAATAGTTCGAGCAGGGCGGAATTCGGTTCGGCCGAGGTGGATCTCCCCGTCATTACGCCATGACGCGGTGCGCGACGCGGTTCGATGACAATGTCGCCCACCGATATTGTCTTCCTTAGAGCCCGGGCGCAAGCGCCCTTACGCCAGACGACACACGCGCCATCAGCTCAGTGGTCGAGAAGGGTTTGGTGACGTACCCTCGTCTGGCGCCGTATCAAGAGCCCGCGAATTCGCGTCCGACGTCTCGGGTCGCCGCAGCGGCGTGAGCATTGGATGGCTTGGGCATATTTGTGTATTTGGCGCCACCCCGAGCTTGGTCGGAGCGCGCTGCCGGCACACTTCGATGGCCGTGACGCTTGGGAGCATCCAGTCGAGAAGGCTATCGGGTCTGGGCGGCCGTATCATACGATATCATCATGCTTCTTCGCCGTCCGCCGCGATCGCTCTCGTAGTGCTTGTCCCTCCTATCTGGAGGTTGATAGAGCAACGCAGCGGGTAGTGTACGGCTCTCGTCTTTCTGATCGCGCGCGCGAAAGGGCTTGTAATTTCGGCTTGGGGGGACCCTCCGGTGGAACCATCTTCCTCTGGAGCGCTAATTGGATTCGGTGGTGGGAAGCGGAAATGCTAGCTCCTGGTCGAACGATCCATGGCCTCAAGGCCCAGGCGGTGGCGGCCCGCTCCTACGCCCTGGCAGCCATAATTGGCCCAGACCTCTGCCGACCCCACTGGCATTGGGACACCACCCGCTGCAGGCCTACCGGGGCTTGGCTTCGGTCACGGACCGCACGGCGAAGCGTGTCAGGCGCACCGATGGCTCATCCACAGCTTACCAGGGGGAATTGTTGAAAAGCCTCTACGCGGCCAACAGCCAGATCACCGTGGAGGCCCATGGTCATCTGGGCGCCAGCAAGCCAGGAAGGCGCGCAGACTGGCCTCAGTGGCCCTGAACCTACAACCAGATTCTCGGCGTACTACCAGGGAGCCTCCCTGGCCAGGCTCCAGTGGTTGCAAGAACTGAGCGCCTTCTGCAGGCGGCTCCTGGAGCGCAGCGACCAGGCTTCCGGCCAGGGCATTTAGTCCCCCTGATCACCCGCCTCGTCAGCCCAGAAGGGCTGGGCTCCGTTTCAGTTGCGTCGCCTCTGCCCCGCCACGCCGAAACATCTCAAGGGCAGCAAGGTCCCCGCGCCAAATCCATTCTGCCCTGAACCCCCGCTGAAGTGGAGCGCTGGGCCCGAAAGCCATGTGCCCTTCTGCTGAACAAGTATCCGGTCCAGGCGGGACCGTGCTGCGATCACTGCCAGAGTGGCTGCGCAGAACGACTGGGCTGAGGCGGCGACTGGGCGGTCTGTGCTGGCGTGGATCAAGACAAACCGGGCTGGTGTCTTCAACAGTTTCTTGCCCAGGCTGGAGCCAGCCAACCCCACCGTCACTTCAGCTCTTGCCCCGCCTACAGGGGGGAGCCTTCCTGCCCGCTGGAGCCTGCCCTTCGCGCCCAGCTTCGGCGGGTGAATGCGGCCGCCCTGGCCCACTGGCTGTATCAGCTCCAAGGCCAAGGCAGCGGGGATGACCGCCTCTGACCTGGCGACCTCAACTACCGCGAGGGGGCGATCGCCCTGGGCTGGGGGATCCGGCCGCCGCCGGAACCCCTCCGCCCCCCTACAGACCCTGCCGTTACTGGCCGTGAGTGTTCCCTGATGAGTTCGGCGGCGCCAGGAGCATGTGGCCGGCTCACATCAATGCGCTCGGCTTGCCGGTATCTGTTGTTGACCGAGCACTCCATCTTGACTGGTTGAAGGCCCATGGACCCTGGCTGCTTGAAGCGTGGCCACCAAGGTGTCCGTGATTTCACGGGTTGCCAAGATCGAACGACGGGGATCTTTGTGGAAAAAGGAAGCGGCGTCCAGCGCCCTCCCCAGTTCCTCCATCCATTGAATCGATTGCTCCGCTCCTTATGTCCCACCCCATCGCTGTGGATTTTCGGCAAGACCGACTCGGTCGCTGCCGAGAAGCTCAACAACCAATCGCCGCGTGGGCCAGCTATCGCGAGTTGGTCCGGCCCATTGCCCTTCACTAAGCGACTCTGGCCGCGAGTTGCGCCGACGCCTAGTCCGGTTGGCTGCCCTTTGGTTTTTGATACCGGGCCGCTGAGCTTTTTCTACCCCTGGGGACGCCGTTTTCAGCCTTTGCCCGCAGCACATCCGCGGTGGGCCATCCTTCATTACTTGCGAGATTAGGCGGCGCCGTCGCGGTTACCGCCAGGGCGCAGCAGGAAACTCGAAGACCGGCTTGCGCCAACTGAAGCGGACTGGCCATGCAGGCCGGCCGCGAACCCAACCGCCACGGAGATCTGCCACGCCGCCTTGGGCTGGTGACAGTGGCAACGTTGAGCAGCTTCGCGGCCTGGCCCAGAGCGTGTCTCTTGATCTCCACGGGAATGAGTTGGCCGCTCCAACCAGCCGCAAGCCGCTGGCCTTCAGGGGCTAGGAAGGAAGGGCATGGCGGTTCTCGAGGGGGCTCGATCCCGGCCTGCAAGCGGTGGCAGGCCGGTGGTCCTGGAGGCTGCAGTCTCCCGGCAGGCCGCCCAAAGCGTGATGTCGTCGATGACGCGTTCACGCGCCGCCTGCGCACGGCTCTCGTCGAGCTCATAGGAGCCGACTGAAGGACTCAAGCCAGGATCTAGTCTGAGTTGAGGGTCATCCCGGTGCATGCTGTTGCTCCACAGCGTGTTGAATGGCCGCGCTGACAGCCGCCAACTGCCGTGCCCACGTCGCGCCAGAAGGTAGCATGCGCATGCTTGCGCTCCTGGTAGGCACGGCGACTGGCCTCGGGTCAACTGTTGCTGGCGGAGCAACAGCCGAAGGAGGGGGAACATGGAAAAATGGGTTCAGGACCAGACGGTTCTAGCGACCGTTCAGCGGTTGCGTGAAAGGCTTGATCGCCTGTGGCCATTAAATCAACCGCTAGGAGATCCCCTGTCCGCGCGCAGCCAGATCAGTACAGCCGATCGATCAGCACAGAACCAGTCTTCGTTGTTGGGATCGCTTGAATTCAGAAACGACTTGCGTTCCAGGGGATTGCGTTCTTCCCTCACCGTGCCTCTCCGGCGCCGCGTTTCTTCAGGTCGCTCCGGCCCAGCCTATGTCTCGCTGATGGCGCCAGTCTGCCCGCCCCCCCTCAATGGCACCTTCAACAATGGTGCCGTGCTCCACTTCCATTCAGCCGAGGAGGTGTTCGGAACCCGGCAATCTTGATCAACAACCGCACCGGGTTCGCCTGGGCCCGGAGCCGGCCAAGCGGCTCGCAGTTTTTAATGTCCCCCACTTACCTTCAACGGTGAATTTGGCCTGCATGCCCATCACAAGTATCCCTGAAGATGCCAGCCGCCCTGGGCGGACGCTATGTGCGCGGCAAGCTGACGATTGCACCATCGTGATCAATCCGGGGGCGAGCTGTCGCCCCTGGATTCGACCGGGGCTGTTGCACAGTTTTCGAGGGCTCTATTTAGGCAACCACCTGATGGGAGTGAAAAGCGTGGGCCGCCGGCCCTGGAACACCGGACCGGTGATGCCACAGCCGTGATCATGGCTGCGGGCAATCAACTGATTGAAGATGCCTGCAACTTCGTGATCCCTCCCAAGAGCCGGTCCGTTCCTTCACACCCGCTGCCCGCCGTGGCAAATTGCAACGGCCTGTTGCGGGGGCGCAGCACGGACCGTTCAGATGGGCGTCATCGCTGCGGAGGATCTCCAAGACCGATGCCGACCTGATTGCCGTCCCTTGATCAGGGTGTGCTTGCTCCAGGCCGCACTATCTAGAATGTTGCCAAATCAATGATGGCAGGGTGTTTCTCCCGGGTCGTGGTGTGGCCCTCGTGATTGCTAGAGGCCGTCTCAAGCCACGATCTCACGCATGCGGTCCACTTCATGTGCGCTCACCAGCACCCTCGCCCAATTTCGGAACCCGTGCGTCAGGTAATCAGCTGGCCAGCCGCATGCCTGGATCGCTCTCGACAACATCGGCACATACGGCGTGCGTTTTGATGTCAATCTCGATTCAAAGGCAGCGGGGCCCACGATTGTTTCTCAGCATCCGATCAGCTCCTGGCAAGCATTCACCGCCTTTCGCGGTTCGATCGGCATCGAAACCCAGCGGGGCTACCGCGAAGTTCACACGTGGGCATGAATCCGGGGAAAGCCTTTCCTGGTCCCTCAAATTCCCCCGGGTGAACAATCCGCTGAGGGTGAGCCTGGTTATCCGGCTGATGCACGCCTGGCCACTTACTCAGTGTTGTTCCGGCCTCTCAGCTCGCCCAGCTTGCGTCAGCGCCGAGCGCCAGGTGGAGGTTGCCCGGGCCGAAGCGCAGCAGCAGCAGCGAGAAAAAGGACAGCTCCTCCACTCCTCCCGCGTGGCCGGCACGCCAGACGCCCTGTCCGTGGCCCCTGCCCCCGCACCGCGCCGGCGGCCAACAGGCCAGTCAGGCCAGCACACCCAGGGTCAATCCCTTCCCCGGCAACTCCCAGGCCTCCTCCTGCTCTGGGCCGTCCGGCCGTGATCACCCGCCTGATGCAGCCCTTACCACCCTTACCCTTGCCCGGCTGAACCGTGGCCTGCCCTCAAACACTCCAGGCCCCCCAGGCAACCGGACACTCCCCAGGTCACCCAGTCGTTGCTGGATCCGCTATCAGCAGGCGCCACTGCCCAGCAGGATTTTTCTCAACCAGATGATGGAGCGCTAGATCTGCGCCGCGGTGAGCAAAGGTAGGAGCAGTGTGGCTGAAGCTGAAACCGACCGATACGAAAGCGCTTCAGCTCGATCTGCATTGGCATCGTCTTGGCGCAGTTTTTGATGCAGCTCTGCAGCGAGTGGGTATCGCAAAACGGGGGGCGATGCACTGAGCGACTTTCAACCATCTGTTTCAGCAGTGAGGAATGATCTCGAGACTGAAGACGACACCAAAGCGCTCGTCTTGCATGAGAAATGGTTTCCTCGTGCTCCTGGCCAACAGTCACCAAGCCGAATTTCTGGTGTTCGAACTTCGAAGCGGCTAGCACTCCGCTAGGTTGAGGCTTGCACTAGCTTCCGGAGACCAGCGAGCCCGGGCTTTGATCCGCAGCTCCTGCAGATCACGGGGCAGAGCTCAGGAATCGATCTGCCCGGATTTGTCAGCAGAAATCCGACCGCTTTGCAGGTGGCAGAAGCCTGCATCCCCGAGAGCCGGGTCGGTGCGGGACCAGGAACCGCTGCGCCGTTGGCCCCGATCGATCTGGAATCAAGCCTGCTGGCTACAAGGGAGCTTGGCTCAGTCCTTTATGGCAACACGAAGGCCAATGCGGCGGTGCTGGAGCCTCCTGATCTGGCTGGCCCAGGAGATCTGGCCCCAGTCCGACCGAATCCGATGGCCGCCGTTCACCTGGTCGTTGCTTGAGCAGTGGATTCTCGGTGTTCATTCCCGCTGGCCTGAAGGCCGGCCAGTTTCGATCGGGTGATGGGTGGCTGCCGGATTGCTGAGGATCCCTTCAGCACCCGAAACCCTGAACGCTGCGGAATCCACTCTTGATCCGTCGTTTTGTGCACCGCTTCCGCCGCCCGGCATCGCGGCATCCGTCCTCCACCCTGGAGCAACCATGGACGCTTGCAGGGGGCCCTGCGTCAGCTGAACCTGCCACCCAGACGGGCAATCGCCTCAGTCTCAATCAGATCAGGAAGCTTACGCGAGAGGCCTGAATCACCATCCCGACGCCGGCGGCAGCCGCCGATGCGATGCGCCGCCTTAACGAGGCCTACCAGTTGCTGAAAGGAGGTCTATCGCGCTAAGGCCTGAAGTGCTCATGGTTAAGCATCTTGGTCTTATGTTCTAGTCTTGACCTGAGTCTTGTGAGTCGGTGTTCTAGCGATTGGGCCCTTGGTTCTTATTCGGCTCTCGCTGCCCTGGCCCTGCAGCCGTTCAACTAGCTGGTTTCCAGGTTGCAGGCTTCGCCAGTTCGGGTTTTTGGTCATTTGGGTGAGGTGGATGGGCTTTTGGTTGCTGGTCCTGGTTTCTGCCCAGCGATTGGCTGTCCATCCGTCGTTGGCCACTGTCCAGGTACTAAGAACGAGCCCCTTCCCCTAAACCTTTGCCAGGACTGATTGCCTGTTCTTGCGTACCTGCTTAAATAAAGAGCAGGTACGCAAGCCTGATGAGCGCCTTCGCCGTGCTCTCTTTTATGTCCAGCACGCGATCAGGAACGGGGAAACAAGGGAAGTTGGTGAAACCTCGATGTGCGATCGCGGGCTTTGGGCCAGCACCTGGCGATCGCGCCGGGCGGCCAAAGTTTCCAGATGCAAGGTTGCCAGTGCCTAAGACTCCGATCTTCATCGTGTTTTCTGATAGCTGACAGACAAGGACTGAAGCCGCCCGTCCCTTGGTTTGCAGCTGAATTGCGACTCGAAGTAAAGACCTGAGAGGAACTCGAGATCATCTGGCGATGTGCTTTTGACAACTTCTTGAAGCGTATTTGCCGTTTGTTAGGAGTCCGCTTTGCAGTTGGTAACGCATCAAAAATGGCGATTCAATTGACGTTCTTATCGGTAAAGCCCGTGGAAATTGTCCGCTTATGAATGATCGTCGCGAGTTTTTTGTGGTGTTCCGGAAAGATATTGTACAATGCCGATATCATGAAGTAGGGGCGGGAACAATCGCAGCAGATTGGCTCGAAATAGGGTGTAGGAATGAAGCTTTTGGGTTTGTCGAAAAGCTGTAATGCCAAGCTGGAAACGTGTTCATTTCTTCTGCCCATCGGAATCATATTCAGGGCCAGTTGAGCAGCCTTCCGATCGCGTAGATTCGTTATAGCGGAAGAGGATTGGACCTGTGCGGTTGGTTGCTCAAGATTAGTTTAAAATCATTCCTCACGCAGAGACCGCATCGCAAACAGGGTGATTTTTCTTGGCGCCAACCATGTTCAACAATGCATGATAAGACGCCGCCAGTTTGGATAGCATCGGCTGTTTCTCGCCTAATTCCATCGAACTTGGGCGATCTGCGCTTTGATTTCAGCAATTCATGCGTCAGGCGTTCGATGTCTTTGAGTTTGAACTGTTTCGGCATCACCGATTGCTGCCAAGAATCGCCGCCGGCCAGAAGATTGGGCTGCCTCTCCTAGCGTAACGAAGGGCCCGAGGTACTCAATCCCCGTCCGAAAACCGATGACTCCCGATCTGGTCGATTGTCTCTGGCAAAGCCTGGATGTGTGCTTCAAGAAGGTGGCAAGCCTCACTCCTACGGACTTGATTTCTTCAACATATCGAGTAGGCGAAGGCAACTCCCAATGCAGGCTCTTGCTGAAAAGCAGGTTTTGCCGATCACCACTCACAGCTTCCGTCAGCAGCCAACCGATATCAAAGATGAGGGCTTTATCACGCCAAGTGCGATTGAATTACGAAAGGCCAAGAGAATCAGACCGGGCTTCCTCTTTGCCGAATCAATCCGGGAGTCAGCCCACTGCGCTTCCACATCGCTTAAACAAGGCTTCACCATTCCTGCGCTTCGCGTATGGCGCTGGTTTGCGGCGGTTCTTCACCTGATCACAAACGAGCCAACCTGTTCCAGCTGCATAACGCACATAGCGCTTGATCACGCTCTAAGCCAGTTTCAAACGCGCGATCGCCGATTTCCTGGTTGCGAAAACCCACTCCCCACTTGGACCATCGTCTTTTTCGCGCTCAATCACTTGTGAAATTCCGCTCCGGCGATCGCCTTTCCACGATGATCATGTTGAAGGAGTTCGTCCAATTCGATCGCGGCGAGTTTTCATCGATCAGCCAGACGTCAGTTTCGAAACGATTCATCATGACGTCATTTCGTTTGATGAGCTGACGTGGACCCTAAACTGACAGTCCTTTATGAGAGCTTCCTATTGGCCAGACTTGGCCAGGGAAGCCCCACCATGAAACGTCACCAGCGGCCCAACAACCAGAGCAAGGATCATCCGCAAGCTTCGGGCAGGCGAGCAGCTGCTCACCAAGGTCAGACTTGTCGCCGATGTCTGTCGGCTTGGAGGTCTCGCTCCCACGTACCACCGCTGGCAGCATCTACGGGGAATGAAATCCAGCGAGGCCAAGGCTCAAGGGAGCTGGAGCACGAAGAATACTCAGCTCAAACGTTGTTGGCCAATCGCAGACTCGACAAGGCCATGTTCAAGAGGAGCTTGCCCGAGGGAAACTTTCTAAGCGGACGACGCCGCAGAGCCGTGTGGTTTCTGCAGGATCGATTCCGGGTTTCGCAGCGGCGCGGCTGCCGTCTGACAGGACAGAACCCAACCACCCAGACGCGACCAGCACGCGTTGTTACTTGAGGAAGCACAAGCTTCGGCAGAGCAACCTGGCGTTGGCACGTCGCATGCGCTGGGGACGGCCGCTTGGTCAATCGGCGCCTGCTCCTGATGGCTGGAGCGTGAACGCACAGCGGGTGCAACGATCTGGCGAGGAAGGGTTTACAGCGGCCTCTGCCCGCAAGATGGAAGCGCTCGAGAGCGGCAAACGGATCGAGAGGCTTCTGAGGCCGAGTACCACAATCACGTATGGGCGATTGATTTCCAGTTTATCAGAACTATGGAATGGCAGAAATCGTCAGTTCTTGAATGTCGTGGAAGATTCAGTCGCGTCTGTCCTGGCCATTCGGTGGGCCGGCGCTGCAAGGACTGTGGATGTGATCGACACGATTGATGAGAGAAGGAGGCTCTAAACAGCATCCAGCACCCACCCACTTGAGGATGGACAATGGACACGAGTTTATTGCCCATGCCCGCAGGAATGGTGCACAGGAAGTGGCACTGGCGTCGCCTACTATCCACCAGGATCACCTGGGAAATCATTCGTTGAATCCTTCAATGGCATGGCCTCAGGGATGATTCCAAATATTGAACTCTCTCATCGGTCATGAAGCCAAGATCTTGGCGGAAGGCACAGAATGGAGTAACAATACAGACCGCAATTCGGCTCTCCAAGGCGTACGCCATTGGAAGTCCTCTCAGCAATGGAGCATGCGGCAATGACACCACCAAC
>Ga0163217_1037709_pt1 | contig 10710 bp, 14 predicted proteins | sample SynspAceP_FD_185933 | JGI IMG/M metagenome (GOLD analysis project Ga0163217, IMG submission 185933) | Saline lake microbial communities from Ace Lake in Antarctica - Synechococcus sp. Ace-P (PacBio error correction) | ecosystem: Environmental > Aquatic > Non-marine Saline and Alkaline > Saline ...
TCACACGCTCGGAAAAGGGGGGAAAAAGAAAGGAAAATAGGAAATTCCCGGCCACCGAGGCCAAATTTTCCTGATTCAATCCTATGGGGGGGCCTTGATGTTTTTTCGAAAGGAAATTGAAAACGCCTCCCAAATCTGGTCCAAGAATTGAAATCTGCCAACGGCAAACAAGCCTTTCCGGAGACCCCCTTACGGATATCCAAACCGGCAAGGCTTTCACTTTTATCCATAGCGCGGTGCATGACAGTTCACGGTTCAACCGTGCAGCCTGTGTGTTGCACACCCACACGCCGCAGCCGGGTGTAGGTGTGTCCGCGCAAAGGGTGGCATTCCTCGATTTCCCAGCAAATTCGATCTTTGTGTTTGACGTCAGCTTTTCCTAAACGTTTGACGAGGGGTCGCGCTGAAATGATCGAGGAGAATGGTGCGCTTGCAGGCGGATTCTGGCTACAAGCATGCATGGTTCTGCGCCAACACCGGCTGATGAACCTGTGTGATAAATCGGTCGCTGAGGGCCCTTCCTGACCATGTTTTACAGCCCTGCAGTCGCTGTTGTGAAATTCAGTCAAGTGCTACAGGCCGGTGGTTGGCGAGCTGATTCCGTCCGCAGCAGATTCTTGAGGCGCAGCGCGAGAGCTTGCGCAGTCACCAAGGCCTGGAGCAATCTGCCTGGCAGCTTGCTGCGCAAAGTTGCAGCGGGTTACCTCCGGTTTTTGATCAATAAAAGAGCGATTCAGCAACCAAGTACAGGGCCCGACCAGCGTCGGGCCGTTTTTTGTTTGTTTTCCAAGGTTGTTGCTGACTCTTTTTAGGCCCCTGGTCAGTCCCGCTCGTCGCGGCAGAAACACCAAGCTTGTCTGCTGGTACGACTGCGCATCGAGTAAGTAGCCCATCCAGATATAACTCCTTAGAGTTTTGGCCGGATCGGTATCGCCTCACTTGATCACGTACGGGCCATCAGCGCGGCCTTCTTGGGCGTAGAGCTGATTGATTCTTGTACTGACTCATTTTTCTGGTCTTGAGAATAAACCGTATCGGTCACCCGGTGCTTTCAGCGCCTTGGACTTCCGGAGCGAAGTAACTTACTGAGAGGCAATTCAGCGAAGTCGTCAACCTGTTTTTTCAGATCTTTGTCAGCCACCACTGATGTGCTTCGCGCCAGAACTGTGTACAGATCCTTTGCGCGCCGGCATTGCAGTTTGGTGGCCATTCAGCCGGTTTAGTTGCATATGTTCCAGGCGGCGCAAGTAGACCGTAAAAAGCCGGAGAGCATGCGCAGGTGCTTGCTGGGCCAAATGGCAAAGCTTCGCTTCGGTAAGAATCTTCCGCAAGGCCATCGGTAATTACATCACCCTTGAAACGCGAGCGATGCCTGTTGCTGGTTGGCCTTGGTGAATGGTCACTCCAATCCGCCAGAGCTGCGCACGTTCAGGCTCGCACAGCTTGTTGGCATGGGACATCAGCTCGGCGATTAATCCTGCCGGCGATTTTTCCTGAAGAAATCTCGGATAGGCTCGCGCTATGCTCAAGAAAGCGTGCTTGGTGTGGGTATCGGGTCATTGCGGGGGTGTCGTAATCAGAGTCTTTTAGCGGCGAAAGTAACTGGCAGCAGCATACAACAACCTCTAAATGGCTTTGACGGAATTATTAATTGCCGTATTGGACACGCTGGTGCTGCTGCATGGAGGTAATGACCAATCTTATGGTTAACGACGGCGGCCCATAAGGCCGCCGTGGTCAGGTAGGGCTAGAGGTTAGAGATGAGTTTTCGTGCGTATATACCGGAGTACCGAGCGAGGTACCCCTGCAAGGTGGGATGTGCAACGTGGGATAGTCCTTGAACGCATTCGGGTCAGGTAGGTGTCAGGCCTGAACTGGTTGCGTTCAGTGTGAGGGTATCGATTTGCGCCAGATTTGCCTAGGCACACACCTTTGGAGCTCAGTGGCTGCGCGGGTGATGATGGTCCTTGATTGTGCGGCGTCAGGTTCTTGGCTCTCGTCGATCAGAATAAAAACTCTGCTGGAAGCTGTCCGCAGCGCGAATTGTCGTTACGATTTGAACTGCCAGTGGCACGCGGTCAAGGATGTATCAGCGCTGCGGTGGGTGCACTCGTCGTCATGTGCAGGTGCTGTCGAGGTTGTAGGTAATGGCGCAAGCCAGGGCTTCCATCTTTTCCGCTCGGTACCGGCAGAAAGCCGATTATTTCATCCAGCCCTTGGTGTGCGGGTAGCGATATATGCGCCGATAGGCTTCTTGCTGACCTTGTCTGCTCGGAGTGGCGTTGCAGGCCAGCGCCCAGAATGGTCTTTGCCGAACCGGCTGCGCCAGTCAGGTTGACCAGGTGGATATCGGATCGAGCAGATCAGCGTACATGCGCAGCCGCTTGGAAATAACATCTCTGGCTGCGCCCCAATGCCTCCTGGTGCAGTCAAAGCCCCCCGGGGGGGTTCCTTGGGGAAAAAAAAAAAAAAAAAAAAAATGGCTCAAGGGGGGTCGCGCAGGCTCCAGGTGATGGCTGGATGCGACTTGACGCCAACCGATAAAGCCCTGATCATTCAATGGATGAAGTCGTTTGATTCAGGCAGGCGCCGGCAGATTGTCGAATCATTCTGCACGTCGTGCACGGTCCTGCCCAAGGTGCTGATGCGTTGTCCCACAGTTTGACTCTTAATCCCCAGAAGGGCTTGGACCCTGTGTGAACGCGGCGCGAAAGCGAAATTCGTCGAGTGCGCTGGTCGGCTCTGGTAAGTCGCTCTGCGTCGATGGCCTGCAAGCGCGCGGCCCTTGAGGCGCATTATTGATGTCCTTGGACACCAGGGTACGCGGAGCCGGCATGTTTTTGTGCTGAAGCTGGCAGAGCTGGTTGATTATCTGGTTGTGTGTGAGGTCGTTAGGCAGGCAGTGCGCGGTGGAGTTCGGTGTCCTTGTGTTATCAGGATAGGCCGAGCGTGCCATTCGGGCCGAGCTTGCCGCGCTGAACCGGTACCCCTTTTTCTACCTGTCCGGCGGGGGACGGCAAGGGTCTTTTGTCAATCACCGGAAGGCCTGGCGGCAGTTCGCGGCCGGTGTCTGGCCTTTGCGGATTTGAGCTTGTCGATTCTTCCAGGAACGGTCATCCGGGATGATGACGTGGTGTTTCTTCAAGAGTTGACAGCGTTGGGGATCTGTGATAAGGACGTGGTATGATAGATATAGAACGGTATGTCGTCGTCGGTCCGCACGCTTCCATATGCATATTACTCGCAAGAGCCATTTAACGAGACGTTCAGCGCTTGAGATGCAGCCTGGCAGTGCGGCCGACTCGATAAGGCCTAAGGTATGCAGGGATTCATTGAAGGATTCGGGTCGGTTGATCCGATGTATAACGCAGTTCAATTAACCTTCACTAAGCGCAAAAAAGGCCAAATTGAGAATATATACTTCGCAAGCGACGATGGGCATGTTCCGGGCCAAAAAACGCGTTAATAGTCATTGGCCCGGTGACGCAAAGTGCGCTTAGCGGCGGTTACCCTGCCGTACGCGACTGTTTGCGCGCTCTTGTTGGGCAGCAGCAGCGCCTGCCTCGGATCTCAATTAGGCATCGCTGGCAGCGCTTTTCTCAGCGCTCTGGTGGCGTTGTTGGGCAGGGCCTTGAGGCAGGTGCATCCCGGTGGAATACACAGACCTCACTTGTTGCCAGGCAGGGTTCACTCGGCGGAATCTGGAAAGCATCATCCTCGCAGGCAAAACTGATGAGGTGCCCTTGCGCCGGATCCGGCCAGGTGAGGCCAGATACGGTTGGATGTAGTCTTCCGGGTCATCGGCAAGGGTGATTTGATCACATGCTGATACCCCGTCCCGTGAATCCTCCGGCTGCACATGTTGCCCAATACCGCGGTCGTCACGTCGCGGAAGTTGTCCAGTGTGGTACGCCGCTTTTGCTGCGGCACGTCGCCAAATAACTGCGCGGCGGTGTGAAATACTATCAGGACCAATCTTCTGAATAGCGCGTACCTGATCCTTTGGGCTGGTTGGCCAAAGACCATGAAGCGGGGTCAGATCGAGCCTGGGTAATTCAGGTTGTAGAGCAGCTGTATTCTGTCTCGGCGTGACAACGATAACACCTGTTGATCGACGTTTTCTACGCAGCGCGTTCCGGCTCGATCTCGACGATGGCGGGCTCGTGGTCCATTGCTGGGACAGGTTTCATACGCTCGTCATGAAGGTGGCGGAAACAGCAGGGGTCTGCGGGTCGCCCTTGCGCGGGGGTCTGGTCGAAATGATCTGGCGTGAACCTGGGGAATAAGCATTCCAGCCCATGCGGTCGGTACCTTATCTTAGAAATCAGACTTCGATCAGATCAGGTGCACTTCACCGCGTTGCGAAGTCCCACAAGAGCGCCCGGGTGGCTACAAGAATGTCACAGTGCTGTTTTTCCCAGCTGTTTGATTCTTCTTGTGCGAACTCCTATGCCGCACAAAGCCAAATCAGTCAAGCGGGCAGGTGCTTGGTCAGACCAACGGGCGTCATTGGCGATGCTGCATCACCAGTTCGCTGGGTAGGCGGATAATCGCGCACGGGCCTCGCCATGAAGCGCTCTTCTGGCCGAGCGGTGTTTTCCAATAACATGGTGATGTGGAAATCAGAAAGGCAGCGGTCTTGCCCGTGCCTGTCTAGAGCCCGGCCAAATCGCATGCCTGGCCTTGAAGTGTGTGCCCAAACACCTGTGCCTGATTGGCGTGCATAAGCTGAAACCCTGCTCCAGAATGGCCCGCATAGCTTGTCCGGCAGATCGAAATCATGGAAAACGGGTTTTGGCCCTGACCGTTCTAACCGCAAGTCGCTGCGGCGACCAAGGGCTGGAGCGGGAAGGCGCGGGCGCAGCGGGCCGGCTTGTGAGGCGCGAGTGCCGGGAACGGCGTTGGTCGCTCTTCTTTGACCTTGTTTCGTAAGGTCAGTGTTCGAGCAGCGGAGCGGTCGTTGTGCGCTTCTGTGCACATGGTCGCGGGCTTGACGGTGCGTGCTGCGGCTGGCTTGGGCTTTGGGTCCTTTTGCGGCTTTGAACAGACTTTTTCAAGTGCTTTGAAGCACAGGCAATCTCTCAGTGTGGGCAATGGGATATTCACCAGCAGTACTGCAAGCATATTGTTTTCCGCGAAGCCCTGGCCGGGTTAATTTTGATCAAGCTGGCCAGGTGTGGCAGCTACAACCCCAAAGTACGCGTTTGCCAGCCATACGACGGATATCGGGCAATTTCAGCCGGCAAACCTCGTGGCCATTGGGTATCGTGCCATTCAACTTGAGGCCTGGGATTCCAGAGATCATGCGCTTGCCACCCAAGGGCTGTTTGTTACCATCTCGTCCTGCGGCGTGGCAAAAAAACATGGAAGGTCGCCGTGCTTTTTAACCGGAAGACCAAGGTTTCCAGCGTGGGCCATAGGTGAGCAGGGCCATACGCCACCCAGTGCAGGCCGCTCTGCATGGCTGCATGCAGTACGACTGCGGCCACACTGTGAAAAGCCGGCAAGAATATATGCCGCTCCGACGGGATGCCCGCGGCTACTTGCTCATTGCCAGACTGACGACCAATATCCTCTGAGCTCTGCATCTGCTCGTGCTGATGCCCCGCGCAGGCGCCATGCCGAGGATGTTCCGTACCAACTGGGCATCGGGAACGCGTTGATGGTGCACCGCAGGTTAGGGCCGGGGAAATATACAAGCGGATGCGTGATCCCGGGGTAAAGACAGGGCCTCGACTACCGGGACGAAGTCAAAACGGTCCGCACTGACAGCGTGCACCAGATTGAACCGTCACGCATTGGCTGGGCGCGGAGGGGGACATGATATGAGGTGAAATGGAAACATGGGAGCTGGCTTTCTGTTTGAGAGCAGAGCTGGTTTGGCAAGGCCTGGCAGCGCGGCTGCAGGTAAGCGTCAGGCTCGTGACATGAATTGTTCCGGATTCGTATTGTGCGCAGCACTTTCGCCGGTTTCCGATACTCGGAATCTGGAATTTCAATCCGGGTCGCAAAACGCGCGGTCTGGTGGCGGGCACTGGCCGAGACCCTTTGATCGCGGGAGGGGTTTTCTCGATGGGCATTTCGACACGCGGGCAGCTCACCGACCAGATTGCTTTCGACAATCAGAACGTATACCGGCGATGCCGTCATGCAGGTGGGGTTCTGCTCTTCCAGTTGATCGGCGGTCAGCGGTACTGACTGAAATCCTCGTTATCTCATGATAGGTATAGCCGTGCAGCTATCCAGATACAGGAACTGCACGGCGCGCTCTGAAAATCAATCGACGCAGAATTCGTCACCCGTCAGGCTCTGATCCAGTTTCTGCTTGGTCTGCACATGTTTTGAAGCTGATCTTGTAGCAGCGTGGTCCCGCTGGCGAAGAAGGGCTCTTCACTTCTATATGTCGAAACAATGTAGGCTGGCTGTGACATACTTGTACGATCTGGCTTTTTTCAGTTCGGCGCTCTGCATGATTCGACACTGGAATGGGAGTTAGGGCCTATTGTGCGGGCATTCGCCAAGTCCGCATCAAAAGCGCCGGGAAAGCTGATTCCCGCCGCGGCAACTGGGCGTGATTCAGCGATGCCAGGTATCGGTTGCGATGTTGCGGCTCTGGCGTTTCTCGTCCAGCATGTGGCTGGAATCAACCTCTCGACCCGGAGCTGTGCGCAAATTGACATCCACTGACGGAAGGCATGTGAATTGTTTCTCGAACAGGGCGATCTATTTCCCGTTGAATTTCATCGATGCCATTGCGGTCAATCAGCTCAGGCAACGTGAATACGCAGTTCGTGTCAAAGCATGCTATCACTGAAATTGATGAAAACATGAACGCACGCACGGGGCTCTGAGTACTCGGGGATTGCTGTGGCCGCCTGCACCATCAGCTCTTTCTTGGCCAAGGTCCAGAAGCCATAGGCAACACGACTTTGATGATCACACGGGTGATGGTGTCCGATCAGCGACAATTGACAGATGGTCGGTGACGAAGGTTTGTTCGGGACAATGAATTTTGCTTGCGGTCAAATGAGTGATGGGTGGCGCGGATACAAATTTGCGGTTCACCGTGCCGACAGCGGCAGCAATGTCACTCACGTCGCCGAGCGAATCGCTTTTTCAACAGGAATGATCAGGCCCTGAAACGAAAGTTGGCAAGATTTCTGGAGACCGAAGCGCGAGCCCACGGTGAGCGCCGCTACCAGCCACTGAGCTTGTCCACAGTAACCCCAGGGCCCGACAGGCCGCTGAAATGATGCCGATAACTGACGATGATGTAGCTTTCATCAATGTGTGAATGGCGTAGCGCTGCTTTGCTCCAGGCGCAATGCGGAGAGCACGGAGATTTCAGTGCCCGGGCAGTTGCGAACGGCCAGGGTCACCGTAAAGGCGACTATCAGCAGCGCAACCCAATTAACGTCGCCAGGGTCATCGCCGTGGTAGTGGGGCTTCCGGCCGGTACCGCATGGCTGTACTCCCACAGCGTGATGGATCAAGATAGTAAGCCGCGCCTGATCAGGTCAGACAAGATCGAAGTACACCAGCACGCCGAACAGCAATGCAAGGATGCCAGTTGTCAAGCCGCAGCGACTGTTGATTGATTGCTGATATCATTTCGGGAAACCGATTCCGGCTTCGTTCTTCCTGGCCTCGCGGTTTCTAGGGCGCCTCGCGTTGGCATGCCCGTTGATAAGCCAGCCGACGTCCCGCTACCGTCAGGTTGCCGCCCACGGTGCCTTCTACCAGCTCCACATGCACGATCAGATAGAGCGTGTCGATAAGCGATCGGCCAGCTTGGTAAGAGTGGTAGTGAAAGCCCCAAGTAGGTCCATGCCGCCAGTGCCAGCGCGTTAGAGTAAGTACCAGAGCATAGCGGTGAAATGCAGCACCCGCGAGTTATACAGGGCTCGCTGCGCCACTCATACCCAGCAGCCAACACTAAGCAGCCTGCTGATCCTCATCAGGAATCGGCGATCACGTGTTTGTCGTTGTTTCTGGGACCCGCTTGAGGCTGATGACACACACCGGGCAAGCGTGATCCAGGCAGGTTGGCGCGTTAGTCGATAAACGGTTGGAACACAGGCGGCCTCCAGCGGGAAAGTGCCGCACGGCGATGCTTGGGACCAGCAACGCGGTAACAGCAGATGCAGCAACGAACCAGGCGACCGAGAGCTTCAAAAGGCGGCGCAATCGCACGCTGCCCCGCTCTTCGCTGCGGCTCAGCAGCAGTCGATGGCGGCCAGAACCAACAGGGATAAGGCAGCACGTTTGAGCGCGCTGAGGCGTAGCCTTGGGTGTGTGGTAGATAGTATCGGGCGGCGAAAATGGCCAACACTATTCAACAGGGTAAACACTTTTTTGATCTTCTTGGCGAAAACCGCGAATGGATGGCCACGAGCACTGCAGAAAAAATAAAACCAGGGCATTTGGCGCCGAGATGGCGGCAATTATGCTTTAGCTGCAGTGGGCCAACTGCATCTCATCAATCTGACGGCGTTTTGCCCTGTTCTGCAAAAGACGTTAACCCAACGGCCTGTCCTATTGGCCGTTGCTGCCACCCAAATAGTTGAGTCATAAATAGGTGCGTCTCAGTATGCATGCTCAGTTTGTTGTAGCTGGCGCTGGATTTTGATCCTCGCAGGGTTATTGGCTGGCTCAACAAGGTGTTGATATTGGTGCTGAGTTGGTCAACCAGGGCTTGATAGCGGTTGTCTATCACCAGTTGTCATATCGTCACGCAGTGTCGCGGCAGTTCTTTACCGGCAATCGCCCAAACAGCTCGGTGAGATACACTGGGGCCTTGCTCATTCGTCGCGCATAGGTGTTGAGTCTCGAAACTGGCGCAGCGTAAATCGGCGTCTGATTCGGCAAATGTTGTCAGCGCACAACTGGGAAGCGGCGCTTTTGCTGATCGGAGGAACGCGAGCAAATCGCCTGCCCCTCCAGGTACATCGATCGTCTGCGCCAGGGCGCTATCATCTGGCTCATGCTTTCGATCTTTGCAGCTCTGGATGATTCTGACTGTCAGCTCGCTCCGGCGGGTGTGGCAGCAGTAGCCTCTTCACATCAAGCCCGTTGGTTAAGGCGCCTTGCTCGCGTAAACGCTCGTTTCGGTGGTTTCACAGTGCCTGTGGTTCGCTGACGGTCTCTCGACTGGGCTGCGGCGTTTCTCGCTTGATGGCACTTCCTGATGGATGCGACTTTCCGTTCTATTCCCGATCTGCTGTTTAGCAGATCCACGCCACTGGGTAGCCAAGATTTGCAAGCACGCTGTTGCAACTAGAGCTCTGGGGCATGAAAACGATTGGTCGTTTCAGGCTTTCCTGCTCGCTTTGACATGCGCAGTTGGCTTGTGATGCCGGCTGTCGGGCTGGCCGCTGAAATATCGGACCTGCTCGACAATCGCCTGCTCGCGGGTCTGGTTGGCGGACACCTGGGCCTGGGTTCGCTTCCGGGGGGTTCCTGCGCGCGATCAGATGCTGTTGAAGCTGGTAAGATCATTCTGCAGGCGAACCATGGTGCTGACTTTTGGTCGCCAGAAGTTTCCGGGTGCCAGGCTCTGCTGCAAAAGTGCGTCTTATAGTAATCGGAGTCTGAACCCGCACTTTCGATCTGCTGGCGCGCGGTGCGAATCTGCTGGAGCTCTGGCAATTCCTGACTCCAGGTCAACGGATCCTTTGCACTGCTGCTGCGTTCAAGAAGGTCGGTGTTTTTGATAGCTTCTGAAATCGCGTTTTTTTTCCCGCATCGGCTGGGTGCCCTCGGCCAGCGGTTTTGCATTTACGCTGCAGTACTCATGGCTTGATGATTTTCTGCCTGGGCAGCGCAGGGTAGCCAAGGCCCAGGCCGACAATCGAAACACAGACAGACAGCTTGGAAAACGCGCATGAAGGTATTCGAATGATCCATGCAGGGAAGGTTAGCCCTCCGATGAATCTGGAAGCGGCTATCTATCAGCCAACTCGGAAACCGTCCGAGAGGGATGAAAAAAGAGGGAACCGCGGCCTGGGAGGCGGGTTTTTGCATAGAGGTCAGGGGGGGGGGGGGGACGGTGCAGCGGGGATGGGCGAAGACCGATGGGGGGGGGGTTGTTCCTGCATGTTCATGGACGTGGGGTACGGTTTGGTCCAGCAACGCTGAGCGCGTGTGACAGGACGGCACTTCCCAGGTCGAGGAAGAAGACGGCTGCGTCAGGGTTGCGGCGGCGAGGTAGGGGGGGAAATCGCGCAGTGGGCTGGGGCGGTGGCCGCGGGCAGACCTCGTGCTCGCAACACCGGCTCCAGCCACGCCAGCGATCACCATAATGGCCAAAAGGCAATTCAGATACAGCGCCGATTGGCCATGCTGATGATCTTGCCCTGACCCATTACGCCCAGCAACGCAGCCGTCACCTTTGCCAAGTGCGCATGCAGTTTCAGTGTCGCGCAAGCGCGGTCAAGAGTCGTATCGATGCCCTGGGCAGGTTCCTGAATCAGCGCGACAACTGCTTGAGCGCAGCGCGGTTTGTATATGCCACTTTACGCCCGCAGATCCACGAATCTGATGCCGTGCGTCCTTGTGGATCGGATTCAGCGGTTAATCGCGGTAATAATGCTCGACGATACTCACGGGTGTAGCGGCGCCGCCAAAATCTGGATGGCGGCTCGTGGCTGAGCAAGAAATCTGAAGGCGATTGACGATGGCGCAGCAGTCGAGCAATTCCAGCGCAGTGCG
>Ga0163217_1118147_pt1 | contig 10710 bp, 9 predicted proteins | sample SynspAceP_FD_185933 | JGI IMG/M metagenome (GOLD analysis project Ga0163217, IMG submission 185933) | Saline lake microbial communities from Ace Lake in Antarctica - Synechococcus sp. Ace-P (PacBio error correction) | ecosystem: Environmental > Aquatic > Non-marine Saline and Alkaline > Saline ...
ATCTTACAAAAGATGAGAAAAAGATTTTTGGGAAAGCCATAATTTTCCCCCTACCATGGTTTTGTGGAAAGTCGTGCTGAAAAAAAACATCTGCTTGGCCGACCTTATTTGTCTCTAACTACATGGAAATTTTTTTGGCGATCGATTGGGGGGGGGGGAAAAAAATCCTTTCCTACTTCCTTTGGCAGAAAATGCAGGAAACCTCCATTTTCTGGGAAAGTTTGGAAATCGACTTGACAGAACGCAGCTCAAGGTCTTGGCCTTTCCGAGAAACGCCCCCGTAATTTCTACAAAACTCTGGAGCTAAATGTTTCCATCATTTGTCCAAGGAAGCAGCAAGAACCCGTCAGTTTAATTTAAGACATGAAACATTCTTCGATCGATTTTCTGGATTTTGAATGGGTCCCACATTTTTAGTCCAGTGAAAAAGCCTTGGAACAGTTTATAAGCTGAGGGAACAACAATGATGTAGAAGGCTTCAAAGTGTATTCAAGAGCGAAATTCCAATTTAGAATCCAACCCTGTGAATTTCTGAAGTTAAAATGAAATCTGATGAGGATCAAATTACTAATCGGGAGCAACATAAGCCTGGTCCTTTGTGGCGTTACCAATAAAACTTTGAACCTGAGGATTGGGCCTAAATGAACTGACATCATCGATGGAAATGAGATCATCCGTAGTCCCGGAAATTAAAAATGGTTGCCGATTCATCTCCATGCAAGAGGAAGGGATGCCAGAGAAATCAAGATTCCGAAGGAGAGTCCTCACTTCCGATCACTATGCGACATGATACGAAGGGGCCGAAGAATACCGAAATCAAAGCAATGGATTTGGAAGGTGAGCAATTATAATCCTCTCAAAGGGAATAATAATCAAAGATAGAGGAATTGAAAATCACAGGTTAAAAAAATATGCTTGGAACGCATTTAGCTAAAATTGGCGTTTCAATCTACCTCATTCCCTACTACGACATCATTTCCATCAAATCCTAAGTAATCTAACTTCAGAAAAGCCCGTGTTCCAATAAAGAAGTCCACACGAAGTCCAATCTCAATGGATTCGAAGTAGATTCCCTCACTTTCAGAAGCTTTTGCATTGATGAAATAAAGTAAAAAACAAAGGTCATTACTGGAACAAAGTGAATTCCGACAAAATCCAAGACAATTCGAGTGCATTTCTGATTTCTGCTTCAGATGTGGCGGATATTACCAAATTCAAAGCACTCAGTCTGGCAGGTCTCAAAATATCATTCAAAAAGTTACGAAGCATGAGCATTTGGCGTTCTTTTCTCAATTCGAGCGTTCGTTGATATATAAGCAACATTCGGACGATTATTTCCAAGCAAGGATTGGGATGCAACCCGCCCGGCAATATCAAACCTTTACGTCGCCTTATTTTCCTTGAGGACAAGACATCTCAGTTGTTTGGCGGGAACACGGGGTGGAAGCTACTAAAAATTATGTCCTAAGGACCTTTGCCTGAAATTTGGATTGTTCCTCTACGGTTTCAGTCGATAATCTTCAAACAGTTTTCCGGTATATTTTTTCCTCCAAAATGCATCATGGACCTTCTAAACTAGATATACTCCAAAGCCAATAACGCACATTCAATCTGTGCATCGTAAGACTTAAGCTGCGAAGACGTTTTAACTAACTAAAAAGTGACATGGTTTTAATATTGGATTTGAATATTGGTAAAAGTACAACCCTAATTACTATAAAAGTTACTCGTGCTTATTGCTTTTTCGACAATACTGCTCAATCATATAAATTTGATTGGGATGATGGGCCTATGAAGAAAAAGTGCAACAGAGGATTTCTCGATGGCTTCCGAATATTCAGCAAAGTATCAGGCCGAGAGTGTTTCCAAGTTGATAGAATGGGTCTAAAAAAAAAAAATTGGATAGAACCAAATTTCCAAGTTACAGGAGGATGAGCTTAGCATGCGTTTTATTTTAAATTAATACTGGACAAGGAACAACCCAGATCACGAACAGATTTTACTCCAAGACTAAAACAAGGTCTACGTCTGGTGCTTTTATCAGAAGAGATTTGAATTAGCGAAAAATTCCTGCTCACCAGTCTTTACGTATCGGAATATGGCAAGAGGAACGATCGAGCGTAATCAGATCACCCTTTGCATATGCTCTCACGCCATCCAATAAATAAAAGCTTTGCAGAGGTGATTGAGAAAGTTTGATTAGCTTTGCGTAGCAGGCATGATGGCCTCAAATATAGACCAGGCAAATCTATGAACTTTGGTACCAATCTTCTAACAAGTGAACTTGAATATTGCCCCGATCTGAAGAATCTACAGAACTTTCCTATGAAAGTTTAAACTGATTCGGCTCCGCAAAGTATCGAGAGGAACGATATGGACTCGTTCACTCCCTTTAACTAGGAAAATCAGAACCCCCCGAAAGAATCTACTTTGTGGAATATTATTTCCAATAAGCTCATAACAGATCCGGATTCAACCGCTTTGCAAGATCTCGAAGAAGGACAGTACGCCGATAAAGTCTGAGCGCAACTTAAATCCACCCAAAAGGGTGAGAGAGATCGTCCATATTATTGCAAGAGACGACTATGAAGAGGATGCTTGTGGACGAGATCACTTCTGAGTCCTTCCAAGATAAGAATTGTTCGTTAACATATGGTTAAGGCAGGCATCGTCCCTTGGAGAGTTAGCGCGAAATCAATGCGACAAGCCAAGAAATACGAGAGCTAGACGATCGCAAAAACGCGATTCCGCCGATGTTGTTGAATAGCAAAAGAACTTGCGGGGCGTGGGAAATGAATACATGCACTCAAACAAAGAAGCTCAGTCGTGCTTTCGGGTGATAATTTAAAAATAATCGGAACGATGAAAAATCGACTTGCCGAAGACAAATCGCCATCAATTACAAGCGATATGATCATTAATTTTGATGACGAACAATGGTTAGAATTCCGCTTTAAAGAGGCTATTCGAATTCGAAGCTCCCCATAGGTGCTTTGACTCGGGTGGAGCTGATGCGCGTATGATCCTGTGCAAGGTGCGGGGAGCTCATTCATCTTGCTGCGTTGATCAGAATAAAGGAAAAGTCTTTGATGATGGGAGGAGTGGAACTCCACAACTAAGCTTCGAGCTCGGAGAGATGAGTGCACACGAGCGTAAAGTGATCGAAGGTTCCTAAGACATAAGCGACTAAAAGAACAGCCGAAGATGCTAGATGTCCTTGCTCGGACTGATTTCTCGGAGAATCCTCGACACAAATGGAATTGAGCGAAGAATCAATTAGAGAAAGTTCGAGAGACGCCAGCAAAGAAATTCGTCAAGCCTACCCATCGATGGTGAAGCCATGGAACAGAGTGTAGCAACTTGTAGCATTCTCCCTTCGGAAAATCAGATCAGGTCCACATTGGCTCAGAGCTGGAAAAGATTTGAATTGATGAATAAAAGTTCTCCATGAACGTGGTTTGATGGATTTAATGCAGGTTCCAAGAAAAGAATGGACTAAGCTCGATTTTCCAAAAAGATTAGTTAAATCAGTTTAAACTATTTTCCTATGGACTTAGAAATATGTTCCATCGCAATTCCTTTAGCCTTTAAAGGCTGATTGACTTCGGTTTTATATAGAAACATTGGTTTATACATTCTGTTCTGTATTTTTTGTCTTTATGGCTGCTATAATTCTTATTACAAGGTGTTGTGGAGATTTCCACAGGGGGGTTGACACCTTTAGCCAATGTCAATAATTTTTTGAAGATGAAGGGTTAGCAGCTGGATCACTACTTGGTTTTGATTTCCACCGATGTGGATCTGTAAATTGAGGGGGGCGGGGGGGAAAAAGGCCCGGGGAAAAAAAAAAAAAAAATAATCGTTGATCGCTTCTTGCGGTTTCACTTTTTATGGAACACAGGCTTTACTGTTATACATTTGGTTTTCGTGTAAATTCATTTACAGGATACTAGCACTATGATCCGAAAGGTTTATCTGAATATCGCCACGAAACCGGCTACTCGAATCCGGGGTGTTATCTTTGTTTTCTCGCTCTGCGCTTCCCACTTTTTGATTGGCGAATTATGGGGTAATGTTGGAACAACGTTAAATTCAAGACGACTATTATTTTGGACAATGCCTGATTATGGCTGAATTCCAATCGAAACGGTGAATTCATCGTGGCCTGTATTTAATTGACCGAATAACTTTATGATCCAGCGATCGCAGAGCTATCTAGGAAAAACATCCCAATTTACATTCCAACTACCCAATCGACGTGCCAATTTACGAACATGGAATAATGATTTCTCAACTCTCTGCTTCATGTTTCTCTTGTTTGATTCAAGCAAAAACAATTCCCAAGGGTATAACAGGCCATTTTCAACTAGGCCTAGTATTTCCGACGGAGAGATGAGGTACTTATGCGGGGAGAACAGTCACACCGTGGGTGCAACGAGACAGGAGGTTATTGTCCCTTTAGGCCTGCAAAAGTATGGAGATCTTGGATTTTCATTCTAGGATACAATGCGTGCAAGTATATCGTGCAGGCTGGTACTTTTTAAAAAATGAGCTTGGAAATGTTCAAATTTCGTTCGTTTATTCTTTGAGAGTATCAGGATCTTTTGGTATAAGCTTCAAGGGAAAAGTTTATTTAAGTACGGCATTCAGATTAAGTCGTTAAATAATAGCCGCCTAATTCGAAATAATTTTGCGTCGTGCCAGCTTCCAGATTGTTGTATAACTTTGGAGGGCAATAGGGTTCTATATCAAATTTGCCATGAATAGATCCGATAAGTCCCTCATACGAAGACACTCCCTATGATGACTGTTTAAGTCCAGTTATTAGAAGTCTTCCCAGAGACCGGATACGTCAACAACACAAGAAACATAAGATTAACTTCTTTGTTCGCGCGATGGACACGGTAACGATCCGAATTGGCAATTGCTCAATAAGCTTTGGAGGGGGTATCTTGGATTTATACACAGTATGACATGAGGCAGGCGGCCCAAGTGAGAAAGTAAAGCGATCCAGCTGGTGAGTTTAGACGCCAATCAACACCTTCATAATCGATCCTTGTAAAGAGATGGCCGAAGCTATCATGCGTGAATTACTCGATTTGGTGGAAAACAGGTTGTAGATCATACAATGCAAAAGGTTGTTCTAATCACCAAGAGATTTCGATTATCAGGATCAAAATCGACCATTGAGAGATTAATGACTACTTGAAGCTATACAAGCCAATCAGATATCCTAAGAGGCTGAGGAATTCCTCAGAATATAAAATCGAGAATTACAAAATCGTAGAGACGAATATTAAGTTGACGGGATTGATCAACTTCGAAAGATATCTAAAGAGAAAAGAAAGCCATATCGCTGTAAGGATGAATATGGTAGACTTGGCGTCGGAGCTGCAGTGGGTGACAGCAATATCGTGCACGAGTGAGCCTAAACGCTGGCAGTGGAATGTGTATTATCGTACGCACAGGTCATTCCAAAGGAGTAATTGATACTTGCCCGGAAAACAAAGACATCCTGACTGGGAAGTATGTAAGGAAATATTGCTACTCTCCGAAGCGCATTGAACTTGGGCAGATGCAGGACATGAGTTAAAGTGGGCGGTTGACTGATATTGCACACTCGAATTAAAATGCCGGTGGTGGGCCGCACACGCTTCTGCGTTTTCGAATGCGCGAAGTGTTAAAGCTCGAGGCGTGCTGTAATCGCAGATGAGGAAGTTAGATAGTTGGAATTTGAGTAAGGCTAATGCAGAGGTGGGAGTTCATATGATCGGCTCGTGTTTGCAAGGTAGGAGGAGCCCAGGTGAAATGATATATCGGAGAGAAGTTAAGTCTTACCGTGGAAGGGCGTTGGAAGCTAAATGGAATAAGGCCCAAAGCGTACTTCAATAAGATGCTGAAGACAATCAAAAAGCAGTTTCACGGAGGAATCGTTGGAAGAGTTCCTTCAAAGCTTAGTGTCAGAAGTAATTACAATTGTAAGGTGGCTTCAGGCTGGTATGGGATATTGTGGTATAGGACTATAGAAGACTGCAAAAATGGCAAGTTTGTCAAATCAAGCAGCGGAGTAAAAGAATCAATCGCAGATGTAAGGCGTACCGAGAAGCTCCAACTATCGGTGAGTCTAAGCGGAAAAATTGCTATATAAAAGGCAGATATGCCTGGCTGTTTGTTTATTTATAAGCTTGAGCTCATAGTCACGTGAAGATGAGCATTCACAGCCTCCTTCTAGTTGCTTGGTAGTATTTTGTAAAATTAATTGGCAGGTCATTCCATCAGTACATGCCACAGCAACTGTGGCAACTTCTTGCCAGACCTGGCCAAACCGATCAAAAGACTTTACCCGACCTCTGAGCTCTTTCGGAATTCTGTGAAATAGATTTAGAGGAAATCCGCGTTCCTCAGATAGAACGATAGTATAAATAGCGTTCAATAATTTTCCTGTAGCCCTCGTTCTCCAAACAAAAATCCATAGGCGGATGGGCCGAAGCGTCTTTCCATCAGTTGCTGTATTGATGATCTTCGGATTTTTTCATAAACAGCGAGTTGTGATTACTCTAAAATACGTGGCAGTCGCGATTTTTCACTGAATTGAAACATTGATTGGGGTTGATTTGAAATTTGATTATGATTAAGAAAGCTAATTTAGACAAAACAACGAGTATGTTTAGCGATTGATGCAGGTAATTCGTAATTGTAGTTGTTGCCTTAGAACAAACGAAAACGTATGAAAAATCAAATTCCGATTGAAACAAATTATTGATACCTCGCCAAATCAGTCAAGCAAGAAGGTACATATATTTTTAGAGCAAGGAATTGACCTCAGATATCCCAAAGATCGTTTCAGTTCAGTGGTTCCGATCAACAATTATTACAAGACTTTGCAAACTTTTTAGGGAAAAACCCTATCTGTCATTCTTCGAAAAGCTATACTAAACTCCATCAAACCATCGACCTCAGGAGATAGGAAACGTGATGTGTAAATGTCATGCAGGTTTCTTCGAGAAATCAAGGAATCAGTCATCTAATGTTTGGGTACGCACTCATTTTACGTGTAGTGGGTAAGCATGGCGAAGTATGGTGTGAATATTGTCCAGGCATCAAAACGCCATTAACTCTTTTTATCAAATACATCAAACTCCCCGAAGTTGCCGCTAAAGTGCCTGAGTCTGCGATCGAAAAACTACGGTTATAGCATTACAGGCTGGAATATTTAGGGCTAGCAGCTTAATGCAAGGGAATGAATCAAGACGATTGGTACCCGAAGCTCAACTGGATTTTAAGGGTATTGCCACGGGAGGATCTGCTTGATTTTTGAGTCGCTGAATCAAGTCTGAATGAGGTGGACGAATCTCAAAGCTGGAAGCTGGAGATATTACACACGGCTAACTCCTACTCAGAAATCATACTCAAATTCAATACCAAATTCATCTGGGAATTAGCGCATACTCTCATTTCTCGTTTGGCACGACCATGAGAATCCCAATATTTGTCTTCTAGGTCATACATCAGTTGAAAATGCAAGGCGAGTGGCATTCATTAGGAAGGGGCCTCACTGCAGATCAAAGTCTCCTGTTTCCTTTTTCCACTTCAAACGATCACATCCGTAAGTCAAATGGCCATAGAGCGAATAAAGCATCGTCCCCACCGTTCATGCTTTAGAAATCAGGTTGGCTAATCCCAAACTTTATGGTCCGAATAGAATGAATTTCTCCTTCACAGGGTGCATATACGGCGCACCCGCCTTGCGCCCAATATCTCTCAAGATGGATTCGAAAAATCACTCCGAATTCAAAATCGCTCGCTTCGCCTGTAATTCGCCCGATGCTCTAGTAGCGCTACTTCCGTAGGTTTTCACAGCTTCAATGATCAACCAACGATTGAAAATTTTGTTTTCCCATCAACTGTTCTAATTCTTATGCGGGCTAATCAGTTTCTTGATTTTCAATGTAGTGGCTCTCCATAACTGGGAAAAATCAAAGGCTTCCCCAATTCATTCCAAGATTTAAAAAATTATTCAAGACTAATTCGACATAGATTTGCGTATCAATCAGTCATGAATCGTTTTTAGCTAAAAAGAAATCCCTCTTTTCGACATGGAAACACCCACTTCTTTACTGAAGCATCGGTTGCCGCAGTCCGTATCAAATCTTTTATTTAAAACGCCAATCGCGCCTGCCCAATTGACGAAATGGCCGGCTGTGAGATCAATATTTCAAATGTGAAAATTTTTCAAGAGTGGTGCTTTCAAAGCTAGTGGGGCAGCCAATGCTGTTCTGAACTCACTGATGGAAAGAGAAAAAAGGTGTCGACCGCTAGTAGCGAATCAGCATGCACTTGCCAGAGCGGCAACTGTAGCGGGAATGCCTCATCTATATCGTATGGCCTCAAAGCTCCGGAATCAAAAAGAAAGCCGTCAAAGGTATGGAGGGAATCATCGAGTGTGAACGAATTTAAAGCAGGGAACTAACGAGCTTGAAGCAGTAGTTGAAGCGCACCGTCGGGACATTTATTCCTCCTTAAATGACTTTATGGAGTGATCGAAGGGCAGGGCAACTTGCGCTTTAGAATCACCGAGAAGCAGGATGATTGGAGATCATCATGACTCAGTTTGGTGGCGGAGATTATTAGGGGAACTGCCCTGCTAACGCATCATTGGGATCCAGAGATCAGAAGGATCGGAGGAGCGACTGGTGCTGATGAAGCTTACGGTCTTTCAGGCTGTACGAATCAGTCCACAGACTGATCCCAACCATGCAGACGGCTTTGCTCTTTTGGTGTTTTGAATTTGAGCTGATTCGAAGTTGTAGATTACTTTGCGACAGACACAGGAGATCATCCGCCGCATGCGCTTGATCTATGAAGGATAAAGATCATCAATTGAGCCCTTCTGCGCTGTGCAAGCTTGCCGTTTACTCGACAATAGGAACGCTTTGCTGGGAAAGAGTGGGAATAATTCTGACCGGTGGCAATGTGATTTAGGAAATTGACTTTTTTGAAGGTTTAGTACAACTGAAACAGAATCAACCATTCACTTCTTATCCAATATGGCCCAACAGTATTTCAAGCTACTGGTTTGCCATGTGCTCTTCAGGATACAGTACATTTCAATTTTTCGCTGATGAAACAATAACTGGAGCCACAAAAGAATCATATTGAGCCTCCCCCCGGAATTTTTCTTCTGGCATTATTGGGATGGATGGTCTCTGGAGCAATCTTATGGAGCAATGAAACTATTTTTTTGATTTCTTCCTGGTTCATTTTTATTCTGGATTTGTGTAAATATTATGATCGCGCTAAACTTACATTCATATCAACGCCGGTCAGTAGCGCGATGGTTGCTGCTAAGTTAAATCCACTACGACGGATGGATCCACATCCCATCTCGGCAAATGGGCTGTGAGAGATTTCTCCACAACCGACATTCCAACTTGGGGCGGATAGAATCAGGCATAAACTTGTCGGCACCGACCTTCTCCTATGACGTGAGTGTAAATGTGGAATCGACTGAGCTCAGAGCTTCTTAATTTGAAAAGCTCTAGGCTCTTGGAATATAGATCATTCATCGGTCTCCGTAATGTCATCTAAGTTTTTTTTGAATCTGCCTGTGATGCTGGTAGAAATACTCCAGAGTAAGGACCAACGAAGCCATATGAGTTCATTTTTTCGCCGAAGGCTTTTCCCAGGTGGACATTGAGATAGGACCTTCTATTCCAGGCTTTTGGCTACTGCTTTGGATCAAAGCGATACTGGCAAGAATGGTTGTTCACCGACGTTCTTTATTGGCAGTTTTATCCAATCTCGCCTTGGAACTGTTCCATGGCCTTTTTTCAATAATGTAATAGGAGGAATTCTGCGTTGGACTATATCATGCAGGGAACTGCATCGAGATTCAGAGCAGGTCCTGCAGGTTTTTACAGGGATATTTTTATACCTCTGCTTCCTTTTCATCTTCTTTGATTGGCTTTTTCTCCTTCAGAATGGGCAAATTTCACCATTTCTTTCACAATGATTCTTCGGAATGAACTTTCAACAAAGAGATAGCAAATCTGATTCGCGTAGCTATTGTCTTGCAAAGGAGAAATTAATCCTTTTCTCCAGGATAATTTCTTTTCTTATTTTCTCTACTTCAACAATCGGATGAGTTTCCCGTTTTTGGAGCTTCTTCAATCTGGACATGAGATGGTTTCCTCAGTTTTCCGTCATTAATCAAGGCAAAACAGGCTACGGAACATTTTTCCTTCTTTCACCAGATAGTTTTTTCCCTAGGGGTTCATCAAAACTTATTTGAATCAAGATTTTGGGTCAATTGCAATAATGCCGAGGAGGGCGTCGCCGCTTTTTTCTCCATTCTAAAGTTTCGGTTCCAAGCGTCTAAATTGGCATTTGACTGATATCATGGCATTTAGCATTTTTTGAACTGCTAAATTTTTCCTGTGATGACGCATTTCCAAATGCTGGGGTAAGGAATCGATCCAACGCAGAGTCTTTCCTCCAGGGCATCCCAAGTCGAAAGGAGGCTATTTTCCCATAATTTGGAAACTACTTAGGAGCAACTGCTGACTGGATTTTCATGCTTTCGACCTAAGGCGAGAAGTTCTTTCTAAGAAGTAAGAGAAGTCTCTTCCAGGTCTCACACTCTCAAATCGATTACCATCGGTTATTCATTCACCTCCAGGGCTTGGGCGCCTAACATTTGTAACGAGGACC
>Ga0163217_1036538_pt1 | contig 10709 bp, 15 predicted proteins | sample SynspAceP_FD_185933 | JGI IMG/M metagenome (GOLD analysis project Ga0163217, IMG submission 185933) | Saline lake microbial communities from Ace Lake in Antarctica - Synechococcus sp. Ace-P (PacBio error correction) | ecosystem: Environmental > Aquatic > Non-marine Saline and Alkaline > Saline ...
GGATCCGAATCAATCGTAGCGATCGCCATTCTACCCCATGCCTTCGAATTCCCGTCCATCGCTTTGTCGATTTCCACGAAAGCGCGTCCTCGGATTTGGCTTGCGAATTAAACCGCATGATCACGTCAATCGCAAATCCAAAGCTTGTTCCATTGGAATTCTCAGCGTAGGCCGTCGCGATCCACCGTGTCGCGCGAACGACTTGCCGCGAGAGGTCGGTCCTCCGCATCGGGTGCCCGATCCATTCGATCACGGTTTTCCCGACGAGGAAACAGGTGGATTCCGTTTTGGCCTGGCCTGCTAGCAGTTAGTCTCGTAGACCGATTCGCGGGTCTGGTGTCGCAGCAGTAAAACGTTCTACAACCGGCGTAGTTTCGGTGCGTCGTCGTCCGCATCCGATTCGCGTCAAGCGCGGCATCACATTTGGCATCGGCTCAGTATTTGCCGGCTCCGGTGTGTATTTTGCGTGTCAGGAACGTTCGACCGCTTTCCAAGATCCAGTCACTCGTATTCAGATTAAACTGCACGTCTTGTCGCGTAGGTCGTTGGGTACCCGCGAGTGGGCATACGAACTGAAAATGCAAAGCCGGCCGCACCAGGTCGCCAAAAAAATTCAAACAATGTTAAACGCGCTCAGCTTTGAAACGTGACTCAGTTTGAATTGCCAAACGATCATCCATCGCTGACCCATGCTCGAACGTCGAAACAGCGGCGGTGCGACCGAGCCGATCGTCATCGGCTCGGACTCTTCGAACTGCCGGCCACCATCTGCTGCGCCACTCTGCGTCGTCGGCCGCTGCGGCTCTTGGCGCGTCAGCTAATGGCTGCACTTGCCTACGAATTCAGGACCCAGGGTGAGCACGAACATTGCTGGGCAACAACAAAAAAAAACGGCCTGGAATACACTTGTTTTTGTCTATCATTGGAATACACCAGGAGAGAGGTGACGGAAATCCACCGCGAGGACAGACGAGAACGGTCCGCTAAAAAAATCGCGGCATTGCGCCCAATTCGTCAAAAGAGCGGGCGAGGTCGCAGCCGTCGCGAGTACAGTTCAACGTCCATGTTAATCGAGTAGAGGCCCCCGCCGTGCTACTCGTCCCTTTCCGACGAGTTGTTCTTTCTCATGGTGCGTCTCCTATATGAAATCCCACTCCCGCCTTCGCGGCGGTACGGAGGCGGGCCTTGCTCGCAAGGCTGTTCGCTCTTGTGTGCAAGAGGGTTCGTCCCAGCGAATGGCCAAACCCCACGATCCGAGGAATTCGTTCGGCGTCCGTCGCCCGTCGCGAATTGGACGCCCACTGTCGTCACGCACACCCGGTGCGGAACCGCGGCGGAATACCGTTTGGATCGAAAACCGGCAAATCCGTGCCGGTGGCGAGTCCGATCGCGATTCCCCCCGGAGACGGAAACGATCTCGTGTCCTGAAATAGACAATTATTGCGGGTTCTAATCATTCCTATCGCGCGTCGGAAACGCCCGTATGATACCACGACTACGAACAACGTTTTTTGAACGCCATACGCACACCCGCGAGCGACCCACCGAATCAGTTTTGAAACGAAAGAATCGACGGCATGAAAGCGGCCTGACAAAGGGAATATCACTGCCCGCGTGGCCGTGCGCGACACACCGATCATGCAAAGGCCAGCAGCGCGTGATCATCGCTCGCGAATCCGGGTGATGGACGATTCCGGCGACCAAGTTTGGGACCTGACGGATGCTGGCCGTCCTCCGTGGCAGCACTTTGCAATTAAGACACGTCCCGCGGCAACGGACCGACGGCAGACGTACCCGCGTTCCGCACCGTGGGCGGTTCGCCTCTGCTGCGCAAACGTTTCTACGACTTCGATTGTACCAGCGACGCTTGGGCGGCCACGGGCGAAACGCATGAACGCGTCGCAACGGACCTCGATCTCGCCTCGAGCTCGGGAACCTGGGGCAGGGCACGTTCGTGATCGAACGCCCCGAAACGAACGCATGGCATTCGGGCCGGAGATTGCCACGAGATTTTCGCTCACGTGATCAATCAACGGTTCCCGGTCGCGGATACCGCGCACTCGACCGAAAATCGCGAGATCCAAAAGCGACGTAATGATTTTGCCCTTGCGATTCCCCAAACCGCCGAACGTGGACACGCAATCGAACCGCCCGACGAGGCTGAAAAATGCGGACACTGGCAACATTGCATTTTTCGCACCCCGCAACGCCCGCGATGTTCACGACGACCGGCGTCGAGTTCGCGTCAACGGCCCGAGGAGAACTCGAAAACGAGGAAGCAAATTACTCGAAGCACGTCCGCCGCTGCTCGAGTCGGTTTAACCGGACGCCGCCTGGCCGACGCGTGACGACCACGCCAGCGAGGCTGCTCCGGTCTGTCCGATCAAATCGCAAATCGATGCCGGCAAATGCAAGCCTCGTGATTTCTCGAAAAGAGTGGATCGCAAAACTAAGGCGAAAGTCACCGAACCTCGTCGCCGGAAAACGCTACGAAATCGTACGACCACAGTCCGAAGACGATGGTTGGATCGGCACATGGACGGCGAAAAAACCAAAATCGAAAAAACGCTGGCGTAATTGCAGTTGAAATCAAAGCATCCAAAGGCAATACAAGCTCAAAGAAATTCCTAAACCCGAAGGGGACATGACTCTGAAACGAGTCCCTGACGCGAAAAAAAGAAGACGAAGAAAGAAAAGAAGAAAGCCGATCCAACGCGTCCGCTCCCTCGCAAACCTTCGCGAGCCGCTTCGAACAGCGCATTACCTCCACCGCGTTGATCGATTGAATCGGCGTTGTCCGGAAACCGTCGGTGAATCGCTCGACAAAAGTTCTCGCGAAGGAAGCTCGGCACCGGCGTGGGCCTCCCTGAGTTCCCGACACCGCGGATCCTCCTCGCCCGAAAGAGCCACGTCTATCGGCCACCGTACGATGCCAACGGTCATCCCCTATACCCACGTTATTGAACCAAAACTCGAGCCGAAGCAACCCGCCGAAAAAAGACGGAATCCGCCACGACAAATGAAATCGGACGAGGAGATAAAATCTCCGATAAAGGCGACGAATCATAGAAAAGGACGAGAAATCGACGAGCAAAACTCGAGCCTGAGTTCGTGATCACCTTCCCCCGCTCGGCGGTCACGGACGGACCCTCGTTGCCCGCCCAAACAACGCCATCCGTTGTTCGTGGGCGAGTGTGACCGTACGGCAACCAGCACCGAAGGGTCGCCGATGTCTTTGTCATCGCGGGAAATATCACCGGAATCGCCGCCAAAACGCGCGCCGACTGGTTGTCGAATCGTCGACGCGAGCGGCAAACATCTGACGCCGGGTTTGATCCGATGTTCCACTGCCACAATCGCGACCCGGTGGGATTAACGAACAAAGCCAAGACCCACGGCGGAGTTCGGAATTCGGCGATTTTGTGACCCGAACCGAACAATGTACATCTATCGTTCAACTCGCCGGCGGACGTGACGCTCCGCAGAACCTCAAATCAAAGGCATCGGCCAAACCCGATCGTCGGCCAGACACCAAAGTCATCAAAGCGTGGAGCGGTTCGATGAATCGAACTGCGTTCCGCACGCTCCCGTTGGAATCAATCGCCCTCGCGAGAACGTCAAACGCCTCTTCTCTCGCATCCGAACACGCGAGTGCGAACAATTTGATTCGCGATCGTTCAATCGCCGCCATCGCCAATACGATGCCGAAGCACACGTCCTATGCCTGGAGCAAATCGCGCGCGACCGGTGCCGCCTCGTCGCATCTCGAACTCGAAGCGAATCGCTAAATTCATCGCAAACGGTGATCAAATTGCCACAGCTATCGAGCTCCAGAAACGAAAATCATCGCGAGTGGACGGCTTCGAAAAATTCGGCGTCCAAATGCGGGACGCTGCAACACATCCTCGAGAAGGTACAAAGTACGCCGACCGATCGCCGCCCACGAAAGCCGAATGCGTCAGAGTCGCCGATACAGTGGGCGACAATCGAGTTTTTCGAGACGCGATTCCTTACAACGGGGTTGAATGCAGGGGGCGAGCGGCGTGCGGTTTCTACTACAACAGCGACGATCCCGAACTCGGCTCGACACCTTAACAACCTTGAAAGCCGCCAAGCGGTCAAGTACAGGCGCGGGAAAATCCGAGAGCGTTTGCAATTCGTACCACGACACTCACGCCTGCTCACCAAAATTGCGAATCGGGACCGCGTCGGTTCGATCGAGATCGCAAAGACGCCGACCTCAGTACGTGGAGCGGCCCGCCTGTCCCGCACCTCAACCTGCGAGCAAAACCTGGAATCGACGACGGTAGTACTTACCATTTGGACACGATCAAAAACTCCTCGTCAGCGTGAAGCCTCCAACTCGCATCGATTTGTGCAAATGCTCCGCAAAAACTGGACGCTCCCAAACCGAAAACCGAAAAAGCGGAATCGACGCCCGGATCCAGATTCCGACCCGAGAAAGACCCACCGAGGATACCAGTGGCTCCGTACGACGAATACTGCACGAATGAAAGAGTCATCATGATATGCAATTCGCTTAAACGTTCTTGAATTTCTCTCGTCGCAATTGTACGAGCACCTTGAAATCGCCGTCCCAGCGACGGCTCACGACCAAGTCCCCGGCAGGTCGCAACCCGAGCCGATCCTGTTGAGCGGGATGGATCATCCACGCCGTCCGCCCAACGCACACGAACGCTGCCGCCGTGTCGGTTGTTGTCGACGGCAAAAGCATCGAAAATCGGTCGCCAGCAAAAATAACAATCGCCCCTGAAAACGCTCGAGAGCAATTGATGTTTTTCCCGTCGTCATGTGTACCACCCGGATTGATCGACGCGATAGATCCGACCTCGGTTATCCGAAATCAGTGCCGTCGATGTCACCGAAGTCGACCGCACCGAATCACTGGGCGTGACAATTCGAACGTTCGCATCGTGTCGCCGTCAATCCGGACAGCGAGTTGCATTCCGAAGGTTTTCGCGTGCCAGCGAGTTTGTTTTGACTGCTCACGCTCGCTTCCTGGTGATCCGTTCCCTCTCGCGGTCATCGTAGAGGTATTGAATCCTCGAGGTTGGTCGGTTCGCGACACTGAAACTGGCTCTCAGCGCGGCGATGATTGGTCGTCGATTGGGAAAACGATCGCGGTCCCGGCAGACCTCGACCGCTGATCAAAAAACCGAATGGAACGGAAATAAACTCGACGAATGTTGGATCCGGAGCGAGCGCACAGCGGCGAAAAAAATCCGCGACGAAAAGTGGCACGTCCGAGCCTGTTCGCGCGCGACGTTCGTCTGAGAGTTTGTTCCGGTGCTAGCGTGGGTCGATTGCCGATCATGGCGGAAGGCGAACCGAGGCGGCGGCGATCCGAAATCGGCGATTGGTATTTGCTCAAAACTCGTTCGCTGGCGGATGGGATTTTATGGCGGTACGACGTGCGGTGAGAATGTGCCGATTTGTTTACGCGCCGCGTAAACATTACCGTCATCCTGGACGGCATTTGTATCGAGCCTGCCGTGCGACGCCTCCGAGCCTTACGATCATGCCTACAACGTTGCCCGTCTCGATTGCAACGCGCGAAGTCCGATCGCGATCCGCCGAGAGGACGGGGTATCCCGGCGGCAGCGCTGAACACTACGTATTATGCGTATTCAATCGCCGAGAGGATGTGCGGTTCGCCCTACGGGCTTCGACCCAAACGTGCCATCGCCAGCACACTGTTGTCGGTTGCTAGAAATTCTTCGGCGTGGGCCGATTCACGATCGGTTCGATCACCGAAGCCGGCAAGGAACGCCGACGCGGACGTGTCGACGGGGATTTTGGACCACGCCTGGATCAGCGCAAAGCGGTCGATTTGGGGAACCGCCACGAAGAAACACGTTTTGTTTCAACAGGAATACCCTAGAGACAAAGTTCGGTAATGTTCCCTTTTTAATTCCTTCACGAACCGGGGGGTAAGACAAAGGGTCTGCCGGTTCTGAATCCGTTCCTAATGAAAATCGTCTGCAAGGATTATGCCGATCTTCGACACTCGCTGCGAGAACTTTGTCGATCGCAATTGGCCGTCCGAAATCGTTGCATTTCGTTGACACAGGTCCAACATTAAAGGGTCCAATTAGACTCGAACCGGTAGCAGGAAAGTTGATTTGCAACCAAATTCGCATTATTTTCCCTCAACGGCTGACCCTGCTTGCGACCCGACCCCCCGAGAAGAATACCATGTGCCCTCACGCCTGCTAAACGCTTTTCACTAGTACTGGTCCACCGGCTCCCCCTCCGCGAGACACCTCGATGACTCTCGTCTGTCCTCCCCCTACATCAAAAATCGTCGATTGGTCATCGCCTTCGACCGCAGCTGGTCAGAATGCCACTGGCTTCCTCAACTGCTCCCATTATCCCGGCGATCACACGTCGTGACTAAGAAGAAAGAACCCGCCGCCAGCTCACGTCGTTTGACAATTTGGAGGATTTGGAAAAGCGTCAGCTTCTCGCGCCGAACACTCCGCTCGGTCCGAAATCCCTGGGGCGGACGATATAATCGACGCGCACCGCGAAACATCGGGACGGTCCGTCGGTCGCGGCGATTAATCGCGAGTCAAGAAGCGGGCCAATTCCACTGGTTGAACGACTTCTCCAGGACGCTGAGTCTTGGCTTTTGGGCAAATCTCCCCGGCCAACGCGATACCTATCGACATCAACCGAGGAGAAGGCTCGTCCAACAACACATTCGGTGTGCGATATAACCGAGAACTACATCATCCAAATACCCTCGGACGTCACTTATAGTTTCCGATTTGAATTAAGCGGTGAACAATTCTCGATATCTAAAATGCCATCACGTCTGGGTCGCCTCGAACCTCTAGTTCCGATTGTTTTTCACCGAATCAGCCACGGGCCCAAGCGAGTCTGGGCCGACCTCTGGTTCGGACAAATGATGCGGTTGCGTATGTATAGCCAGATCGATGTCCCAATTAGCAGAATAGCGGTGTCGCGATGACCATTTATGGTGCCTATAAACCGCGGCATCAGGTGGCTCTCCATTTTTGATGGAAACCTACTAGAATCCGGGTATTTCGAAGAGGGCCGAGGGTTTGGATAATCGGTCAGAAATGTACACAATATGGTTATTGCCGACGTATCGCCCCTCTGACCGAGAAGTCCTGTTCGATCGGCCAAGCAGATTATTTTCCTGATATCTTGACGCGGTGTTTCCGCGTCGCGACGAGTTTAACGAATTCATTCGAGGAGCCCGAATTCCTACATCACTAGATGCGGCGGCAAAGGTTCAGTATCCCCAATATCAGCCAAAACGTGTTGGAAAACGGACCTGCTGTTCGGCAACCTGTCGTAAAAAATGACAGTTCAGAGCGAACACAATATAAAACTCTATCAATAACGAATATCGAGACGGACTATCTCTGGCACAAATGTAACGGAAGTCGAACGCACAGTTGCTCGACTTGTGGATGAGCAAGCAATCGCGAACGCGTACAATCCATCTTGGCCTCGGCGTATTGCGTAGGCGCAGGAGTTGGACGGCACTATAACGGATCTTTATGCTGCATTCGCTTGGCCCGTGCTTGAATTCGGTAGAAATAACATCTGAGCAGAGGAGTGTAATCCAGCAGTTCTGCCTCCATGACGGTCTGAGCGAAACGTCTTGAGAATGCTCCACCGTTCTGGCGGATCAACAATCGAAAACTAAAAAAAGTCGACGTCCGAGATGAAACCTCGACAGCCGCGGCGATAGTTGCATATTGGAGTACACCGTAGGCCTCGTCATCGGTTGTATGTGCTGATGCGTAGATCATCCGAGAATCTTTGAGTGGTCATCGAACCGTGCGTTGGTGGTCTGGCGCAGAAGTATCAGAACGTTCGGTAAGTCCCCATCGACCATGCGCAGCTAGGGAACTCGTGCTACGCGTCTAGTCGGCGCGCTGACCAGAGAAGTCCTCAGTCGTGACGAGGACTCGAAACAGTCGCTTTCTGCGTGCGCTTGCTATTCTCGTCGTGCGCTCGGTTTAGAAATTGACGTTATGTCTACGCAGTCGCCTACGACGCCACGATGCACTCGCCCCACTACTGTGTGGTCTCTGTACTGTGTCGCACTGACCATACGTAGAGCGTGCGAGACCTCGCAGCTCGCCCAGCGGATCGTCGATCATGAGTGACGGTGTCCGGCCGCGAGACAGATGACCTGCACGCAAAATCGTTTGCGGCGAGAGAAGATTTCCCGACGCGACTCTCGATTACGTTCTCAGACGATCGACCGTGCAGGCCTCCGTTCCGCACCGATGCCAGTGGCGATGTCGCGGCGTTCTTTCTAGCCGTCTTTCTTTGTCACGATCCAGCGATGCGCACGCTGGTCTGAGCGTTGTTTACGCCAGTCAGCCGAGTTGGAGCAGCCTGCGAGCGCGACAGCGCGCGGCGTCGAGAGTGCTAGACCAGACTCACCGCACGATGTTCAGAGCCTATGGCGGAGTGAACGACGACGAACGTAGAGCAACTGCTGACGTCGCGCGCCGCTCGATGCGCGCTGCGCGGAGGGCGGAGCGGCCGTGGCACGAGCACTACGGACACAACAAGCGTCTAGAGCGAGTCTGGTGGGCACATGGCTCGTAACTCCTTCTGATACCGACAGGACGGACGCGACGTCAGAGCAGAGCGAGAGGATCGAGCGGCGCTATTGCCCGATCGTAGAGAGGAGCGTGCCATTTCGAGCGTCTCTATATCGCGCGAACTCAACTCTCGCTCGCTACCAGCTCGCCCGACGGCCAGACGACAGCTAACTAGATCGGTATTCCGTGGTAGCATGTCAACGTATATTAGTTCACAACTCGACGTAACTCTCACGAGAGCGCGACCACACGCGATCCCGCCGTACGAGTCGGTCCTCGTCGAGCTGAGAGTAGATCGAGTAGTCAGCGATTCCAAGTATCACGAGCTTTTGCGAGCGCCTTTACGAGCAACGTCGACGTGTTCACAATTGAATGGAGCGGAGCGGAGATATTCACCATGCCGAGTTGCGAGACAACGCTGATCTGTATTCAACTCTCCGCGCGTATAATGTAACGCAGAGGCTAACGATACGCGCCGTAACGTCGCCAAACGGTCGTCTGGAGTCAACCGTCTGCTGGTGTCTGGTCGCTCGAGACAGTTTCGGTTTTCGGCTGAGATCAAAACACGCGGATCTGTGCGCGACAAGTGCAGAGCAGGATAACGCCAGAATTTATCGACATACACGACGGATCTGTGTCGAGGAATCACACTACGGCGAGCTGCCGGTGTCACGGTGGGATGCTTATACATGACGCCGACGTCTGCGATAACTGACAATTCCTAGTAACAACACTACGGGAACCCTTCACCAGTCAGAACGCGGACTGCCATACAGGACAACTTACAAACTTGACTCTGCCGATTCACTCGGAACGTCACCGTATGCAATTCGCGAGTCGAGGCAGACCGTTTTTCGAATACGCACCAGAACGAACACCCCGAGGCGAATGCGGTTCGTCAATTACACTGCACTGCCGTTCAGGTCCAAGGCGGTGGTCAGGTAATCTACAAGCACTTAAAATAACCGAGCGTGCGTAACTATCGGCACGACGACTACGCGTGACGGCCACCGGATAATTCCTATCGCACCAACGATTCGAGGTGCCGGTGGCCCGACCAGGACGCTTGACGGAATGATTTTTCATCGGTTTCGGAACGCCGAGGGAACATGGGCACCAAGTCCGCCAAGCGAACACAGGCGGAACCTCAACGAGTTTGATATGAAGACGTCAGTGGTCAATTCCCGTGCCATTACTGCCCCGGTGCAACCGAGGCATCAACTGATGTTCAGTTGACCAACACAACGGGCAGAAAGCCGCGTAACCTGCAGGCCTGGCTTGGACACCTCAACGCCGACGGCCGATTTCCTCGAGTGCGGTTGAAACAAAAATTCGCAGCGAGAAAGACGGTGCTCGAGTACGGGAACCATTCCGATCTCAGTTTTCCCCTGCCGAACGGAACTTGATAAGCAATTGCGATAACGCCTCGCACGGGATCACTGAACACGTTCGCTCGAATTTACCCGTTACCAGGCATCATCGTCGCGACGAGTGGACATCGCAATGTCCTGGAAGGTGCAGGGGACCGACTGTACCGGTCGGAAGTTGAGGTAGTCAGCCTGCGATAGGTCCGAGATCCTGCTACACCCTGCGCGAGGCATACGCGCGACCAGCGGCAATATCTTAGGATTGACGAGTGCGTACGACTTTCGCACAGCGCGCGCTGCAAGATCTATCACAGCGCGGCCTTCCCGCGAGTCTCCGCGTATCAAGTACAGCGAGGAACTCTCGCGCGAGCGCGCCAGCTACGCACTTTTGAGTACGCGAGCAGCGGAGCGAATCGCGGCAGGTCGCGCACATGACGTGCGATCAGAATCGCACGCGCGTGGCGGAGAGCGCACGGCCGAGCGAGCGAGTAGCAAAACGAGGTACAGGCACTGTAGTTACGGGCCATCCATGTCCGCGGCGTGCGCACACACAACTTGGACAACAACACTCACCGCGTCGTACACCGCGGCCACTCAGAGAGTACACAATCCGTCTATGCGAGCGAGTTTGAGTCATTATCAGCAAACATCTGTTCGCGACTTCGATCGCCGCCCGCCGGTTCCGCCTCACGACCATGATCGGAACAAACAACGCCACTCAGCAACG
>Ga0163217_1079510_pt1 | contig 10708 bp, 5 predicted proteins | sample SynspAceP_FD_185933 | JGI IMG/M metagenome (GOLD analysis project Ga0163217, IMG submission 185933) | Saline lake microbial communities from Ace Lake in Antarctica - Synechococcus sp. Ace-P (PacBio error correction) | ecosystem: Environmental > Aquatic > Non-marine Saline and Alkaline > Saline ...
GACGATTCGAGCGAACTGCAGCTGTCATCTTGGAAACCTGCTGGTTTCGTCCGCGACACCCCTCATCACACACGGTTCCCACCCCACTGAGCTGCAAGGTGCAGGACGCGTGTTTTCCGTCAAACGGGCGATGTGGGGTGGCCACGACCCAGATCCTTGGCCAAGGAGAACGGCCCAAAAAATTGTTTCAAACTGCCTGATCTGATCGATGGCGGAACCCGTCCGCCGCATGATCGTGACGCGGGGCCAGATGACACCCGCACGTTTGAATATCGGCAAGGCCCGCCGGTTGTTTCCGGGTCGGCCAAAGCGCCCTGGTTGATGGTGAGCTGCTGGCCGGAAGGGGTGATGCCCCCTTGCTGCGGCAGGTGGATAGCCCTGGATCTCTGGCAAAGAATCACCGATCCCGCTTGGTCGCCCTACATGGTGGTCACCGGAATTCGGTGCTCGCCGTCGCGATGGCGATAACTTGTGTGCTATGTTTTTTTTTTTTTTTTTTTTTTTTTTTTTTTTTTTTTTTTTTTTTTTTTTTTTTTTTTTTTTTTTTTTTTTATAGACCGGAGGGTGATACTTGAGGACAGATTTTTGCTAGCCACGGCACTAATGCTAATTGAGTGATGGGTCCCAGGACTAGATCAGTGGACCGAATCGCGTAGCCGCTGACGCGCTTAGGATCACATGGGGATATGATAGCCGGCAGTAGTTTTCGCATGATGCGATAGGTGGTAATACCGACTTGTTGGGTCAAAGTCAGAGCTGCCGCCTTTAAGCCTCGAGGCACTTAATATCTGCCCGCGGAACGCGGCGCACGGAGAGGCGTGTATCAGAGGCTAAGTGTTTAATAATTATATACTGATGATATCGGCAGTCTCCGGAACTGCGACTACCGATGCGGACTGTGTAAACGGCATTATCGGACTTGGTTCGATGCCGTCAGGAGAGCTAGCAGAGGAATGAGCGTGTACATGTCGGGTTTCATGTGTGGTGGGCGTCAGCTCTAGAACCTCGTCAGTACTCAGGGGGGTAGTGATAAGGTACCAATTGCGTAAGCAGCTGGGGTCGATGCAAGTTGTCAGTATTAATCGTGACGTGGCGCACTGCCGCGTGGAATCGGCGTTCAAAGTATTAAGGATAGTTACGAGGAAATTCGAGCAATTAGATTATCGAGAGCTACGCCTCTAGAAGGCATAGAAACAAGAGGATAAGCTCTTTCCTTTATAATTCTACACCCGGGTCTCGGATGATGCATGATAGAGGCATCTAATATAGTGGCAATCTGCGGCGACAGAAGAGACATGCATCAAAGGATGAAGGCTTTCTATAGTAATTTTAAATCGTTCACAATCGCCGTAGCGATAGTAGCGAAAGTGATGTAAGAGATCATGCGCAGAATGATACGGATTAGCGGGCATCGCCTTCTGATAGCACGAGACTCGTGGACCGCGATATTAATTGGCTGGGGGACGTCTTGGAGAAGAGATCGTCGGGATAGGCTTGGCCGGTAGCTTGCTGGCTGGCCTAGCCTACGAACAGAAACCAGGCGCGATGTAAAGGGTATGATGTAGATATACATAGCAAACAGAGGAATATCGCTGCCAAAGGATGTCTATGTAATATTTATCTTGAGAATTTGAATGACAGCCATGAAACAATAATGCAGGCTGGTCTAGCTCATGTGTGCGCTGCCTTTTTAACATGGCGGTCAATGACACTTGAGTGATGTGTATATGGAACCTATCACGCCGCCGATCGAATAGTTTAGGGGTTCAATAGAATTAACCGTACACTTGGCAACATATGATGATGAGAGGTCGTCCACGGCACTCTTAGACTCTTGGCGTACTGAGCAGCGTGCGTTATTTTAGATCGAGAATACAGTCTGACATGTTTGGTAGTCAAAGTACATCGCTGCTGGTTGACTGGATTTGGTGCGAGCGACTCAGGTGATGATCTCATCAATATAGTGGGCTTCACTCCGAAAAAGAGGAAGATGTAGTGAGCATGTGTCTCGGGAGATCAGATGTTAGTTGTTGCATTTACCACGTATAGAATGTACTCTGGGATTGCGTTGTCGAGGTTCGAGGATCACGGAGTAAGGGAAGAGCGCAGCATCAGGGGCGAGTCGGATAGATGTATCGCGCGGACGGAGGCCTCGCGACCGGCCTCAGCGGAAATTCGGGCTGTAAATGTTGTGCATGAACGCTTCGTGGAAAGAGTCACAGTCGATGCGTATCAGCGTCGCGAGAGTCTCGAACTGAAGGGACGCGGCACAAAGAATTCAGAACGGTCGGTACATTATGGTTACAGATGCGTATCGTGCTGTAAGGCTGACGCGACGCCATCTATGGAGGCTTTTCTGTAGTATAGGGTTCTCTAGCAGGATCCTTGACAGTGCTGCGGGGATACGTTGCGCTAGACGGACTCAGAAGTATTGCACCAGTTGCCAACGTAGGGGAAGTCGGTTGTAACGATTGGGCACCTAATGGCATTAGTGGCGACGAGCAGTCGATGGTCCGCCCTGTCAGTCTCAAAGACGCGGAACTTGCCTGGGTCGGAACCGCGGCCGCAATCACCATTGGGTAAGGGGGCAGCATAGAGGGACAGCGTAGAGACACTCGGGCTTATTTCACCCTCGAGGTGCGTGATGGGCGGGCGGTCCTGGCAAGGTTAGGAGTCTACGAACATGAACATGGCAGGTTTGTAGATACAAGGAAGTATACGGTGATCATGCTGCTGTGAGGCTGTCGCGCCGGTCACGCACTGTCTCACGGTCGATATCCGGAGTCCAGACCGGCGGCCACTATTCGCGTGGATTGCATTAAGGCAGTTAGGACGTACCGCAAACGCGGCGATCGTACTGCCGGCGCGAACCAGAAGGGAGTGTGTGCAGGGGATCATACTAGAAGAGCGTGAATCATTCTGGGGATGGGGCATACATGAGCGGAAGTTCGGGTGCGGTGACGAGAGCTACATTCATAAGGGGCTAGGTCGGATCGTGAATACAGTGGTGAGAAGGTGAGTAGAGGCTTGGCGGGGCCGGGAGACAGGTTAAGATATTAGATGATGCCGACCTAAACCATTTCGAGGATGGCGCCAGAGCGGCTAGTTGCATGCGTCCAGTACTGTTGGATGGGATTAAGCTGGACGGCTATAATGAGGTTTGTTCGGATAGAACGACACTTCCTTGACGGTAGCAGATTATACTAAAAGAAGCCGTTAAAGGTACTTTACCTCTTCCATACAGGTTGAATGCCACACGAGAATGGACTTCAGTGCACGTCGCCGCCGACCAGGTGAAGGGACATGTGGGCATGGCGCATCGAAGAAGACGGTGCCGAAAGCTTTGCCCGTAAGTACAAGGCGGCCGACTAGTCAAACGGACGGTCGCCATTAGGAGATGAGCAGTAGGCTGCATAAAAGAGAGAGACGAAGTACCCGCGGAGCTCAGAATGGGGGGCTGGACGAGAGCACCAGGCGCAAAGCATGAGATCGCCTGTGCGGTGTCCGCCGAAGGAAGTGGGTCAGCGCGTCTGATGATTGGAGAGGTTGGTTAGGCACATTGGATCCTGGGATCATTTATGTACATAGAGATGGGACACTCCGCTGAATTATAGGTTTCTGTGCGTGCTAAACTGAGGGCGTAACGTAGTCTAGGTCCCAGATTGCTGGCGACGTAGATGACAATCGTGCAGCTGACGTAAAAGGAAGCTACTAGATCACTCATAGACCGTAAGGAAGATCTGGGCACGTAGGGGTTCCCAAAAAGCCGTTGGGACTCACGTTAGTGGTATTGTCTAAGGATTAGTACTGGAGGGACAGCAATTGGAAAATAGCTTTTAGCGAAATCTATACGATGCAGCGCAATGGTATACGGATCTAGGGCGGGCAAACGCATCTAACCTCAGCTCTACCAGAAGCGCGAAAGTACGTGAGTTGACAGATACGCATGAACGGCACGACGGATAGTGAGAGGGAGGCGTTAGAAGGCATGCGTGACTGTTGCGCAACCCTGAAGAGCACATCTAGCGGTTTTTCGGCACAGAGTCAGAACGGCTTACTCGACCGTTCTTCAATTAGGTCGCGCGTATCTCCCTGTAGTGTTGTTTCCGCGGAGCCGGGAGTATGCTTTCAGTGCTGCAGATAAACTGCGAACAGATGAGGAACCGGGAAGGGGCCGCAGAGATCTATGAGATCTGATTGGCCTGGGCTTATGCGCGAGCAAACATATAAGGACCGGTGGCGGCCATATCAGTGGACATCCGAACATCGGGAGTGAACGTCAGCGTTGTGTGAATCCAGCGGGTAGATAGACCGCGTAATCTGGCCCAGGGATTCGCGGCCGAGTCGTAAGTAAGGCGGTAATAGTCATGAGCAAATAGTCGTTAAACCAAATTCATAAGGATTCAAGTCGCTGTAGAACCTGCACTTATATGGTTGAGGATGGATGGAGTAGATAAGGAAACTATTATAGTACTAGTAGATGAACGTCGAAGGGTTAACCAGGGCACCTCGATGGAGAAGGCGAGATACAAACGTATAGCCTACAATGAGTGGTGAGGCAAGTGTATGATAGAGGGAGATAGTGTAGGGTTGTTAGACAGTCGCGAGTTCGCAGAACAGAGCCTGTAGCGCGGCCACTCATGGCGCGCGTAGACGACGTAATGTGTGTCGTCGTGGGTCATGCAGACTATACAACGGATCGGGCGAACGATTATCCGCGTTTCGGATACAGGACGCGAGCATTGAGGGATGGTGAGTTCGATCACCGGTTGAGTGGTAGACTACGCGCCGTCTACGCTGTCGCTTCAGTAATGAGTAAGAGAATACGCCGAATCGTAAACACATCCTGGACCCGCCGGGACGTCCCCTGAGCGACTCTGCTCTCTGGTCTCTGAGGTCCATGTGATCATGATATAACGGATCTGCACGTGGATGCTATTCCGAAAGTACTCCAAGTAGTGAACGCGACAATACCAGATACTCACTAAGCAGACTGGGGTGCTACGGAACTCGAGTCGGTGGAACGCGACGTGTGTTAAGCGCTACTGTGTGATAAGCATGTACGCGGGTCAGGCAGAAGATGGGACAGAATGACGGAAGTTCTTGTCGTATACCATGCTAAGCGGCGCTATGCGATAATATTGCTATCGACATATGATCATTCTGCTTGAATCGATTAGCCGCATGATAGCCATCAAGAGCGTAGGCACTGCCGTCTGACCTGCCGAACGATGTAGTCAGTAGTCCATGAAAGTAACATACGCCGTAGGCAGAGGCTGATCCGTCTCGAATAAGAAATAGGTTATGAATAAGTATTGTCACGGCCGATTAACACCCGACTATCTAACAGATCGGCTCTGATCGCACGAGGTCGTGTGCCCCTACATAGGAATTAACTCGGGCGTTGTTTAATGTAATGTAATGGCAATCTCCCTACGAGAAATTCTCGAAACGAGTTACGGTTCAGAGGGGTAGTTCAGGCGTATGAGACATGCTACGGAATAGGACAGTTAGCGATAGCCAGGTGTGTTGAAGCTCGAGCGAAATGCGAGCTCATTCCAGAAATGAAAGTTAGAGCCCACAAGTGTAATTAGCAAGTACCTACGATCTGGTCTCAGCAGCGCGGACGTAGGGGCCACATCGATGTCTCGTCATTTATTGGACAATAGCCGACGGGGTCTCAGGAATGGTTAAACCGTACAACTGAAGAGGGATTAGAGAGTGTCAATGCCGCTGTGATCACAGTCGACACCATAATGCCGAGTCAGCGAGTACAGGTTTCGGGCGCGGGATCTGTGGAACGACGTCCGGCTGGGCGACGCTAGTACAGCCCATGCGTCATACATGCTAATAACGCTGACGAGCGCCTGTGTTGACTCTATTTGTTCACGCACGCTGAATTATGATTGATGAGCGTAGGGACTTCTGCTAGGGGCGCCATGGGGGTAGAAATGGGAGGGTTCGAAGGACCAAGATATCCTTAACTTTATAATACACTACGTCGACTCCAACTTGCATCAGGGAGGCATTGAGCTTGGGAACTGGACGGTTGAGGATCTAGGGGTTCACTCAAGCTAAGCTGCACGAAGGGCAGTTCAGGCGCTCCAGAACTCCCTGAGTCTGTTGCGTAAAGAGGGATCGTGCGATGTCAGCCTTATCACCTCAGCATGTCGTTTACGATCTTACATTACAGCGTGGTCTTCCGTCCGTGTGAGGACGGGTAACATTCTTAAAGGACAGGGCCGCACCTTTGTCATGGAATGGGGACATGCATGACGAAGCAGGGCTAAGAGGAAGTTTGTGATCAGCGACTCGTAAAACCTTGGCGCCAAACTGGTAGAAAATAACTGTCATGACGGCAACCGCAGACAGGCTGTAAGTCAACCAGCACGGCTAACTATAATGCATAAGGTCAGTGAGACTGATGGAAGAGATTCGGTCTCCAGTGAGCGCGCGAAACCGCCCAGATGTCGCGTTAGGGGGTGAAGGGAGGCTAGCCACGCTAACGGGAAAGTCATTAGCTGCAGGGATAGTGGCTGAGGTGGTCCGAAGGGCAGCTGGCCACACGGGTCGATTCGTCATAGAGTATGGCATTGTGGAACTAGGCATAACACGCGCTGTAGGTCTGATACCTCGGCAGTGGGATCGATAATCTCAGCGTGTGTTGTGTTGACGAAAAGAAACTGAGACTTCAAGGAGTTAAGCGTGCGGGAAGACAGCATATGGCTAATTATGAGCTAGTAAAGGAGTTACTTGAACGAGGAACACTAATCATCTCAGTAAGTGGGGAGATATTCAAAGAGGTAGCGCGGCCGAAAGGCTGATGGAGGAGTCACCTTCAACATTCTTTTATAGCGAGCTCGACACCGAACCACACTTGGATAAAATAGTGGAATTGAAGGAAAGTCCAATAGCACAGAAGATGGTCACATATGAAGCCATTGGACGACAGCGTGTATTGGACCCTCTAGCGGTCTAGAGCGGATGAGATGCACGAGTTGAGTAGGGCATCTGCTTCTGGCTACTGTGACTTTAGCGAAATCATTGACTCATGTCTGTGGGGGATTACCACACAAGCTTAGGTCACAAGTTCTCATGCAGGAACTGGCGCGTCAGGCACCCCGCGAGGGTTAGGAGGGACTGACCTGCGGGACCGTTGGGCCTATTACTGGAATCCTGGTCGGGCGTACTTGATGACGCCAGTAAGTTCAGTCTAGATCGCCTGGCCAAAAACTGCCACTGCTCGTATATGGTGACTCTCAATGCTACGGCTGGAAAATAATCAGCTGGTCGGATCGATTTTGTGTGCGTGGAGAGTGATGGGATCCCCATCTGGACGATTGCAAGTGAAAATCGCGGTTGCCGAATACTGGAAAAGGCTTTCCATGCGCGTGCAGCGGGCGCTTCGTGGAGTACGCGTCAGTTGTACATGTACGACGCAGAGGCCGGAGCGCTATCATGGTGCTAAAGTAAGCTTGGAGGTGGAGCTGTTAGGATGAATCGGCGTACACTCGCGTTAACTTCTCGCCATGACAATAGGTTTGACTCGACGGCGCTGAGATTAAATAGATAGTTGGATCGCCTGGACCAGCTTACGCGCGGTCCAGTGTTCAAACTAGGATTGTCCAGCCGGTTAGTCGAGGTTGAGCGGACATAATATTGTGAGGTAACGAACGCAGTCGCTATGTGGATCGCCGCTGTCAATCGTTGACAAATATGTAGGGGAGATTCCTTAAGGACCTTCTCTCCCACAGGCTGGGGCCGAGAGAGTAGGGGTACGAACGTCAGGGAAGACGCACTACTGTCGAGAATGCTGTCTTATCGGCGAGGCTTACAATATGGGACCGTGTCAACTCCCGGACAACTCATGACACTAGTGAATACCAAAGAGTCGTGTTGGACATCGTGAATGGTTCTTTGCTTTGCATGGGGCGGATCAGAAGCAGGCGAGAGTGGTAAGAATGACCTAAGGACCGGCTCAGTATGCTACCATCGAGAATGTGAACACGAGCGCCGAAGATATTCAGGAGGAAGCGATAGTGGCAGACGTGTAAGCAAGTCTAAAGCAGAATAAAGGATACAAAATTACGGCTGAAATAGTGACTACGTAGTATTGAACAGGAAACCAACCGTGGTTAGACGGATGATTTCTTCTTGAACTGGTGAACGGGTTTGAATAATCGGTACGTCGATTTGTGTAGGGGCGGGGACGTACCCGCGGTAGTGTCGAGCGTGGACTCCAGCCTCTGCTAAGTGCTAGCCGTTCCTCACGAGTGTTATGGCGATGTCTACCCGTAGACTATCTCAGGCACAACGACAGAACCGGAACCCAATAGGTGTTGTTCGATGAAGCAGCTGCGTCGATGCCCACTAGCGGAGGGAGGGCCGTAGAGAGCTGCACGTCCTAAAGCCGCGGAGCCCAAATCTGGACTCGGGTAGTAAAACAGCAAACATGTATGCCGGCGACTACACTCGCTAGTGGGGCCTTAATGGGAGCACGCAATGTGATCGTCGAGCCGTGGTGGATATCGCGTCGATTGGCAATTTGGCGGTGCGCCAAGGTCAGGTATGATCGGGCAAATAAAGTCACAGCGTACTAGCGGCATAGGCTTTTAGCTAGTGGCGGTACTGGACCACAAATGGCGGACTTTCCACCGTATACATGCATTGCGAACTGTGTTCTAGATGAATACCATATTACACTGCAGCATAGCAAAAGCACTGTACCGGTTGAGCGGAGATTGTGGAGTACCAACAAGACTCATAGAAAGGAGTGACCGTACGGAGTAGATAGTCCGACAAAGAGAGCAATAACTCGCGTGTCGTGAAAAATAAAGATAGACCATAGAATTAAAGCACGGGTTGCTAACCCCTGAGATTGGGTCTAATGACATACGCAACCGGTCAGTACCAAGCCGACCACACGACCATCTATAAAAGAACTCTGCGTCGGACAGCGACGGAAAGTGGGGGTCAGGCCTGGCAGTACCAGCGCCAGTAAATAGACTGTTCTCAGGATGAACACGCCAGGGGTAGATACTGAGGCTTATTAGTGCCTCGTAGGTAGTGAGACGCATAGTTAGATAGCGTAAGAAACTCAAGGGAGGACGAGGAGCTCTGACTGAGGATACGGATTTGGTTGTTGTGGGTCTCAGTAGCGCAATCTCGGGTTGGCACAGGCTGGAAATATCACAAGTATCTTATCAGGACTGTTTCTTTAGCAGGCATCGGGGGAGAAGAGACGACGGCAGAATTCAGGCAGCGTGGTCCAACTGTACGAGCAGACATCTATATTTAGGGGTCTTTTGGTACTAAGAATGTACCATCACTAAACGTCCAGCACCTGAGTGGGACAATGACTTTATCCTCGGATCAGACACGTGCGTACACCGCTAGGGAATGAGAACGTCTGCGTTATGCTCTAGCGAAAAAACTTAACTTCGATACATCTTGAATTATTCAAAAGTTACTGCAGAAGGTACTAGACATTACCGGTCTTTTAGAACGAGGCCGCGGGCACGGAAATAGGATCGTACAACTTCTAGTGGTCCAGATTTGTCGACGGGCGGAATATGGTGAGAATCTAGAGATTCCTCGATGGACCAGGTTCTTTACTCGTTCGAGATCTTATTTCGTGGATCGATATGAACAGCCGCATATTACCGTATCGATGATGTATGTTCAGGCAGACTAGAAGAAAGGATGGGTGGAATTTTAAAAAGCGAGCAATCCCTCGAGGGCACGTGTCGTAACGTCGATGCCCCAGTTAAGAGTACCTGATGTGTGTAACATTGCCGGATTCTAACAGGGTAGCGATTAGCGTAATCGTACGAATTACGTGGCCTCCGTGGCGGTGACGCTGGGGCTGCGTAATGTCTATCGCACGGAGTGTAAATTGGATTCGTGCGCAGTCGTGAACTTTTTGCAGTATCCATCAGAGTGACCACTCAATAAGTCAGAGGATATGGGTAAACGGGGGACGAGAAGATATGCTCTACGCATAGGTTTGGGATTCTACCAACTCTGGAAGTGCGATGGGGTACGCGGGCCACCTCCCGCGCGTGGATAATCCACGCTCGTTTCGCGATTCGGAGAACACGCTGAAGGATCGCTAGGACCCTTTAAGGTTAACCGAGGTAGAGTTAACGCGCATAGGTCTTTACTGCAGGCGCTCTGATGACCGTCTTACGAAACTGGGATCGGGATTGTTACCGTCAGAACCAGAACAAACTCATACGAAGTGTCCGTTTACAACGAGATCAAATTACCGCATCTACGCGGGTATTTTGAGCGGTCATAATACGACCATAGCTACCCGCACTGAGGAATCCAGCCGGCGATTCGACGTGTGATCGGGGGGTCCGATCCGAAGTGGTGGGTTCGTCCCAGTTGAGCGGTGGAGGATGTTACAGTTGTATTAGGAAATTAGGCGAAGTAGGAGACAGGTGTACATATTACTACTCCGCACTAGCTTAGGTTATATAGACGAGGATCGGAAGCTGGATTCAAAGTCGCCCGGGTAGGCATTCGTCTGTGATCCGGGACAAAGTCACAGCTTATTGGAGGGAGGGTAATCCCGTTCTATAACGGTAGGTTGTCGGAGATCGTAGTATTCTCTATGTTAACTAGAGGGGGCACCTTTGGCGTGGGCAAGACTGTGCCGTTGATAAGCGAGTGAAGTGAAGCACGATACCAGGCAGCCGGTAAG
>Ga0163217_1079678_pt1 | contig 10708 bp, 6 predicted proteins | sample SynspAceP_FD_185933 | JGI IMG/M metagenome (GOLD analysis project Ga0163217, IMG submission 185933) | Saline lake microbial communities from Ace Lake in Antarctica - Synechococcus sp. Ace-P (PacBio error correction) | ecosystem: Environmental > Aquatic > Non-marine Saline and Alkaline > Saline ...
GATTTTGTGAAAAGAGATTTGGCCTTTTTTTTTTTCAGGTGGGCCCCCACAAGTTGGGCCCAACTAAGCAAAAAAATATGGCCCCCAATGCCCCGGGTCATCAATTGGCAAAATGGCAAATTTTCCTTTGACCAAGAAGGCTGCCATTTTTTTTCGAGCAAGCCACAATGGGGGGCCAATACAAATTAAGCGGAATAGTTGCCTGGCCCTGCCATCCGGTAAATTCCTTCAAGTTCAGGCCCCTAATTATTAAAGTTTTAACCGTTTAAAGGTATCCCCTACTTTCCCATTTGAACGAAGTTAATACTCCACATAACCCTGATGTTTTTTGGTTCGGTGCGAAAGCCCTCCTTGCCCATTAAGCAATGAGCAAGCCTCCATGTCTTTTTAACCATTTTTGGGCCTGACGAATATTAAAGGTGGTGTTGTAACGCCCCTAAATTGGGGCTAATGGCATCAATGGTGATGTTCACTTGTTTTTTGAATCGGGAAACAATGTTTTGCAAATGCTTAAGGCCAAGACCTTGTTGTTGGGCCAATCTATAACGTGAGGGAATAAACAAATTGACAAAAAGTTTTTCCATTTTTTTTTTCATGAGGCATATATTAAACTCGCCATAATTTTACTGTGATTTTTTCGAAATACCAGAGCCCCACAACAAACACGCACATTGACGAATCCCACTTGTGAATAAGTACGAATAATGTCCTGAAACGCAAATTGGGGGTGAAATACACCAAGCCTCCGGTATCAGGATTTTTTTGAAGATAAAATATGGGTGGTGTAAGTGGCGCGCTCGTAATAATCTTAAATAGCCCCGTAATTGTTGGATATCCTTGATATACATTTTGCTCAGTTTGAGCATATTGTAAGTATTACAGGTTTCGGGGCCTTCCACCGAATCGCAGCATTTGAAACTTGAAATCATCAGCGCAGCATGAAATGCTCACGTACACTATTTCCACAATGGATACTGTGGCGTTTTTTGGTCACATCGTGCAAAAAAAAGTCTGCCGCTTTTGTACCAGCTTTTGTCACCATCTAATTCAGCGATGCGCAAAAAAGCCAATCACCTTGGGAATTTGCCGTATTGGCAAATGCAAAACCATTAAGTTTAATCTTCGCCCTTTTAATAAGGTTCAAAATTAAACTTGGTGGAGAAACAACTGTTTAGCCAATTTGAGGTAATTTAGGCCTTCGGCCAGTCATATCAAATACATCGGCAAGAAATACTTCAATTCATGGCCGCCATGCCTCTGAAAATAAGCAGTTTGTTGAAATTTGCTCGTCAACTGAAGTGTAGGCAACCAAATCTATTACCCAATCTGTCAACTTTCAAGCAGCCATAAGTAATGTGCTAACTGACTTTGGCCAATTTTGATAGGCGTCGCGTAACCGGGACAAAGGTTTATGCATGTATTGATAAATAAAGGTGCAGATTGACCCAGACGTTCGATTTAGCGAGACAGCAAATCAACGTTCAGGATAGTTGTGGCCCATACTGCTTGATTTGTTTGCACACTAGCTTTTCACATCAAGGCATACAGCCACCGTTTAAATAACAAGCGTCGCTAATTTTTTAAGCTGAGTCTTTGGCGTAAAACAGGTTACATATGAACTATAACGGCTTTTGCAAGACTTTCATACGGCCAGTGGGCTGCAATAGCTAAGCTCTTAAGGCACTGCAGTACATGACCGCCAAATATGCCCCATCTAAAACGCGCTACTTTCCCAATTAGCCGGATAAGGAATGGACGTTTCGAGCGTAATGCCCGCTTTCGCGTAAAATAAGGGCATAAGCAATTTATCCCGGCTCTAGGGCCAATAAATAATCAATATTGTTTGTTGCGCATGAAGTAAAAAAAGGACCTGTCGTCAACCTTACCGACTGCAAAGGAACAGTCTCCACTGCTTGACTACAGAAGCTACCGGTTGCATAAAAAAACCACTAGAGATTAAAGGTCAAACTTAAATTTGCGCGTATCATAGTTAATAATCCTGATTTTGAAAATTAAAGACTTGGCTGTTTCACAAGCAAGGCCTTGAAAAATGTAACGTTTTGCTCGTAAGCGAGATAATCAACCTCACTGGGACTTTGTCCGTTTTGAGCTGGTAATGTTCACTAATGGTGAGTGGTGTAGCTAGGCCCTCTAAAATCAGACCCAATCGACAAAAAGCGGTATTAATTTAAACTAATACCGTAACGTGATGGTTGCATCAAGGGGAATTTTGTTACGCAGTAACTGGATAACTCAGTTTGGCCTTTCTCATGCTCAAATCAAAGCTATGACCGACAAACCGGGTTTTGTTTGGTACTGCTAATTTTGGCTGATCGGCGCTGCAGCGATCCGAAGAAACGCCAGCAGGCCACAACGGTAAGAAGAGGGAGGTAATACCTTTCATCTTATACCGCCTTTCAGCTTATTAATTATTGGCTTGAAAAACCGATTAAACAATAGGCGGGTTTTATAGGTATCTCTTCTGGTAACAATGTGGTGGTAAGGGGAATGCGGCCTGATTAGTGCGCAATCAGGGTTATGCTGGGCGGCTTCTAAACAAACAGCCACTGCGCAGGGTAAAGCGACGCCCTTTACCCTTGTAAGGCTAACCATCTAAAAAGTTACCCGAATAAAACTGCAAATCGATGGCTCTTCGCTTAAAATACTTCTAGTACAACGGCCAAGTGGTGGGCTCGCTACGGTTTGCCACCATACTAACTCATCACTAGCTGTGCTTTTAACCCGTAGTTTGTGGTCATAGCCTACGCTAAAGCCAGTTTGTTCCAAAATCTTTTACATTGATGTCCTTACCAAATGGCTTTTGCGCCTGACGAAAATCAAGAGGGGGTGCCTTCAACCGACGTTAATTCACACCGTTGGATAAACCGGCTCTAACAGGCGTTAAACGTGTCCTACTTGTTGTTGTAAACGTCGTGGATGAGTTAATGTCGCCCTGGCCTGCCAGATTAAAATAAGTATGCTGGGTTAGGTTCACCACTGGTGGCTTTGTTCAGTATGTGGCTTAAACGTTTCATATCCAGTTTGGTTATCAGCGGTTAGCTCGTTACCTTACTTCCCCATCCAGTCCTTAACCTGGGTGAACCTTTGAGTCACCATCCTGGACTGGTCAGAGTTAGGACAATGCCTCGCGCTTGTTGCCGGTGACAAAAGGTTCCATCCCCCACACTTTTTTATCAAAAAACCCTGCACACACCATGTAAATGGTTTAACCCCTTGTCCATTGGTGTCTAACTGATACGTCACACCGTTCTATGGCAAAACGGGGCCATTTGCAATGCGGTTCCATAACGACCGATCAATGCAACGCAAATACGGACTTGAACTGACATAAATCGTCTAAATTGTCAAAAACCTAATACTGAATATCCCTAGTTTGCCTTTGGCATCCAGGGGTAATTGAAACCGGGTGATTAATGGCACCAAAATAACTGATCAAACATCTACTTCAATGCCATTTGGGTTAGTCAGAGTGATCATGTCCAAACTTGGAAGTACATCCGGCAGTTTGCCATAAGGTGTGGTTACGGGCGGTGAATGTTGTCATTTCATGCTTTGTTTCGCCTTACTTGGGTATTGTCAGCTGCCCTGCTGGGTGATGTTGCAGTATTTTGCGGGTGCGGGATCACAAGCACTCAGGTATATACAAAGCAAAGCAAGTGTGATGGGGCGTAGACAAAATTTCACGTGGTTTATCTGCCTTGTATTCATTGCTAAGGATGCGTAATTGCTGCAATTCATAATTTACCCTCTAGTCAATAATACGATTTAAATTTTTAATATTTGTTATGCATACTGCTAAATAGTTAGTGGCGTAATTCGCTTGAACAGCGCCCTAACCGCAACTGAATAACTACGCGCACTTAACAGTGTTTGGCCTTTGAGATCTATTTGGCCATTTTGAACCAAAATACAATCCATGCCTGCACGAGTTTGCCGCTTCGTAGCCCAATTTGGTGTCTTCAAACACCACACACTTCCAGACGGGCAAAAGCACCAAGCAATTTGGCCACGGCTAAAAAGGTTTCAGGAATGGGGTTTAACCTTGCTCCATCAACTGGCGGTTACCAAAGTGTTACCGAGCTGACTTAAACAGCCGTATTTTTTCAAAAGCAAATCAATAGCATGGCTATCTTCTCTGCGCCAGTACCATGCCCAATTTTTATTCGCCCGTGGTAGTGTTTCAAGACCACTAACACGTTCACTCAAATAATCTTCGGGGTATCATTTAAAGGATAACCAGCACTCCGCTTTTTTTGCCACTTCATCAAAGGCGAGTAATCCAAATCAAACTTTTTGGATGAGCAGTACTAAACGGTTTGCTTAGTGGGCACACCGCCTAAACCGGTGCATGTAAATCAGGCATCAAGGGAGTACCAAAGTGCTCACGACGCCCATAACGCCCAAGCCTGAATGTGGCGCCCCCATAGAGTCCTATAAGCGTGCCGTCCATATCAAAAATAATGGCGCTGTACGCGGGTTAATCTAACATTTTACATTTTCACGCTATATAGGTTAATCGTTAAAAAGCCCAAGCCAAGGTTTGGCCTTTTCATCTGGGGCTTTTACAGAGCGTCGATTAAAGGTTGATAATAAACCGCACTTTGACGTAATTTTCGTTTTTGAAACGTACGATCTTGGTATCCCCATCAATAACGTCACGGTTCGAACACCGCCTGCATCTCAGCAAAGTCAATGACTCATATCCGTTGTAAGCCGTTTGGCCTGTGAGGCTGAGTGATGAGCGCGCACCTGCATGGGATCAGCGCATCTTCGAAGCAATAGATAAATTTGGGTTTGGGGCTGCCGCAGCACCGTCTCCACCGACAGGCAAGATTCGGCAGTTCTGCTGGGGAGTAACGTGTTCCGCTTCATTAACGAATTAATGCGAAAACCGGTTACCTCATATCAATGGGTGAACATTAAGTTGAAGGACTGGCGCCCGCCGTAAATAATAAACGTGCCACTCACACTTCACCCCAATCGTAATTGGCGATGCACTTCTAAGCGTGTTTGGCTAGAGAGATAGAGGGGCAAATTTTATAACATCATGGCGCGCTAACACTTGTCACTTCACCAAAAGTTATAGGTATAGTCCTTCCAAAAAAAGAACGTACCACCTGCGCGGCCTTGTCCCCATCACGTTTCAATAATGCGCTACCATAAGCCGATGTTTTCCAGTCACTCTTCGCCGCCATAAACCCAAAAACCTTGTGCCATCAAAACGCTGGGGTTGCCAAGCCGGGTAATACCTGTCAATACCACCGCTAGATTTTCAAAACAGTTAGTGGAAGGCTTTAATATTTACCATCATTCAGAAAATTTGAGCATACCAGTTCTAGGCGTGCTTCGTTTTGCAGAACATTTTGAATTGATAACTATCTCGCTAAGGCATCTGGGCTGATGATGTAATATTTTTGGTTATAATTCGATTCTGGTTTTTTGATGTCTGGCAAGCGCTAAACTTTGATTAACCGACATCCACTAAAGTCTGAATGCTCATAAGCGTTGACTTCATAGCCCACCAAATTGGCATTTTGAGCCGCCACTTTATCGCTTCAGTCACCGCGACTCGACGCATACTTTCAAACCAAGCGGGCCACTTTAAGATGATGGGGGGGCAGAGCTTTCGTGCGCAAACCCTGAAGGCCGCACGGCACCAATCGTCAAATTTGCTTAGCACGTCTTTTGCTACGCCAATAACCCCGCAACCACTTTACGGCTCGATTTCGCAAACGGGTGCCAATATGAACCACTAACTCACGGTCACCGTGGGCACTTTGATGCAGTTTCATAGTTAATGCATATTAATATCTTGCCCAATGGCAATGCTGCATTGAACTGAGTAATGTAATGTAAAAATGCGTTTTTGTAAAGGCATTCAACCCACCAATCCACATTTTAGCGGGTGAAAAACGTTGCATCCATAACATTAATACTACGCAAGTCTGGATCAGCATTAGCCGCCGACAAACAGTCGAGATTTCTTCTGGTGATTTTTACCGTAGGTTTGCACACTAACTTTACCGTTTAAGTTAGCGGGTTTTGATTCAGTTCTTTAACAGTTGTTTTGCTATTGTTCAGCCACAGAAAAGCAAGTACTCCAGGGGCCATAATAAATCTTGGATTCCGGTGAACAAACCAGACGTTTTTAAATATTGTTAGTAGGCAATGAGTAAATATGAACCTCTTTATAAAAATTGACTTAATTTGCCTTTGGCCGGTAATAGGGCTTAACTACCGTGCTTTCTCTGATAATGTTTGTTCAAGAATCGCGCTACTTAACAAGGAACAGTTTGGGATTTTTAACGTTTCTGGTTAAGTAAGGGCCATTTTGGCCAATCTCTTCACTAATACTCACCGGCGTGATAAACGATTCGCCGCATCATTGCCCCGAAGTAAAAGGGGCGACGCCGGCACACTATCACCATGGGCGCTTCCATAGGATCCCGCTGCCGGTAGCAGTCAGTGAATCTGTATACCGGTTTCTTCTTCGTAATCTCGTGCGATTTGTTGCTTCAGTCATTTCGTGCGTACACGGGATTTCACCAAAACACAAATCTGCATGGGGTGGTACTAACAGGGGATCGACACTTATGGCCTGGAGCCCGATTGCTGTGGCATAGTTTTGAATTGGGTTAAAATGAGTAACACCACAATAGCCTCAAAATGGCGATAAACAATGGGGTATGAGTTTTGGTATCGGACGCAAGGGCGCATAGCTGCCCGTTGTAGGCAATGTTATTGTCTAAGTCACTCACAAATCACCATATACTCGAGCCTTTCATCTCTGCGTAGGACACGCGCGCTGGGTTTAATTGGCAATCACGCCTTCGTTACCGCATCAATTTGCCGATACATATGCAAAGGTGTACACCACCGAGAGATTACCGGGTTTGCCAGCTCCAGATTGGGCTTCAAAGATGACCCTGACCGTTTTAGCTCCCGATATTTATCATGCTGCTATCCCCATTTTAATAGCGGCCTAATGCCCTGATTATTTTGCGTAGCAAAGGGTTGGGCGTACACCTGCACGCGCTGCGGCTTAGGTTGAATAAGACCTTGTAAAACAGGAGATGCTAATATTTTTTGCGCCTCACTTGACCCGAGGCAGGAAGACACCTGGCCCGCCCAGAGGCAAAAATAGCGGCTGGCCCAAAGCCACAACTTCTGTTCGCTTTGTTTTTGAAGAGTACATCTATTTGGCAATTCCAATATCTCTTGCGACATGGTTTGCATAACATAGTCAGACTTTTAGAAATACACCCGTGGAACTGGCCAAACTAACTACAATCTGACTCAAAGGTACACAGTCCTTGCTGAGTAAAACAGTCGGTGATGGCCTTTGAAACCAAGAGGCCAGTCCCCGGCCCTTTTTCACTACTAATGAGCTATTAAAAATATGGCTGGCATGTCGAGTGGCCCAATCTTTTAATGCCCCTGGAATCGCCATACTAACACTTGATGTAGCATCGGGTTGTACGACGACCATTTATCCATCAAGGGCCACCACATCACTCGTTTTTTTTTACTGCAATCGAAACTGGCTTTTATCCAGCGCAGGGCGATGAGAGTCTTGGCTGTTCAATATGGGTTCCACTGTAAAGGCCTTGTGCAGTATTGGTATCAGGCCAAGCGATATTCAAATCAATATTCGCCATAGGCCCAATTTTTAAGAGCAATTTTTAAAACCCAGCATAATAAATCCCAAAGGCCGATTGACCCGCTTCTAAAACCGATCATGTCAGGGAATAACTTGAGCCGCTAACTGTGACCACGAAATTCCCCTACCCTGGTTAGACCGAGCTGCTCAGGAGAAATACGACGGTAATTACACAGGTCTGGGATGTAGTGCCCAGGACTGTTAGTCAACAACCCGGTTTATACATTGGCGCGCTACTGCGCCAATATGGCCAATCGAATGCCCCATAGGCCGATTGCGATAGACCGGCTGGTAAGCCCAAGCCTTGGTCAAGCCCATTCTTGAGTCAATTGACCTGCACAATATTAGGTCAGAGGTTTGGGTGTCGGCATTTTAAAGTGATCAACCAGTCCATCTACAACATATGTCGATGGAATCAAAAAGTCATTGGCGGAAAGCCTTGCAACTGTTCATTTTATTGTGCGATCACATTATTTTGTGGGCCCTGGCAAAGCCGGTCGCAACGGCCCCATTTTAAATACCGCACGGATCCGTGGTACCCGTGTCAATACAGAGCGTTAGCCAAAATCACAATGCTCTAAGCCTCGCTATATGTCGCCTAGAACGCACTTTTTCATCGCAGCGCAACCAACAATGTAGGGCTTTGGCCGCAATACCATTCTGATGGAATAAACCCCGCCATGATACCGCCGATTAAAATTGATGCTGTTTAGGTGGAGGTCTGTTGTGGGTAATTTCAGCCGCTTCTTTAATGGCCGTAGTGATCTTTCCACAACACAAACATGGCCATTAGGTGTTTTCACTATTAGGGGTTTAAGGCCAATGGAATACCTGCTCGTTAAACCGCCACTGGCGTAGAAGCCCCGTTTGTATCAATGCTCGACACCACTACTTTGTCAGCTGTAACCCTGTGGGGACTGTTCCCACCCATAAACGCTGCCAAACCTTCTGTAAGAGCGTCCTAATAATCTTGGGATGTTTGTCTGAAACTGATCGCGCTGGAATGGCTCACAATAACAAACCTTGTACTCCAACGTGGGTAGAACCACCATATGAAAAATGCTCAGCTAGATTTCAGCACCATGCTAGTAATCTACCAGCAAGGCCACTGACGCGAAGTCTGAACCATAATCTAGCCCCAACACATAGCGCGCATACCTAAACCTTATGAAATGTTATTGTCTGCAACCACGTTTGTATCACAAACCTCTAATTGATTAATTGTATGGATAATAACAACAAAGGCAAAATCGTACTAAGTCCATGTAAAAAATAAGTATGCCATAAAATAAAGAACGGTTGATTCTGTTTTATTCTGCAAGTAAATCAGGTCCGTCTCACCCGAATAGGCGCTTTTGTGGAGGTTCTTCATAAAAATTTGAATTACATGTTGAGCACTATTGTATCTATTAACACGGTAGTTTGAATTATTAATACGATTTTTGTATACAAAATGGCGAGTAATGCTTTAATAGCTTAAGCTACTGTTTGTGATTGAAGTGCAGAGTATTAAATGAGTGCCACTCTAATACAAAGTTAACAACAATTGGCGGTGGACAAATTGTGGCACATGAAAAAGACTAAAAACACTGTTTATAAAAATAGAGGGAACAAGTAGCGGCAGCTGCAATGAAGTTATATTGTATACCGAACGGTCATGTAAGAAGATTCAGGACCAATGGTATGATATAGGTTAGTTTACGATCCTTGGGTTTTTATTCTCAGAAAGCTCGCAAACGCGGGAATTCCTCTGGCAGTTATCAGGCATGAATATGTTTTAAGGGTGGATATAAGCCCACAGGACGGTGGATCTTTGGCGCTGTAAATAAAATTCGTAGCAGCCGGAGCCAATTTTAAATTGCAAGACCGTCTATCGAGTTTCGATAACAAAGCCCCCAGCACTAATAATGATAACTATACCCTTGCCTGCGGTAAGTGAGCAATAACTTTTTTGCTTCTGCGTCCTTGGTATTTTTCAGTTTTAAATAAAGTTTTGCGCTGGCGCCCATCTTGATAATAGCCGTCTCGATGTTCATGCAGCATCAACCTCAAGCACTTGCGGCACAATGTTTCATCTAAGATTGCCTCAACAACAGGGCCTTTTTAATTTGGCTATTTTAAAACTCTGGGGAATTAAGTTGTAAAACTGACTATCCCCGCTTGTTTTGATCCTAGGAAACCTGAAGCTGAGTCCAAACGAGGCTGGGTGAACTTTCCCTTATGCTCGGGTAAGATCAAACCGCATAAGCCGAATTATTTGCCAGTCATGATCAAGTGGGGGTCTGGCGTAATACGATGGAGGGCAGTTTGTTCAGAAACGTTGACGCTGCTATCCACAGTTTCACCATCGCAGGGTTTCACATCACTGGGAAAATCGGCGATAAACCAAGTCGGGTGCAATGGATAATATTGCATTGCGACTCAGCAGCTTAACTGACTGGCCTTATCAGCGGCCAGTAGTCTGGCACGAATACCAGTCAAGTTTTTCACAACTAACACAAATAGTCCTTTTACCGTCAATATCCTTGCGATAAAAGACAACTGGGCAAATGTTGGAGAGTTAAAGTCTGCCTGAGTGGCATCCTCAGCGTTTGGCAGAGTAACTGGTAAAAAGAAATAGCAAATAATACACAAAACGGTGGAGTGGTTAAGTTCGGCAATTCTTTGATTTCCTTATCGATGAATACAATAAAGCTTAGTGCACAAGACTAGAAATAAACCGATTTATTTTAAAGGTTTATATAATTAACTAGGCTTATTTGCACTGTTCAAAACTATTTTCCAGGCATGATGTTTTTTAATCCGTTGATATTGACTCACTTTCGAGCTTGATAAATTATTCTAAACTACCTAAGGATAGAAGGTGACCAGTTTCAGCAGAAAAAACAACCGGTGATTCTGGGTGGGTACATGGAGTACAGTTAGGCGAAGACGATGAACTTGCAAAACAAGACCAATACATCAAAGATTAATTTAATTGCAAAAACCGATTTGGCCCGGACACGCTCTTGAGTTTGAATTGTTGAG
>Ga0163217_1120148_pt1 | contig 10708 bp, 12 predicted proteins | sample SynspAceP_FD_185933 | JGI IMG/M metagenome (GOLD analysis project Ga0163217, IMG submission 185933) | Saline lake microbial communities from Ace Lake in Antarctica - Synechococcus sp. Ace-P (PacBio error correction) | ecosystem: Environmental > Aquatic > Non-marine Saline and Alkaline > Saline ...
GAAGTCGGGACGTATGGCCTCGATAACCCGCCTGCAATAGATAAGAGCAGTTTGCAAGCCAACCACGACTTATGGGCAGCTAGTGCCCATGGCCCAACAGCCGGCATTTTCCTATCTCGACGAGCAAGGCAAAATCGCAGAACAGCAACTAGGGCGCGCAACCCGGCCAGACAAACTAAAGGGATATACTCGCCACCCCACGCTGAAGCTAACCGGCTGTCACTATTGGCTATTCACTCAGTTCCAGTGTCCCAGCCTACACACCGAGAGCATCAGTATATTTTCGCCTACGTCTTCGAACCGTAGCCCAGCACATACACTACTGATACGGCAGCTGTGAAGAAAGGCGGTGCAATCCCGTATTGATATGAATCCGGTCAATCGCCACTAATCGCGAACTCGTGACCTCAAAGGCACTCGCCGTCGGCTTGAAACTGTCATACTCAGCCTGGACACGCACACATCTGCAGATCCAACATAACCCGTCTGGAGGAAACCCCCCGGCGGAGTAAGCGCCGCGTTGGGATTATATTGAACAGATGAACAGGTGACTGTTAGAGCCCAGGCTCGCGGAGCACGCTCGAGAGCGCGCGCGCGTTTCGAGACACCATGCGCTCAGGCAACTCGATTGCTTCAAGCATTTTCAAGGTCTGCACATGGTGCGGGTCCCAAGGAGACCAGAGTGGCGCACCGACACGGTCGACTCTTGCCGCGCTGAAAGCCTGCGCGGCAGAGCTGCAGTTTGAAACCATGCCGTAGCCGCCACTGGCCACCCCGCCATGACCGATGGCAATTTCGCCTAACCTGTTAGGTGAGCACCTGTCTCTACCGATGATGCAGTTGCTGATCTGATGGCTTGTCTGGGGCCGGACCGAACTTTCCAGAATGGTGAAGCGGCTTGACTAAGATCGCTATATAAAAGCTGTCAGGAGTACTATCTACTCACGGTACGACAGGAACGGAACTAACTCTGGTGTAACCCCGGCCACCGAACTACCAGGAAAAGGAACCGGCGCGGTCCACCCAGCATTCGCTCAGGAGAAAAAAGCGCAACCACTTCTGGCTTGGCATGGAAAGACCCTGACGAGTTTCAAGAGTCATCTGGGCCAACCTGCAAACCTGCCCCTACCCCAAATTCATCGACCATGCCGGTGCCCGGCAAACAGGACCAATGGCGGGCGTTTGCCCCGTGACACTGCCCCGACAACCTGCCTTCAGTAACTTGCGAACAGATTGCCCTGACCGCCGCACGAGGCTGATACACCAACCTTTGTACTAAGGAAACTTGTCACCGGCCAGCGGATCAACCGACGCGCCAGCCCCCAGCTTCGGCGCGTATCCTGTGGCAGGCGGCGGACCTTCCTTGGCACGGTTGATTGCGAACAGCTTTGCCGGGATCCGCAGTAACGCATTTTGCAGTGAGCGTCCCAGCTCCAATAACCTTTCGGCCACGACGAGTATCGTGCTGGCGTGCGGCTTGCAGGCCATCGAGAATGGTCTTCGCGCCGCCACCACCGATCGTCCCGGGTTGGTCGATATTGGGTCCGAAGCCACGCGCGGCACCTGTGCCTTCCAGCGCATCTCAGCGCAAATCGAGGTGAGCGTACCGCCCTGGCAGAATAATGCTCACAACCGATGACCATAGGACTCTTCCACCTTCACCCGCAGCGCCTCGCAATAGCCGACCACTGCAGGCTTGGCACCGCAGTAGCCGGTAACGCAGTGCAGTGCCGACCTGCCGCCACCTGAGCTGACAATGCGCCAATTGGCCCGCCACCTGCTCGACCATGCGCGGCAGCCAATGCTGGGTCAGCGCCAGCGGTGCCAGGTAAAGTCGACTTCTTCACATTGGGCGATACACCTCAAAAGGAGGTATCCAGTGCCCAGAACTACGTTGGCTGCTGCCAGCGTTGTTGATCAGCACGTCCACTAGCGGCCGGCCAGCTCCAGGCCTGTTTCGACCAGCTCAAGGAATGCGATCATAATCGGTGGTTTTCAAATGCAGAACCAGCGTGCCGCTCCGGCCGCCTGGGCGGGGCCACGGCTTTGCAGTGCGGTGGCGAACGCGGGCGACCCGATAGAATCCCACTCCGCGCCCTGTGCCAGAAGGCATTGCAGCGCCTCGCCGAACCTGAGGACGCGCCGGTAATCCAGACTACCTTGGATGCAATGACATAACAAAAAATCTCCATGGCCTGCGGGCGACGACTGTCGGCGCGAAAACCCATGGAAATAGCCTTATGAACGACGGTAGTCTGTTCTCGGTTTGACAGCCCCCAGTTGAACAACGTACCAGCTCAGTCGAGGCGTGCGCGATTGCCAACGGATACTCGTCACTTTATGCCCTGCGCCGCCACGATCCACCACGCAGAAACTCGCCCTCACACTCAAGCACTGAACTTGAAATCGCGTGCCAGTGCCCGGCGGTGGTAGTTCACGCCTGGCGGCCGTCGGTGAAAAAAAGCGCGCGACCTGAGCCGGATCATGACATCGCCCGCTTGGCGCGAAAAACCACCAACACGAAGCGCTCGCCATGCAGCGGGCACAAAGGCCTGCTTGCCCGAGCGGTGACGCTCGAGAACAGGTCCGCTCCAGTGGCATCCTACCGCGGAATGACGAAAAATTACTGATCAGCGGTTCGGGCTTCCTCGCCAGCGTTTTCGACCTTGGCCATGGGTTGGGGTCATGAATAACGGCGGTCCGGCCAATTGTTGATATCAGAAAGTGCTCAGCGCTGCGGTGGCAATCACGTCGCCAGAAGGCGGCAAAAGCAGCCGGCGGTTAAACAGGCTGGCCGTGAGTTTGCAACAGCTCATTGGTCCAATTCAGCATGACTCTTAACCGGCGTAGGTCGGAAGTTCATATGCCGGTTTTTACATCCTTGTACATGCAAATAGCGGAACGGGCCCAGGGCCGCCGGCGTAACACGCCTGCGGGCAGAAAGCCGCAGCACATATAGTCGCCGGCTTTCCATTCCCACCCAGTCCTTGTTCAGCAGGTACACGGCTTGCCTTCCAGTACAATAGAGGCCGTGCTCCATGACATGGCGTTCGGCAAAGGGAATCACGCGCAAGGCAGAAAGTTGAAACATATTCAACATGCAATTCGTGGCCGCCATGTCCTGGTATCAAACAAAACGCGCGGTGGTGCTTCCAGCGCCATTGGTCGTCAGGCATCGACCAGAGGCTCGAACGTCATTTTTTCATTGTGACGAACGCTCGGCATATAGACGCCCTCGACCTTCATAGGCCTTGCGGATCCAGTGGAAGCGCACGCGTGGTATTTCGAACTGTTTTTGCGACGCGCCGTCCAGTCATGCCTCGGGGAATAAAGGCATAACCGCCCGCTGCCCTGTTTGCACCTCGGCCCGTCACGTCAGCGGCCAACTCCCCTTTCAACGATAAACAGCACGGCCTCGCACCCGGAACGGTTTCCGGCTTGTCGCTATCGCCCGCCACCGGGCTGCACTTCCATGATGTACTGGGAAAAGGTTTCCGGCAAAACCGGTCACGGTCGCGACAGCACCACAGGCGAGTACCAGTCCAGAACGGCAAGTGGCTGGTTGACGATGTCGCGCGCATCACGGCCCCTTGGGGGATAACGGCATAGGACCCTCGGTAAACCGCGCGGTCGTCAGCAGCTGTGTTTGTGGCGGGTGGCCCGCCGTGGGGGCGAAAATAGGTTCTAGGTTCGTTCGGAACGCTGGGCCATGGTGGGCTCTTGACGACAAGTCTTATACAGATGATGGTTCGCCCAATGACGGGCAATTGTCCGATACGGCGTGTACCCAGACCCGGTCACTCGGCCTCGAATGTATCCAGAAAAACGTGCAACGCACGGAAAGCGCCCCGGGGCCATCACCCGCAGTGCAGACGCGATCGAGAGCATCTGGGTTGCTCGCTTGCCCTCTTCATAAAGGCACATCGAGGCATCTTTCAGGTAGCTTGAAAAAGTGATCGCCGGTGTTGAAAAGCCCGCGGCGACCGCAAAAGCGCAATGTCGTTGGTGTCCAGGGTATAGGGCCACCACCAGATGATCATGCAACTTCGCCCTGGCCTGTCGAGGCGCCGAGTCCAAGAATGGCAGGTCGTCGCCGTAATAGTTCCCGCTGTCATAAACGAAGCTGCCGCTCCGTCCAGCAGCACAGGCCGGCGGTGGTTCGGGCTATGCGGCGCGCCGGTAATACAACCCTGCGGCTTCTCGCCGTACAGGCCGGCTGGAATATCTCGATGGCGCGTTTGCAGAATCTCACGCTTCAACCGCTTTCGGGCACACCTGGTAGTGGATCCCAGCGCCAGCCCGTGCAAGGCAATCTCGTGCCCCAGTTTCCTTGACGCCATGGCGACGCTCGGGATGACGCCCTCCTAGCGCGCATCGCCGAGCGCGAACACCGTCAACGGCAAAGTCGCGGCTTTTCGAACTCCTTGAGAATCCGCCAGAACCCCGGCGCGGGAGCCGTAATTCGTAGAATCGACCCATACTCATAAATCCGGCGCCGGAAAGGCTTCAGCCCCCGACAATCTCGGACAGGAAATCACGCTTCTGGTGGGTGTCGCCGTGGCAGGATTGCAAATTTTCGCCACCCTCTTCGTAGTTTGAGCATCGAACTGGACGCCAATGCGGCCTGCCCGGCCATTGTGCATGCGCGGTTGCGGCCATAGCCGAGCCAGATCCGCGGGTAATTGGCGCTGATCTGCTCATGACTGCCACAACCTTTTTATAGCTGTTTTGAAAGAAAGCCGTGGCCAGAGCGGGGGGTCAAGAACACCACCACTCTATAAAACGCGAATAAACAGACTGTATATTCAAGAACGACCTTAATTAATTGGTAATACAATTTAAAATACGAGTTTTTTTGTGTACAATACACATTGCAAATACAGACACACGTAGTTGGGCCAAATCCCAATGCATATACGCGTCATTCACCCGAATACCACCTCAAGCATGACCGACACCATAGGTGAAGCGGCAACGAGTGTCGCGCGCCAAGGTACCGCATCACGGCCCTCGCAACCCCGAAGCGGCCGTCTCGATCGAGAGCCCATTTCGATGAGGCCGTCAGCGTATGGGCGGTGATTGAAGAAGTGTTGGCCGGTGAGCGTGAAGGTACTGACGCTTACATCATCGCCTGCTTTGGCGATCCGGCATCTACGGGCCGCCCGCGACTGTCCCGCGCGGCTGTGATGCATTGCCGAAGCGGCCTTTTCAATATGGCCAGCCTGATCAGCACGCCTTTTCCATCGTCCACTACCTGCCGCGCAACGATGACGCGCTACCGCGTCATGATCATATGCCGAGCATCCTGCTGGAAAGTTACGGCTCACCATAACTGCCGGCGCATTCCGCGCTGCGGGGATATTTTCCCGTGCTCGAGCCCGAGGAAAATCCCGACGGGCCCTGGAAGCTGATCATGAGATGCCTGCGCGCCCAAAGCATGGAAGACAACAATCGCGCCATCGTACTCGGTTTGCGGCGGCATGGCCGACCCTGACCCGAAAATTAACGGAAGCAGTGGCCTGCCCGTCGTCCGAAGCGTGGAACGCCGCACGATCAAGCTGGCCGAAAGCGCTGATTTTCGGCGCTTGGGCCTGGGCTCAAGCAAAGTATGGCGATCTGGCTTTCCCGCCGCCAAAGCCCTTTGGTCGGCGCTTCGAGCGCTAATTCCAATTTGGAAGCTGGAATAAACTTGCAAACCCCATAACAACGACGCGATGGATGAGAAAAAATGAATAACACAATAGCGAGGTTGCCCTCATGAGCAACGACACCAGCACACACACAGCCCAGGCGGCCAGCCGGCCACAAAGCCCATCGGTGAAGAATCGCTGGCGCCCAAGCAGACGCGCATCATTGGGCGCGCAAGTATCCTATCTGTTGGCGGTGGGTTCGGCGGTTGCGTTTCATCGGCACTTTTCACCTGGGTTCCAGTGTGGTGGGCAGCCTCCACGCTCATTCAGGCACGGCTGGCCATCGCCAACAATAGGTTGCTTCGTTATTTGCATCGCCTGGGTTCTTAATGGTTGCAGCCGCTACAATACGGCATTCCCTGTTCATGTTCAGGCCGCGTGCGGCCCCTTCGGCTTTTTGCCGGTATCGTTGCCCCGGCCTGGTGCGGCCGTACGGCGATTGTCTGGTACGGCTTTCAATCGGCGCCGGCGCCTGAATATGGTCTCGGCCACGCTGTTTGGCTTCCGACATCTGGTTTCTTCTTCATTACCCTTTCAGTTCTGCAGATCCGGCCTGTCGGTATTGGGCTTTCAAGGGATCAAATGGCTGGAGAACATCGGCAGTGGCTTTTATTCTCGCGTCCTTTGTGTACATGTTCTACAGCAACGGTCCAGCGCTACGGTGATGAACTCTTCCACAACCTGCTGACCATGCAGGGCTCATGGGGCTGCGTTCTGGAGCGCGAACATGCTGTTCCTGGGCATTACAGCACGCATGATTCTGAATCGTCAGTGAATTACGACCGCGAACATAAACATGGCCACCGGCCCCGGATTGCTGACCAACCATCCCCCCCTATTCGATGTCGATCCTGCCTGACGCTGTCATTGGGGTCCTTGATTGGATATATGGTTTCGGAAAGCCACCGGTGTAAGCTTGACCCGTTCAGGTGTTTTCGCCAACGCAGTCCCCGACAACACACCCGCTTGCTGATGACCACGCCTGCTGTTTTATCGCCTTTGCCAGGTCACCAACCAACGTGCTGAACAACGTGTGCCGCCGCCTATATCCTGATGGATGTTCTTCAAAGCTGTCGTTCCGCCCGCGACTATTATTGTCGGCCTGCCCTGGCCCCTTCGCCCTTTCCCGTGGAACTGTCACTGCGGACGTCAGCCGCGCGCCTGCAGGTATTCGTGCAGACCTACTCACCTTCCTTGGGCGATCTTTGCGATTCTGGTGGTGGACTACTATCGTGATCCGCAAGCGCACGCCTGAATCTGGAGCATTTAATCAATGCTCAGGGCCCTTATGCTGGGTCAACTATGCCGCGCTGTAGCCACGGTGGTGGGGGGTAGTGGGTAGCCGACGTTTCCTCGTCGGTATCCTGGTACCGCCAGCCTGCATACCTGCCGGCGTCACGTAACTACTTCTGATGAAACCCTGGGCGACCCTGCCCAGCGCTTCAGCCAATAAGCCCTACTCTGGCTGATCTGCGGCAAACGCCCAGATCAGTCCAGGGCAAAGTTTTGGAACTGCCACGTCAGCCCTGATAGCCGGGCCAAAAACACATCACTCCAGATCGGCGTTTCTTCTCCTGCCTCGTCCGATCGAACAGGGTATGACTCAAGGCCTGCAAATGCTTGTGCATAAAGGCGCGCCGCATGCTATCGCGCGTGGCCCAGCACATCGACCAATCTGATTGTGATATCCGCAATCACAGCCCAGATCACCAATGGCCATATACGCCAGAATCAAAGTGGACGGAGCGCGAACACACTGCCACTACCTGCGCCAGCAGTCCTGATTGCTGGCCAACTCTGGCAGCCGCCCATGAAAGGCCGAGAAAGGCCTTGATCGCCGCGTCTGCTCGTGGCCCCCTTCACGGCCCTGCTGCTCCTGCTCGAGGCCATGGCGCGTAATCTCAGTCACCCTGCGCTGCACCTGATGCGGCTGGCCAGCCGCGCCCAATCAGCGCACACTCGATAACCGCCGTCGCATCAAAAATCTCCCGCGCCTTCCTCGGCAGACGGCCGCGCCACTGCTGCGCCCTTGCCCGCGGCGTCAGTAGTAATAACTGCTCCAGCGCCAGGCGCTGCAATACTTGCGAATAACCCGTGCGGCTGATGCAATACTCAAGCCAGCCGCATCTTCAAACGCAAGCGCGCGCTGGGCTTGAGCCGATGCTGCAACTCACCGCGTTCACTGAATCGCCGCGCTAAATCTTCTACATGATGGCTTGCGCTTTTGAGTCAAGCTTGGCCTGATCAACCATGGCGGGATCGTAATCCTGCCTTTGGCAACGGCAGAACGTGACCGGCTTCCTTTCCATCAATGGGTGTCTCTCTGTACGGGGTAATGAGAACAAATAAGCTGACCTTATTGTATACGGCACAGCACGCCTGCAACGATGACCATATCGCAACTGCTTTGGGCCTGCGCTGCGACGCCTGCTCAGCTTTCTGCGCCTATATTAGCCTCCTGCTTGCAATCAGCCCCCATCTCGCGGCCTGCTGGCCTTGTTAAAAAAACGTGTCCTTGTACGCGCAAACGAAGCGCCAACCGGCGCTTTCGCTTGTGGTCCGCACAGCGGAACTCTACCATTGCTTCTTTATAGCCCCACCCACCGGCCCTCGAGACCACCATGAGAAAAACACTTTTTCCGCGCAGCGCCTCTGCCTGCAACTCTGCCTGTTTGCCAGGAGTTTTGCCCTGGCAGAAGAAGAGCGAAAACGCCCCGAAGAACATTCCGACGTGGCTCTGATTGGTGGTCGGCACCATGACGTGACGCTGGGCACCTGGCTTAAACGAAACTGGAGCCCCTGAGTGGACATCCAGCTATTTCGAGCGCATGGACGCATCGCACAGGATGAAGCTCCCAGGCTGGAACACGCGGCACCGGGCACGCCGCCTTCTGTGAAGGATGAATTACACCGCGCAGGATGACGAAGGCAACAATCGACCTTGGGCCCGGCGCTCAACGTCAACCGAGCGTTCCGAGATTTCCGCCAGTTCTGGCCACCAGGTGAAGCGGCGGCGTGCTGAATGATCCTTTCCAGCTTTAATCGCTGAATCGTGCCGCACATGAGCGTGGTCTGGGGGCCAAGGAGAAATATCGAGTTTTTCTGGAAACTGAGCGCTACGCGCAGATGTTCACAGAACCCTTGTACGTCGGATGCAGTTCACGTGAAGCCGCGCCCAACCATTGCCGAATGATGCCACTGGTCATGGCCGGCCGCGATGACAACACTCCCCGTAGCCGCGAACCCGCATGGACCTGGGCACCGAAGTCGATTGGGGCAGCACTTCAAGCGGCAACTGGGCGAGCACCTGGCCAGCAGCCGAACGTGACGCTGACCACCAGCAAGGAATACGTGGGCTGGAACGCAATGACGACAACACCTGGCGCATCACCTGGCGAACATCGACAGCGGCGAACCAGCGTGTCAACAGCCGCTATGTGTTCAATCGGCGCTGGCGCGCAGCTTTGCGTTGCTGCAGGAATCCGGCATTCCCGAACCCAAGCAGTACGCCTTGGCTTCCGGGTAGGCGGGGTCTTTCCTGTATAATCACCAACCCTCGAAAGTGGTCCCGCGCGGCCAATACCGCCAAGGTTTACGGCCTGCCCGCCGAAGGTGCGCCACCATGTCGTTCCGCACCTGACCGCGTTACCTGGATGCAACCACCCTGTTTTCGGCCCTTCGCGACCTTCTCTACAAGTTTCTGAAAGAAGGCTCCTGGACGATCTGTTCAGCTCCATGACCTTCAGCACGTCTGGCCGATGCTGCAAGTAGCTGTTGGCAACCTGGGTCTGGTCAATTAATCTGGTGGGCGAAGTGCTGTTCGGAAATCGCGAATGATCGTCTGGATTCGCTGCGCGAGTATTTACCCTGAAGCCAACCCGGACGAACTGCGGATATGTGGACGCGCCCGGTCAGCCGCGTGCAGATCATCAAGAAAACCGAAGACGGCGACCTTGCAGTTTCGGTAACTGAAGTCGTGGTTTCCGAAGACGGGAGCATGTCCGACTCTGCTTGGTGGCTTCGCCGGTGCGTCCCCACTGCCCCGCCGATCAATGCTGAACCTGATGAAGCGCGTTTTTCCCCGAGCAGGTAGCAGCGCTGAAATGGCAGGCAAGCCTCAAGGAATCTCCCCTCTACGACCAGAAAAGCTGCTGAAAACCCGCGCGCTGCTGCGCGAAGTACGCCTAATACCTCCCGCGTACTGGCAGGTCTGAACGGCCAGGAAGCAAATTCGTGCGCGCACCTGCAGGCGAAGAACAGCCCGAGCGCCGACAAAACGAAGAGCAAGAGACCGAGAGCTCTAAGGGCGCTCACTGCCAAGGCAACAAAAAGGCTTGCCCCCTGCGGGCAAGCCTCTGGCGGTACAACCTCACCGCCATACCTCCCTTTACTATCCGGTGACTGATGACGCGTGGACGATGTGAAGAACCGGCATGCCCGAGGGTCGTTTTTCGATACTCACGTGATGGCAAACCCCGCCAATACCAAAGAATGGATCGACGAAATCCTCCGCAGACGAAGACGATAAACCAACGCGCGCCAGCCGCTGGCCACAGCCTTCGCCGTCAAGAATCCCCCGCTATAACTCATTCAGTTTATAACCATAGCCGATAAACATTTGTTACCGCATGAAGCCCGTCGTAGACTAACCCGGCTTTCGCGCCCGTGGTACCGGGCGTGCTTTTACAGATGGAAGGTAAATGCGTGAATTGATTTAAAGCAGGTGCAAACAAGCTAAATCGCGTAGGAAGGCCGGTCAGTGCCTAGGCGCCTGCAACCGACGATCCTGCAGATCGCCCGGGGCGAAAGTGTTCGGTAATCGTCGCCACTTCCGTGCCGGCAAGTCACGCACCCTGCTGCGCCCTGATCAACCGTCTGGAGGAACCTCCGGCGGAACAGTAAATCGTTATTCGACGTGAAAGACGTTACCCAGTTGGACGCAAAGGGCTCTGCGCGCCGGTTCGCCCGCAGGTCGGCATGATCCTTCCAGCATTTCAATCTGCCTGTCGTCCAAGACG
>Ga0163217_1000334_pt1 | contig 10707 bp, 5 predicted proteins | sample SynspAceP_FD_185933 | JGI IMG/M metagenome (GOLD analysis project Ga0163217, IMG submission 185933) | Saline lake microbial communities from Ace Lake in Antarctica - Synechococcus sp. Ace-P (PacBio error correction) | ecosystem: Environmental > Aquatic > Non-marine Saline and Alkaline > Saline ...
AGAGAGAGATCGAATTGGCAGCAATCAAAGCGACATCCTCGATCTCAGCGGTTTATTAGCCGATTGGTTTTTTAGCATTTACGCGGGTTTTTCCGGGTATTTGGTCGCTAGTTTTATTGGGTTCGTTTAATGCGCAAAAGGTTTTAATAACTTTGTTTGGGCTTTGTTCGTATTCCCACGCACTTTTAAGCCGAAACACTCACCCCATTTTTAAAAGAGGAAAAACAGTATTTCAAAGAACTAATTTGTTTAAATTTCCTGTCTGCCATAATGGGGTTTGGGAATTGGGGGCAAATATTTTGGCATTACTTAAAACAAAAAGGCAGCAAACTCTGTAAAACACAGGTTTTTTATTTTAAAGGGGCCCACGGTAAGATCTTTGCTTTTTGATCCTGGTCTTCTGCTGCTACCAAAGGAAATTTGAAGCGTTATCTTCAGTCGACCCAGTATGTGGCCAATTAATAAAATGGGTAGTTTCCCTTGTTTTTTTATCTAGAGATCGATGGGAAGAAAAAAGAAAGTCGACGCCTTTTTTTTACAAAAAATTTTGGGGCGTTACTTCTATTTTTGTTTTACCTGCATTTTTAGGCTTAGTCGGCTATCGCGCCGCAAAAATTTTTAATTGAGCTTGCTTTCTTGGAGCGAAAGTTCTTTCGCTAGTGGCCACCTATTTGACAATAACAACATCAATGAATATTTAGGCAAATAATGCTAATTTGGTTATACAAATTCTATCATCTCGCATTGCGGTGCAAACAAAAAGCAGCACTAAAGGTATAAATTTAATCCAAATGTTTCCAGTATTTCTGATCATGGGTATAGCAACAGTGTGGTTTGGAGTGGAGGTAATGCTAATTAAGCTTTACATTGGCTAACTTATTCTGACCGTCCAATGGGAAAGTTAGATCGCCCAGCGGTAATATAAATTATTAAGCTAAGTAGCGAGTGATTAAAAATAAATTGCTTACGCTGCGATTGCTTCTTGTTTTATGTTTTTGTCTATTAAACTAAACTACTGGTAGCCCTTCAATTATTTGTCCTGCCAGTCTGCCCCTTGGAATTACTCTTCAATATATTAATTGGAGGTATTACATACAACATTAATAACTGCTGAATTCTTTTTTAATACGGTCTAGAAAATCTTTACTAGTTCAAAAAGTATCTTAGGAAAAAACTGAAGAGAGCTTTCAATTTTAACTCGGCGCTTCTTAGTAAATCAGTTATTAAGGGACAGTGGAAAAAAAGCAAACGATACGCTGCATTGCGCTATTGCCCAATAAGCGGGGACCCAACAAAGGCAATCGACCAGTTGTACATTCATTGGACTACCATGCCAAAGATCATTGCAATCGCCAATCTGCAAAAAAAGCTTGTTTATAGGGCGTTTGTAACGTACATAATGTTTCAGAACGGATCCTGACGACTCTTGCGCGCATTCAAGCCATCTAGTCTAATATCGAATACATATAGTATAATCGAGACTAAACAAGCACAGAGAGTATCTTCAGTTTTTCAAACACTAATGTGGTTGCTTTCATGTAATTGATTCTACACATTCATTCAGAAGAATAAATTTATCAAGGTATAAAAAAGGGCTAGTAAAACTAGCCCTTCTAATCATTTATAAAAAACGCCTAAGCCCAACCCTGACCCACACCATTACAATCTTCTCTAGTGGTCAATGATTCCAAACCCATTTTGCCCTAAGCATGCAATATTTAGTAGTCGCGATAACCAATTTCAGCACCTAAGCCAAGCTGGCTGCATCGGAAAAGCGTGATGAATGCGTTTTACCATACACGACAGACGAATCAACTGTGCGTTGGAAGCGTTTAGCTGTTAGTTCATTTTTAGTAAAATCACTTCGTATGATTACTACCAAAACGTGCAATGTTGCCCCATGGCAGCTCTTAAAATGAAGGAACAATGCGACTCCGACTCATTCTCTAAATCGAGGTATTCTTCACCAAAAACCATCGGGTTTCCGATCACGGTTGCATTGTTTGAAGTACTTACTTGAGTTTTCCGCAGCAATTTCACTTTTACAGAGTTTTCTCCAAAATATGCACCCACAATACTCAAAAACTCTTTCTGCAATATCTTCTAATGCACAGCAAAACCCTACGTGCATTACAATACGCCGTTCGCCTGAGTTTTGCCATCACTAGCAAATTAATACCCGCTTCGATATCTGCGGTCTTTGTCTAGTTACAAAGGCAGACACTTTGAAATGCCCTGAATAACGGTATTTACTTATTTTTTCAGTAACGTAATTAATTAGCCTTCACCAACCGGCGGTATAATCACGTCTATGTTGTCTTTTTGCTGCATAAGTTCTTGCATGAGAAGCTCTGTCAGCGTTTGGACTACCGAAATTACTCTCTTGGTAAATTTATGCTTTTCGAGTACATTTCTGCGAAGGATGTTAGCAATGTATAAACTTTGGATGCCATGCTTCTTTACCGCCACGTAAGATGGCAGCATTACCTGATTAAAACAACAAACCCGCAGTCGGCGGTCAACATTTCCGGACGTCTCTACAAATCATGCAAACGACCCTAGTGGTCACTCGCATTTTCCTAATTTGTACATTCGGGCCGAGTGCCTAAATCTCTTTCAACGCCAACCGGTCTGGTAAGATTGCAAACGGTTTTCAAGCCTTCAGCCCATTGCTTCAATGCCGTTCTGATTTAAGCGTAGTCGTCTATCATCGAATCAAGCTTAATATTATTCTTAGATTAACCAAATCTTTGTCGTTTTCCTCGATGATCCCAGTTTGCATTGTCACCAACGATTTTGCCATATCAATGAGCACAGGTTTTTGACTGCCTCGTCTAAGACTGATAGAACTTGCGCTGCTTGTGCTGCTTTTTGTGATAATCTTTAATTACCACTCATTCCGTCCTCCATAGTGGCTTATGTGCTATCTGATATTATTGGGCCCAGTGGTATCTTGAACTTTTACTGGCCAAAAGCTTGATCGTTTGTTCTGTAAAATGAAGCTCGAACAGGCAACTACTGTAAATTTGACTTGGCTTTTGCAGTCTAGTACCGTCGTGTTTTTTCTCACTAAATGGTGTCTCCGACTGCACAAATCACTCATTACCGCAATAATTTCATTGCTGGTAGTTTGTTCACTATCGCCTTCAAGTTCAGTATCAAAATCATTTTCACCACAAGTTCACCTGCTTGTGCTCCGGGTAGAAGTATGTGTCATCCAATGTAATGGTCGTTCAATCGGTTTTTTTATTCTGGTGAAAGTGAGTGCCCGGATTTTTACCATTAGTAATGGTATTGCACGTTTGCACGGTAAAACCGTTAACAAATAAGGTATCAATACCATGAGCGACCGCTTTGTTCAGCTGCTTGGATTTTAGTTTCATGCCACCGGTTTACCACTGGCAAGCTTGTTGCACCGCCCTACGCCATTGCAAATAATTTTCGTCGGCTAATATCGGACGTTTTTGCGATTAATTTAGCATCCGGGTTCTCGTGAGGATTATATCATAAAGGCCATCGACGTCAGACAAATTAATAAGAGTGTCGGCATCTGCTGCAGCCGCTACGATCGCTGACAAGTTATCATTGTCGCCAACTTCAGCTTGTCGTAGTTGACTGTGTCGTTTTCATTTAAAAAAAGGTATATGCCGTTTTCAAGTAAAGGTAAAATAGTTCTTTATACTGGACCATAACGTTCACGTCTCTTTAATCACCATGGGTAACCCAGAATCTGACTGTTGGAAAGTCAAATAGCGTCCCCGTTGCCATCATTTCATTTGACCAGCCAGACAGCCATCGCCTTCTTAACGCAAATTGACGGCTTAAACGCTTTATTCTTGGCGCATTGAATAAATGTGCACAGGCAGCAACCCTGACCCCGACGATCCCAACACAACTTCAATACCCATTGACTTACAGCGTACGACAATTGAGCAATACCCAATAAATAGTGACTACTGCACCCATATTGTATGGGCGCCATTAGTGCACACCAACTTTGATAACGATCCGTTCCAACCACAAAACTCATTTGTGTTTCCAAAAATTGAATAACTCTTTTTTTTGAGCCGCATTGGCTTTTCGCTATGCTGCTATTTCGTGGAGATACTGAACAAGTCTCTCATGCTAAATTACGGCTAAACCTATTTTGGAAAAAGCCATACCTAAGTAGAACTCCAATAGAATTTCTAGATGCCATAGGATTAGACATCTTATTTTAAACAGTCACGTTTGGGGAGCTGGTGCGCCGCCAATGCAGAGGAATGCATATATACCAGATTGAACGTCGTGTTGCACTTTTTGAATCTGGGTATCGCTGTTTGGTTGACCTTTTTTTCAGTAAACCATAATATTAATCGAAACTCATTAATTGAATGTCTAACTATATTATTTGGACCTATTTTAGGTAGCAAGCAAAATAAATGTGGCTTTTTAATGGCTAAACTGGGTATTTAACTTAATTTTTTTGGACACTAATAATTGGATATCGAAGTATTTTATTTCATATCTGATGATTTGAAGGTGGATTAAGGCATATAAAGCCTTTTTCACTCAAAATCAGTGAAAACCCTCTTTCTTTCGACAGCGTTCTAATTATAACAATAAACTATAAAGAAACAGCTAGAATAATTAAGAACGTTTAGATTATTGTTCTATTTTTGCGTAAATATATTTAAAGGAACTGCGCTGCACTCTAGAAGTTGAGTTAACCATATAACTTCAATTATTCACAGTATTCAGTTCACAAAAAGAAGCAAACTTTGCTCTTTTTTTATGGTATAAATCGCTCATGTGGATTAGTCATTTAAAACTCAACCATCATTAATTAGCAGTGTCTATGGTCTACCGCAACAATACTCTAACAATTCAATGTCAAATATTGTGTAACTAATGGGCCTATTGCGCCACCGCACCTTGCTCACCATAAAGCTGGTCATGCGGCACATATAAACGCATTTTGAACAACTGGCCAATCATTGTTTAACACGCTTCATCCAACCTTTAATAACCCCACTACTGGAAATTCAGCTGGTTGGCCGCGCTGCATAAGAAACTATCAAAAACGTCGCCGTTATAAGCGTACCATGGTAGTTAGTGCGCACTGTTGAAGCAACTGTAGGCCATCTCGCCATTGCCGCAGTTAATATTTCATACTGCAAACCAGATTCATGTCGTAACAATTTCCTTCGCGTTGACCCATTCTCTTTCTAAGAACTTAAATGCCTTCTTCACGGCAGCCTGCAAATTGTTCTTGCTTAGCAGCTTGCATGCGCTCATGATTTCGGTAACGCCGCACGAAATCGTTATTATCTACTTGTGACTGGGCACCGATAAACGTCGTCCAAACCAGTTAATACTTGTCTCTACATCTAGTCCGATCGAAAGGGTTGATGCAAGTTGCTCACTCATTTTGAATAACCCGTACCGTAACTTGCTGTGATTCTACTGTGAATACTTATTGAACACAGGGTCCTCCAAAATAGTAATTTTTATAAATGAATTGTAAGTGCTTTATTTCTCGCGTAGCTTAACACATTCTGTAGAAGCTTTAAAAATTGACGGCTTTATGCTAACGAGCATTAACTTATAATCTTAGAACTTAGAGCTTTAAGGCGCAATGATGAGTAACTCTTGTGAATACCACTATTTATTTAGGAAAACAGGAAAAAATGAACGAGTTCGTTCGACCGCACAATAAGGACACTGCTACGGCTTATTTGGGTTGCAACGACTGGCGAAACTATTGGAAGCGTGAGTTAGCAGCGAATGGTTACAGAAAATCGGAGCAAATCAGATCAGGATGGTCGAGACTCATATGCTGAATGTTACTCAAAGCACGCAATAACTTACCTGCCTTATTTTTAGTTTAGACAATCAATCTTTGTTGACCATGTCGAGCATTTTGCTCAGTTTTTTTGGAACTTAGCAAATATTGCTGAACAAGAATATACATGCCACCGCGCGATGAATCGTTGGGCCACGGTCACTCGAAAAAATTAAGCCAGTGGGTGCGAACAAAGAAAAATGCTCGCTGCATTAAAAATTTAAATATTTGATTTAGTATTAACTGCTCACGCTACGCAGTGACACGCCGTACCTTATCATAAACACAGACAACTAGCGGCTCAATTTGAAGCGCTTCATGCAAGTGATTGTTAACCGCAGGGCGCGCCAAAGAGTTCAAAACGCGCATTGCAGCTAATCAGTCAAGCAGGCTAGCCGAGGAAATCGCTCTGTGCGGCCCAACTTCCGTGGATGAAGCAGTTGGGGCTTTTCTGCTGTTACTTGAAAACCGCTGTGGGGAAGCGGTACCGCGAATTTTTAGCGCCGAACTTGAAAGAATATCTTCAGCAGAATTTCGATATTACGTTACTAACGGATGCGCAAAGCGTTCAATTTAGCTCTTGGATGGGCGGCGATCGCGACGGGTAATCCATTGTGAACATCCAAAGTAACAGAAGAAGTTCTGATGCCTTGCTAGGCGTCCGGGCTGCAAGTTGTTTCTCATTAGGATGGACGAGCTATACATCGAACTATCCATGAATGACTGTAATGACGAATTACGCAGTATGGTCGGCGATGGCAAAACGACCTTATCAGAGCCGAGCGTAAGAGCGGTGTAAAATTAGAGAAAACAGCAGCGGGTCTTCTTCCTATAACAAGAATGGGTTTCAAGGTAACGACGAGCTACTAACACCTTTACTTGCCTGTTATGAAATCATTTGCAAATGCCTGCGGGTAATGGCCGTGATTGCCGAAGCGCTCTAAAAGACACTATTCGTCGAGTGTACAGCTTTTGGTGTTGAACTTATTAAATTAGATATTCGACAAGATTCTGATCGCCATGCCGATGTATTCAGCGAACTAACTAACGCCTAGTCTGGGTCTGGGTGATTTGCGCCAAATGGAGCGAGGTAAGATAAACAAGCATTTTTCTACGCGAATTGAGTTCAAAACGCCCTCTTATTCCAAGAAATTGGAAACCGCAGCGAGGACGTGCAAGAGGTATTGGATACTTGCGCTGGCTATCTCTCGTACACGGTGCCAATAGAGCTTTGGCATATACATCATATCGATGGCACGAAGAAGCTCTGAATGTAATGGCCGTGCAATTGCTATTAAAAGAAGGGGGGTGGGCTGGCCAGTATGTCAGTAGCGCACTATTTTGAAACGCTCGATGACTTAAATAATTCACCAAAGTGATGCGCAATCTACTGAAATAGATTGGTATAGAGGCTATATCAAAGGCCGTTCAGTTTTGGTAAATGATTGGGCTATTCTGATTCAGCTAGACGCAGGGCAGGCTCATTGCCGCAGGTTGGGCGCAATACGAATCACAAGAAGCGTTAGGGTGGCTTTGGCCGCCAGAGAAATCCGTTATTTTACACGTTTGTTTCATGGTCCGCGGTGCACTATTCGGGTCCGCGTGGTCCTGCCTGCAAAAGCGGCTATCCACTCGCACTCCGTTCGACTAAGCCGGTGGATTTAGGGTGACCTGGAAGCAAGGTGAAACTATTCGCTACAAATTTGGTATGCCGCATTAGCCAAACGTAGTTTAATCCATTTATGGGGCATGCGGTTGTTGAAGCCATAATTAACAGTGCCCCGCCCCCGCGTCGAACCTTGTGGCGTGAAACCATTACCAAAATGGCAGCAAAGCGCGTGAATAATTACCGTGGCGTAGTCAGAGAAGACCGGAATTTGTTCGCTTACTTTTCGCGTTGCCACTGCCTGAAACAAGAATAGGTAAATTAAACCATTAGGGGTAGTCGCCCCAGCCAAAAACGGTAATCCAAATGGAGTATTGAAAGTTTTACGTGCGGATCCCTTGAATATTTGCATGGGCGCAGGACTCGCATGGTATTGCCATCCTGGTTAGGTTGTTGGAAACGCGGTTTGATAAGGCGTTATCCAGCGCAGGGTAATGAGAAACTGTGCGGGACATGATCAATAATTGGCCGTTTTTTATTCCAAGATTGTCTATGCTGGATATGGTCTTTAAAAAAGCGGAAACTGCAATATCAGTGCTGCTTACGATTCTCGCGTTTAGTGCCACGACAATCTCAAACATTTCGGCGAAGGTTTGCGTGCCGAGCTGAAAGACAAGTATTGCATCCAATTTTACGAATCTTGATCACACCGGACAATGGATGGAAGACGACCTCACGGCAAATTGGTCGATGGAAATTCGTGGTGGATACCTTGGAGCCTTGCATTATTTTACAGATAGAGTGACTGGACAGAAATCCGTAAAGAAGGTTCTTCGGAGTATAATGACAATGACACCGCTACCTTAGAAATGGCGTGATGGTGGACTATTACAGGATTGCTATTGTTGCGTAACACAGGCTTAAACTAAAGTATAGTTGGAATGTGTTTGGCGTTGCAAGAAACGATGTAAATCCAACCCATGAAGCTTATAGACTTCATGGCAATCCAATAGCTATATAAGGCAATAAAAAAACCGTGAAGTTATTACTTATAAAAAAAAAACCGGGGAGGCCCTAAGGCTCCGTTTTTTATGTTTATTTTTCCCCCCCCCCAACTAGTTGAAAAATTCAGATTAAATTGAACTTTTACACCAAATTTATAAACTCGTCTACACATCGTACTACTTTGGGAAGGTATTGCCCTGAGTTAAACGAAGTTGAACCAGCTTCGCCACCAACAACCCGGTGGGTTCTTTCCGAAACAAGGTTATCCACACCAGCAGTAAAACCTTAACGTTATCGTTTAAGGTGTAGCACAAATAAGTCAATAATAACTATAGCTATCTATTTTCTGAAAAGCTTCAAATCGTCATCACGTTGATCGTTTATATGTCTATAGCGCGCTTAACGCCATAAAGTGAACCGATAGTCATCCATAGACCAAGTAACACGCTGAATAAACGTAAATCAGATGTTGGGCTTACAATCCGACGCATAAAACGCATTACAATCGAATGGACGGCTAGAAACATCAGAACTTTGGGACGCTCCCTTTGTTAAGTAACTTGTTAATGTTAGTAGAGAAGACAACGCCCATATCTTCTACATCAACATGCAAAGTTAATACCAATACCAATTTCGATACCTTCAGCTTGAAATAGTTTAAGTTAGTGGGTGAATAATTGTAATTCCTGAACCTGCAATAGTTTAGTCACCGCGATACGTTGATTTTTAAGAACATTCAAGGCGGCATTACCTTGGATATAAACAGCTAATCCAAACCTTCTGAGCTGAGAATTGAGCAACTGGTGTCTGTTAAATGTCGATGTCATAATAATCACAGAAAAAAGACCAGTTTCTCTTCACGAAAGTCGTTCCTGTCCATACAAACCACAGTAAAGGTTAGAAGCATCTCTCGCCCGGTACGCTTATAGGATCGTCTTCCTGAGAATACACTAATCTGACCAGAATTACGTCTGCACCTGACCTACCTGTGCAGCTGACATGCCCAGTAGAGATACACAATCACGTAATGGTGGCATAATATTTTGCATTCAACAATTGGAACAGGACGCGCAGCGCATTTATCAAGACCAGTTTACTACTGGGCGAAAGAGTTCACCGACGTTAAGGTGCACGTTTTGCAGGACTTTCCATAACGCGGAACAACAAAGTTCTCAACTGACGCCAAGCTAAACCAATTTTCCAAGTATCGACTGAACGCGACTGAAATAAATAATCAGCAGCACGATAACCAATTCCTAAGTCAAGTTGTTTCAGATAATAAGACTGATCACAAATGATCGGTTTAGAATAACCCTCAAAGAAGAACTCGTCAGACTTTGAATCCACCATCAATCGGTAACAAGTTACCGGCCTGCCGCCACCTTGGCAACTGGCCTGGTGCTAATTTCAAACACTCATCGGGGTTAGCTACCTTGTTCTTCCACGATACTCATAACCAAAACTCATTAACAACGCTTTGCACGCCCGCCTAATGGACCTTGAAACAAACTCAACCTGGACGCATTTACAATAACTTGACCCACTGTCTGCTCAGTACTGGTTTGCGTCTGCAAAGCATTGCTGTTTGCATAACCGCCTGATTTCGTAAATAGTGCCAAAACCGCCAAACAAATTTAATAGGTACTACAAGAAGAAATCGCCTTCTTACAAGTAACACCATCGGGTAGTGTCCAATGCATTTTGGATATTGGTCAGGTTAGTATACCATCACGAGTGGGGTAACACGGTTTGACTCACCATATTGATAAGAAACATCAAATATTCCCAGTCACCCGTAATGAGCTTCTAACGCCAGTGACAAACTGGCACTGGTCCGTATCTAGGGCTTCTGAACGAGGGTCCTACACTCCAAGGTAACGACGACGCATTGAACTGTTAGAATAATCTTCAGCATCAACAACATCCGTTTTGATTTAATATCCTGCGAGTTAGTCAACGGTGCGTTAGGATCTGAACTTAACAATCACTATTAAAGCAGCTGTGGTTACGCGGTCTATCATAAATTGACGCGCCTGGTCGCCGATGCAACGGGTTAGCAAGTGGTAATTAAATGCAGCACCAAAAGTACCAGAAGGAGCAAACCTGAGTATCTACGGTTTACATTAAGTAATGGTAAAAAAGTAGTAATAGACTCTGTGGTCGTCATTAATGTCGTAATGACGCAACAACTGTTGGCACTAAAAACGCTCTTGAGGAGTCCCTGGATAGAAGTTGAATGGGTTTGAAAGTTGGCGGCTACATTCAGAACCGA
>Ga0163217_1005155_pt1 | contig 10707 bp, 12 predicted proteins | sample SynspAceP_FD_185933 | JGI IMG/M metagenome (GOLD analysis project Ga0163217, IMG submission 185933) | Saline lake microbial communities from Ace Lake in Antarctica - Synechococcus sp. Ace-P (PacBio error correction) | ecosystem: Environmental > Aquatic > Non-marine Saline and Alkaline > Saline ...
AAGAGAGAGGATTTGTTGAATAAAATCGGATCGCTTGGTCAGTCAATCATTCGTCGGCACCCGTTGCCCGCAGCGATCGCACCGTTGCGTTCGAGGATCGGGCGAGAAATTAGTTCCCCAATGACCCGCTGCCAATAACCATAGAATTCATCGAACTCGCGGGCGGTTCGGCGTGGAACGGGCGGTTGCATCCCGGCAATGCCATTTCCCCGAACGCCGCGGTCGCATATTCCGCTTGCGCTTTGAGAAAAAACATCCCGATCCGGTCCGCTCGGTCAAATCAACCGCTTCTCGCCGCCCTGTGGAACGTGCTATAGACGCCCATGCGAGTGTGAATACAGCGACCCGGGTTTTAAAAACTTCCGCACCGTGGTCGGCGAAGCAAAACCGTTCAACACACAATAAAAAATTCTCCATCCGGCCGCGCCGCGCCGCTTTCGCGCCAATGAATCGAGGAATTCGGCGTCCTGCAAATTCCGGGTTTCCATTGCAACACTTCAAATCGCCCCACCCTTGTCCATCCGTCACAGATCAACGATGAATCGTTTTTCGGCCGAATCGCCTGAATCCCCGATTCCACTTGCGTTTTGGAATGAGGGCCTGCGCGGACGAGGGCAGGGCGACTGGTCCGCGAACCGCGCAGTTGCTCTGATTGGGGTGCTGGAACTGAAATCAATGTTGAATCCGCTATCATCGGGATGAAATTGTTTTAATATCCGTTTTTTTACGTAATAACGCTAAAACGCGAGAAATACATGGCCCGATCGGACAAACGTTAAATTAAAAATGGCAAATTACAAAATCCCCCGATCCATTCGCATTTTCATGATTGACAATCGTGACCAGAGCAACGCTAATCGGTTAACGCCCTTACACTTATTCCCATCAGTCCAGCCCACTTTCGAGGTTGGTAAAGGCAGGTCGGGGAGTGTTTCGGTGTATAGCCGTTTTGCCGTTAGCGACCGGTTTCTCGCGTTGAACCGATGTACTTAACGCCCAAACGGGAGAATGGGGTGATACGCAATGAAATGACCCGAACCTGTTTTTAGAGTGGAGGGCGGGGGGCAGTTGGATTTTAATGGACCCACACTGTTTTTGCTCGCGGATGGGGGGCCGCGGTGGTTAGGAATGGGACGATAACTAATGTGTTCGGTTCTGATTGGAGTTTAGGAGTGAATGGGGATTGTTGAGGTGGCAACGTACGGTCGGTGTGAGATTTCGGGAGGAGCTAAGAAAAGTCTTGGGTCATCGGTAAGGTCGGTGCGGGTTGGCAATCGTCCGTTTTGGACTTGGTTTTTTTTTGGGTCGGGTTGCTGGCGGTGGGGTTGCCGGATGTTTGGCGATCTAGTTTTCTCTCGGAATGTGGCGGATGCGCATTACAGTATTTCCCCGTTTGGCGGTTTTGGCGTCGTGGGCTGGGCGTGGTCTCGCAGCGATCGGCGGTTTCCTCTCCTCCGACGACTTGGGTTGAGTTTTGGTCTGCCTGGGGGTTGACTCGCGCGTTGGGGATGGGGTGGGCGTTGCGTTTTCGCCTGGATGGTCGCGGATCGCGTTCCTTTTTCTTTGCGCCGGTTTTGTTTGGGAGGTGATGCGGGGGGAGCGGGATCGTTCGCTGCTTGGCGCTGGCGTTGCCGCTGGCGTTCTGGTGCGATTGCCAATTGAAATTCACGACTTGCTGCTGATTTGGAGTTTGCAAAAGCGCGGTTGACGACAAAGCTGTCGAGTTTGTTGTTGGATCGTTGTTGGGGTGTGCCGCACGCGGTGGGCGAACAACGTGATCGACTGACGAGTCCGTGAATTGTTTGGTGGCGACAGCGTGGCAGCGGGATCCAATCGGTATTCACGCTGGCATTTTTGAGCGTTGTTTGTGCGGTTATCGGCGTCGGTCTGGTGGTTGAACGCCGTTGTATTTTGCTGATGCGCCGTGCGTTTTGGCGGTGGCGGGGGAACGTGGGGGGTTTTTTTTTTTTTTTTTTGCGAGTGAACGAACGGTGGCGTACGTGGACCATTTCGTCCGGATGGGATTGGCGGTGGGGTGGTCTCACGATTTGCCTGGGGTATGCGACGTTGGGCGTGGCGGCGTTTGTTCTTAGTTTCGTTCGATCATTTGGCTGGTCGCGTTTTTTGCATCGACGGGTACGGCGGCGACGGAGTCGAGACGAATTCCGTTGAATCCGACTATGGAATTGGTTGCGTGGATGATGGCACGACGGTTCGATTGCGGTGGACGCGTAATTTCCTCGGCGGGAGCAGGAGCGGAGGGTGCTGCCGGATAGGGGAGGTGTCTGCGACGCGAACGTCCAAAGCGACAATGTGATGGCGATTGTTTTGACGGGGTTCGGAAACCGTTGTTTGATCGGAACGGTCGGTGTGTGTTGGTTGATGTCGGGGTGACGACGACACGGGCGTTGAGTGTGAAAGCCGATGCAGTTCGAAGAAGGGGGAGCATGAGGGATGTTTGTCGAGGGATTTGATCTTTGGATCCACGACGGGGGTGATCGAGTTCGGATGCGGAGGAGTTTTCGCTGGCGGCGAGCGGGCGAGACATCCCGTGGGGGGAAAACCCGATTTTTGGGGTCAAATTCGGACGTTTGGAGGTATTCAAACCAGCGACGGTGGTAACGGGAATTTTGGAGGGGCTGTTTTCGTGTTGAGTCAATCGTACTCTCGTTCAGCGAGTTGTGTTTTTGGTGTCTTACCAGAATCAGGAAGTGGAGATTTTGGATCGTTTCGACTCGGCCCGGTGGAGCGGGATGAGAGTAACGCGGGTCCGAGTGGCCGGGCGGGTCAGAGTGGCGCGGGTCCAGAGTGACAAGCGGGTCAGAGTGGCATGGGGTGAAAATTCCGGTGGCCTACGCGGCGATGCGCGAGCGGTGGCGGGCCAAGACGCGGGGGCATTTTGGTGGTACGCGGCGGTTCGTGCGAGCGGATCGATGCCGCCCCGCCGGCTCGTCATGCGGCGACTGGCGTCGCGATTTGTTGATTTCGTTGGACGCGAACAAACGGAGGCAAGCCGAGCGATCATGATGGTGCAGATTTTGGGTGACTCCGACAGTTCGTTAACGGGCTCGTCGGTGGAAAGATACGGCGGATTTTTTCGCGTTTGTATTCGACGGCGGTCGCGAGCGTGTGAAGGGAACGCGAAGGTGAACCGGCGAGTTCGGAGTCATCTGAATCCGAATCGCAGTAAACTCGAATCGAATTCGGAAGAGGGGGGCGGTCGATGAATTGCGTTATTCGATCCGACTGATGTGGATGCGTTGGGCGGTCCGTTCGTAGTATTTTTGGCGGTCGTCGATTCCCTGGAAAAATTTCGGGACAGGCGGTGCCTGCGGTCTTGCTTCGCCATCCGGGCTGTGTTGACTGTCGTAATTCTCTTGCGGTATTCCGATCGGTGGGGTCGTGGGACAGTCCGCAATTTGTTTGAAGGATCAAATTGCTCCGATGCGATCGCGGGCGGGAAAAGAATTTTGAGACGACGAATTTGTTGCCTGCGGCGTCAATCGAGGCGGGGGATCGTTCGGGCGACAAACGTTGGTAATTTGTTGCGGAAAATCGATTTAATCTGGTCAGACGCAGGCGGGTTCGGGAGTTGATGCGGGGAACTCGTGGTGCGCGGCGAAAATGATGATCGCGGGGTTGTGGTTGATCCCAGAAAGGTACCAGAACAAGAGCTGGACGATCTTGATCGAAGGACCAGCGATCGGATTTCGGTCGGTTGTTGACGTTTGGTGTCTGGGAACGACCGTAGAACATGGGCATCAAGGAATTTGTTTTGGCGATTATCTGATCGGCGAGTGACGGTAATGCCGAGGCGATTCCCGTATTGTGCGTGATTGGTTCAATATAACGATGCCGTGTGGGTTGCAGGCGGCGGCGTTGGTCGCGAGGATCGGCGACACCGCGATGGCGGATGCGGCTTTGGCGGACGGCGACGTTGGAAAACGTGAGTCAGGCGGTATCGCGAGGAACCGTCCAACCCGACCGTGGTGATGGCGGTGTTTCCAGAATCAGGTATTTTTTTTTGGGCCAGCCACGCCGAAGCGGTCCAAACGCTCTTCGATGCGAATTCGGACGGATGAAACGGACGAGGCATCGGCTGGGGTTAACATCAGGCGAATGGGCGAGCGATCGTGGACTGGATCGCCAAGATCGAGTTGCCAACCCACACGACACGCCGGTGGCGCGGTTGCAAATCTGCCAAAAGTTCCAGGTGGCGTTGCAGTAGCGCACGCGACAATCCGGCGGGTGATGACGTTGGTGGCGGGACGCTAGGTGTTTAAAAACCTCGACAGTTCGAACGAGAAAATTGGGAACCCGTTCGCAATGCGTTGGTGCGTGGGGTTCGTCAACCGGGGATCGCTCATTTTGTCCCAGGGGCACGGCGTCGTTGATGCGGGGGCCGATTGCCGAGGCGGGGCGGAGCGTCACTTGACCCCGCTGCGCGTCAAAACCCTTCCAACAGTTCGGCAATTTTTGAATTAATCTCGCCCGTTCGCGTTGAGTCAGCGGGAGGATGGGGATTTGGGCAGGCGTTGATATTGAGTGAGCAAGCAATGCGGCGTCGATGCCCGACCCGGGGCGCGTATTTTTACGAGAACGCGTGGCGCAGATTTTATTCGCCAAATGGAACGGTATCTCGATGCCGATCCGGATTTTGGAACGGGCAGTCGGCGGCGGGAAGCCGTTGGGCGGCGGTGGCGGCAGCGCAACGTTGGCGGGATAACTGTATGCACAGCTTCGATGCACCGGAGTTGGGCGGTTGACACGGGCGGCGGCGGAGGCGTTTGCGGGAAAAGAGGCGGTGGTGTAAGAAATCCGTGCCGGCGTCACCAAGGGATAATAAGTGAGCGGGGATCATTCCGGTGTCGAAGTCGGCCAGACGTTGGATATTCCACGGAATTTCCAAACTCGGGCGAGTTCGCTACGACGTCTTTGTTCCGCGCGTGTCCTCCCGCCCAATTTCGCCGTTTGGGCGTTAGCCACCGGTAGGACGTGAGAACCGTGGCTAACCCAAAACCCGGCGGACCTCACCGAAACACTTTCCCGAACCTGCTAAAAAGCGCAAACGACTTGCCGAAACTGGTGCAGAGGCCGAGCGACATGGGGTTGGGCTTTTCGCGACGGCGGGAGCATCGCGTACTCTTTGGTGCCAGTAGCTTTTTCGTGGATTCGGGTCGCGGACGACGAACCGTTGCATCCCAACACGGAAAAAACACCCTGTCCAACTCGTCTTCGTCAACCGCTGTTACTGGCCGACCGGGAAGCCACCGGGCAATTTGGCTCACCGACCTGTGCGAACATCTTGCAGGCAGGGGCAGAGGTACATGTGGTCTGCGGGCAACCGACAGCCGCAGCCCGGCGCGAGGTTTCAACCTCCGAGGGATGGAAACTCATCGCGGCGTGTTTATCATTCATCGGCTCGCGGCACGCCGCGATTTCCCCAAACGGGTGCCAGCGGGTCGGTTGCTCAAATTTGGTCACGTTCACGCTGGGGACGAAGCAAATATCTCCGCCGAGAAAAAATCTGGAACGCCAGGTGTTTTCATCACGAGACCGCCGCGTTCCTCTTGCCACCGGTTGTCCGGCGAACATCACGCGAAGTTGCGTGGACGCGTCGGTTCGTCGCGTACATGCAGGACATTCTACCCCGACGTCGCCGAGCGTGGCAAAAGCGCGGCCGGGTCTGGTGACGCCGCCGGAATTCGGGAAAAATTGCCGAGCGGCCCTACCAATCCGCGTCTAAAAATCGTCGTGCTCGGCTCCTGCATGAAAGACCGGGCTCGCGGCGGCCGCCCTGGGCCGTCTGGAATGCGGAAAAATCGAAATCATCCCCAATTTGGGCGGAGCTGGGACGTCCATCCGAACCGGATCGAGCACGATGACAACCCGCTGCGGAAATCCATGGATCTCGACGATCGATTCGTCGTCATGCACTCGGGGCAAACATGGGTTCTGAAGAACCCAACGGCTCGGACGTTCTGAATGCTCGGCCACCGAGCATCCAAGATTGGCTTGGCAACGCCACGTTACTGTCTGGTCCGAGACGGGCGCCGCCCGCGAATGCCTACTCACAAGTCACTCGAAATCTGGCAACCGGATCGCGATCCGGATGCGAGTTCGGTTCGCTGCCTTATCAGCCCGCGAGCGACTCGCCCGAGAGTCTTTCGGCGGCCGACTTGCACGTCGTTTAGTAATGCACGATCGATCACCGGCTGTCTCCTGCTGCCCTAGCAAAACTGTACGGCCATCCTTGGGCCGCCGGGCGGCCCTCCTTGCTCGCGATCGCGCCGGAGCACCACCGATTTGGCTCGCAGCGTTCGGCCGGCACGACGTCGGAATGGGTCACTCCCCGCTGGCGATGCGCGCGCGAGATCGGGCTTCGCGCCGTCGCCATGCGGCCGGCTCTCACCCCAACGCGGTCGATCAACGCGCGCGCCCGGCGACTCGCCGAAACCCGGTACGACCAACCTGTCCCCGGTTGAACGCGTTTGGAAGCACACGCGTGTTGGACTCAATGACGCCAACGGCCGTTAGGGAAACAACAATCGTTTCTCGGGCGGGCGATCTCTCGCAGCGAGAGGATGAAATCCATTTCGGGTCGATCTTCGTCAATCATGCGAGCTATGCTTTTTAGAGTGTCCTATTCGTCCAAACGAAAAGTCCATGCGGATCACCCGCATTTCGTTTGTCAGTTTCGCAGTTCCGGCGTCTTTAGCCGTTTCTTTGATTGCCGGACTGCTGGTTGCCTGGTGTTTGGATTGCGGGAGAATTCATCGCATAGCTCCACCGCGGAGGCTTCAAGGGTTTCGTTTTCCTCGTGGTGTTTCAACCTCAAGAAGCGTGCGGCCCGATGCTTACGTGCGATCGAGCAGCGGCCCAACCGTCTTTTTTCCATTTTATGGCATGCGGTCCCGGAGTCGTTTATGTCACGTCGGAGACGATCGTCGGTTATCAGCCGATGACTATCGCCGAAGCGATGTCGCACCGCCAATTTGGATCGACGATTCGTCTGGTGAGGCGGAACATCTGCTCTATCATATTTGGTTTTTCGGATGAGCCGTTTTTGACGCTTCTCGGCTGTTGATTTAGAACCCGGAATGCGTTAAGTGCAGGTCATTGTCAATTTGATTCGATTATAACTCGAATGACTCGGTTTTTTGTAACCCGAACGCGGTTAGCGAGGGATTGGGCACGTGAATCCCTCGCGAAATGCGTCGGGTTATGATTGCCAGGCTCACATTGTCGAAAAACCGACTCAATGGACAGCGCCGCCTAGTCGTGTTTTCAGCCAGCGCGTCCCCGTCGGCGAATCGCTTGCACCATTGGCAAATCCCGCGCCTGTTGCTCTTCTCGGGGTGAAACTGCGTCGCGATCAAATTGCCGACGGGGATGCGCCGCACAAAACTCAGCGCGCATAATCGCAGGTCAACGCGACCGACGCTCGGATCGCTGGGGCGAACGTAGTAGGAATGCCACAAAGTAAAAGTGAGTCCTCCGCCGGGATCGCCAGGTCGCCGCCGGAGGGTCCGACGTCGACGGGTGTTCCAGCCGCATTGGTGCGGGACTTTCTGTATTGACCCGGTTAAATCGAATTTCAACCACGAGTCGCCAGTGGATACGCCGAGTCCCTCGTGTGTGGCCGTGTTCGAACCGCTTGCTCGACAACATTTGCAACCACCAAACAGATGCCGGAGAAACGGACGGTCGGCGGGCGAGGTTAAATCGCGGATCGGCGATCTCCATCCCGGTTGCGAAATTTCTGCGATCGCTCCTCCGGAACGCGCCCACGCCGGGCAAGATGCAACGCGCTCGGCGATGCGATTGTTGCGCGTCGCTGCTGATCACGGCGCTGCGGACGCCGGCGGCGCTTCGACCGGTTTCTGAAGCGCTCCGCAAATTTCCATTTGGTTAGTCGACGATCGTGACGGATCAATAGAAGTTGGTTTCTGAGTGGGGAGATTGGGGTTCAAGGAGCGTGGAAGCAGCGTTCAAACGGGACGGTCTTCACAAACACCATAGCCGGGATGCCGGGCGGAGTCCGATGGCGACGGAAACAACGGTGTGCTTGAGTCCGCACCAGGAAATTTGGCTTTGATCGAAGTGGTTTCTGAAAAAGAGGTCGGGATAGTCGCCGACGGCATTTTCAGCGACGCACAGCGGCCGAACGTCCGATCGCATTCGAGCCTCGTTGAAATCTCGGTCCGAACGGAACCTCCGACCAAACAAACGCTGCAAACGGCCACAACCACGAGAGCCGACGGGAGCCGAAATGTTCGGCAAGCGAATCCCATACACTGCCCACGCGGGCGAGAAAATTCCATCATCCCTCGCACCGACTGCACCGCTCCGCTCGAATTGCTCGATACGCGTGTTTTTCGGTCGCGTTGATCACCGATTTTGGACGCGTGATGCGGGTTTCGCCATTCGTACCGTTGCAAATCGAATCGAACTGCGTCACGTTTCCACAATCCCGCAATCGCACTCTGTTTCGATCGCCGTCGAGCAAACCGATCTCGTCAATCCGTATTGGTTTCCCCACGAGATTGATCCGAAAACCACGCTTGCCTTCGACAACGACGCGAGCACCGCAAGTTTGGACGGCCTGCGCGGATGATCCTCTGGCGCAAACGAATGCGACGTCGTTGGTTTCGTGAAACATCGGCGGTGATCCGGTAGGCGTCGTAAACGCATCGGCAAGAACAACGCAAAATAGCCAGCCGTTTGCAAACGCAGCAACGTCGCCGCGACCGCCTGCGTCGACAAAATTTGATTTCCCAACCGAGTTGGGCGCGAGAGCTAATTGAAACGTCGCGGGTTGACCCCCCGTCAGGCGCTCCAGCAAAGCGACCAGTGACGCGGTCGCTCCGGCAAGATCACTCGCGCGAGAATTCATCAACGAACTGGTCCTGCGGGAACCAGTAAACGTTTCGGCATCGCAGGCCCTGCCGTCACAGCCCGCCCCGACGATTTGCTTGCGAGAACGACTGCGATCGATTGCGAACGGGTTGTATATGGATAACGTTGCGGATGTCGCGGTTAGTCGACACCCATCCGCGAACGCGATCGGTCGCGATCAAGATCGAGTCCGTTCCGGCGAGGAACTTCGCTGCACCGCTTCGCGTTGCTCAGCCGACAACCGGCGTGATAAACATCGGCTCGAACCGCGCCTCACTTAACGTCTCGGCGAGCTTGTTGCGGCGGTGTTTGCGGCGGGTGACATAAAATAATCGTCGGCCACGTTTGGGAACCGTTTTGGCAACGTTTTCGTTTTTGTGGAGTCCCTGACCTAGACGTGGCAAGACGCCATGCTGCGCATCGCCGCCACAACAACCGATGCGATCAACACGGCAAATCGCGTGTGTCCGTGCGAACCGGGCGTTTGCAATGGATTCGCAATTCGCGCCGGTCGAGGACAGCCCGGACCCAGTTTTTTCGAGTCCGATGGCGAACACGTTTTGCGATATCACGAACGACGATCGGGCGTCGCCGTCGCGGTGAGAGCGAGCGTTTGTCCGTATTCGAAATTGTTTCGACGAGTTTCGGGGCAATCGCGCAAAATCATCCGGCCGGAACGCAAATGCCCCCACTTGGCTCATGCATGGGCCCTCGTGTCGATCGCGAGCAGTAATCTCCAGCGGCCCCCAATTGGGCGCGGGAACCGTTTCATGTGAAAACCGGCTCGGGGGGACGTAACAACAATTTTGGCTCACAATCACGCTGGAATCATTGCCAACGCGTCACGGAACTTTCCGGCGAAACACTTTTGTCCGATCCGCACGGCCGCGATGCCTTTTTGCCGCAGCCGCAATCGCATTGGCTCCTTTCATCAACGAATCAGCGGGCGCGAAACCGAACGCACCGTCAACCCCGGCAAGGATGCTGGCTGGGCAGTTGACGACAGACTCTTGCGTGCCCGTCGGCAAAACCGCCAACACGTTTTTCGCTCTGCAAAAGCCTCGCTCGATGACTTTTCCGTTGGGCCGGCGCACGCAGTTTTTTGTGGCCGAAGCGACTCGATTAGTAATTCCCTCAGCCAGTCGCCAGCGGGCCCTCGCAGCCGCCCCGGAAGATCCGAAAGTGGCGGAAGTTCACACGGACCGGGGGGCGTTTTCTCGTTGGTTTTCGGCGTTTCGGGTGGGTGGCGTCCGTTTTTCAGGTCCGGGCATCTTACGCGCGCTCCCCTCGTCACCCCGCTGCGCGGGCCACGGTCATGCATAGGGTGAGCTGGAATTCGCCCCCTTATTCTCAAACTCCCGTTCCCATGGCGCGCGACCTACAAAGATGCCCGGCGTCGATCTCGACGTCTTGCGATCGATGAGCCGATTGCCCCGGCTGGATTGCACCGCCGCTTCAGTCCCCCGAGCTCCTGCCGAGTGCCGGGGCCTCTTGCCGGTGCTGGTTCCAACTCGATTTCGAAGGCTAAACACTGGTTCGCCGCAATTACGAGCAACCCGTCCTCGTCAGCGGCACCGACGGTGTGGGCACCAAAACTCGTCGTCAGCCCCATCGGGCTCGACGCCATGCACCGTCGGCATCGACCTCGTTGCGATGTGGCCGTCACGATTTGATTTGCACGGGGGCGCGAACGCGCTGTTTTTCCTTGATTTACGTCGCGATGGGACGGGGCATGATCCGCCCGGCTCGAACGGATCGTCTGGGGATCCAGTGACGGAGATGCCGTTCGCCGGCGATTTTGGGTCACTG
>Ga0163217_1041581_pt1 | contig 10707 bp, 11 predicted proteins | sample SynspAceP_FD_185933 | JGI IMG/M metagenome (GOLD analysis project Ga0163217, IMG submission 185933) | Saline lake microbial communities from Ace Lake in Antarctica - Synechococcus sp. Ace-P (PacBio error correction) | ecosystem: Environmental > Aquatic > Non-marine Saline and Alkaline > Saline ...
TACAAAAAAAAAAAAAAGAAGGGGAGGAGGGGAAAAAAAAAAAATGGCCCGGTTTTCCCCCTCCCCAATCCTTCGAGAAAAACCCCCAAAAACTGGCCCCGGCGGGCGCGCCGGCCGCAATCCGGAAAATAGCCCGTGGGGTAAAACCCGAGAACGCCCCAGCAAAGCACGCCCTTCCCTTGAACCAAAGCCCAACTCCTTGCCCTGCAATGAAATTGGGAAACAGGCGCTAACCAGGTTGGCGCGGTGGATATGCCGGGGATCCACTGCCGTTAAATCCGCCGCCTCGAAAAGAACCAACAAATTTGAAAGGCAGGCCCGCCAATTCCGCCCCCGGCCTGAAAAAGCCCTCGTTGCAATCCACAGGGCGAATCTGTTGCGAGCGAATACGCCCGGTGGCAGCTCGGGGAAAGCCTTTCCAGCAAATGCAGCCACAATAGGCCAATGCGGTTGAACAAGGCCGCGCCCTTGTCAGCCCCCCACAGCTGGTCTGCAGATCCCATGCGGGGCCAAAGCAGTCAACCACCGATTCCCTGCATAAGCCGGCTATCGCGGGTTCAGCTCAATCAAGCCCCGCGGCGGTAGCGCTCCTCGTGGCTGCCCAGGTAAAATATTCGAAACAGCCGCGCCTCGCCGCTGCCAAGGCATGCACCAGACGGCTTTGAATCAGCCGACCAGTTTCGCAGGTCAAGCTCAGCTTCCGCAAAGCCATGCATTTTCGCTTGCGCCGTGCGGCCAGCAATGAATTCCAGCCGCGCCCTAGTCATGTGGTTTTTTTCTCTCCGGAAAGCCAGCAACTGCAATCAGACACAGTAGGATGTAAAACAGAAGCACAGTTTCCAATGCCTGATCACCTTCCCGCTATCCGGGGAGACGCCAATTTGCGTAGAATGTGACCGCGAATGCAAATCAGGAATTCAAGGCAGCGGCTTGGGCTTTGCCCAATATATGAAAACGCTGCCATCTGAGACTGAATCTAAGCCCCAGGTGCTGGCGAATATGCGCTGCGATGCTCTGCGGCCAAATTCAAATCTGGTCGCGGCAAGGGTCTCGCTCCCGGCAAATCTGAGTGACCCCCGCAACTCTTCATCAAGCTGTTGTTGCTTTTCCGGACGCAACAGCGCCTCTTTCGGCCTTGAGCAAAGCAAAATCGGTGACCACAATAGTGCCTGCCGCTGTGACCCAAGGCCGCCGCCTGCAACCAGCGCACCGGGCCCGGCGTGCGGTGGACCGCCGCCGCACTGAGCCGCGGCGGTAATCGCCAAGGCCATGCGCCGGCCGCCAGCCGCACGCAAAAACCGCCAGTAAATGCGCCTGGCACCCTGTCACCGACGACAGCGCCATCAAGGCGGGGCAACCAGTGCGCGGCGGGCGACTAACGCAAAAGCGCTACACCTGCACCGCAAGACGCTGTGAACTCACCTGCCAAACGCTGACGATCGCAATCGCTTGGGCTGAAACTGACTCGCAGCGCAAGTGTCTATATTCAAGCACCGCGGCCAACACTCTCTGTGGCCACGGGTGCCTGCTGTGTTGCCGCTGAACATGATATTCCCAGCAATGCTGGCGTACCACACGGCCTGTTCCCGCCTTCCAGCGCACGGTTCAATTCGGCGTTCAGCTTCCGCGTCAGCGCAAGCGACGCCCTCCAGCCCTGACTGTCAAAGCAGAAAAGCTGCTAAGGCGCCTGTTCAAGACTAAGCATCCGGAGGTTCTCCAACTCAAGGCGTAATACACCGGCCCATGTTTAGGAAACCCGGCATCGATCAAGTACCAGTCAGATAACCCGGAACAGCCTGATGGCCAGCGCAAAGCTCTCGTACCATCCAGCGATCAAGCCATTTGCTGGATATACCCCCGATCGGCATGGCGCCGCTGCTGGATGCTTCAGGCGCGACCAGGTCAGCATTGAAACTGCGCTCATGGGTAGCGCGATTCAAGCGTCACTGCCGATTATTGACCAGTACCCGAAAACAGCTGGTTGTCCGCTGAGCGCTCCTGCCCCAGCGCACGCCGGGATGGTTGAGGCCGGCAAAGAGTACCAGCAACAGCGATCACATCCCCGCCAGCTATGCAGCGCCGCGCAAGGCATTTGTCTCCATCACGGATTCTCCAGAGCTATCCATTGCAGTCCGATTCCAGGCAAAAAGGCTGTCGATACCGGTCAGCAAGCGGCAACCATGGCCCAGATAAAAGCCGCGCCACTGACCACAGCAAGGCTCCAGGCGAACAGGCCAAGCAGACCGCTGTTTGTCACAATCAACCCAGGGCCATTGCCTGCATTCGCCCATTGCACCGTCAAGCTCCAACAGATGATGGGCTCTTTCGGCGTCGCCAGCAGCGTCAGGCTACTGCGGCTGCCTCGCAGGTAAGCCACCACTGCATCAGCCAACTCATGCCCCACTGCAATATCGCTTGCGATATGTAAGTGTCGCCAACAGGTATCCGATGAGCCCACACTAGCCCGCCCAAAGGCACCAGTAACCTGCGCACTCAATGGTCCCAGCAAAGGCGCTTTGACGTGCCCTTGCAACCTGCGCCTGAGCAGCCTTGCCGAGTATCCACAAACAGCGGCAGGTGAACGGCCAAAAACAACCCACAGCCAGGGGCTGCCAGAGCAGCTTGACAGCATGAACAATGCCAGCAAGGCCGCCAGCACCAGATGCCAGAGCTCATCCAGCCAGCCCACCGCCGCCAGGCGCATGCCAATGGGGCGAGCTGACCAGCAGATATTGATCCAGCCCAGCACGCGCCTTAGCCGCGCAGCCTCGCAGGCTGCCTGGCAAAAATCAGCCAGCCGCCTCATGAACCCAGAGTGGCAATAATAGCCACTCAAGGTAGGGTTCAGGCATCAAACCGCCAGGCGAACAGCAGCAAGGCCAGGCATTGCAGGATAGGGAACAAGCTTCAAGGCGCGCCTCGTTGAGGATATTTTAACGAGTGTAACGCTGCAGCCTCGGCAGGCAAAACGCAAGGGATCTCCGAGAAGGGAGGACTGATAAGGGGCCTTAAGCAAATCTGCAATAAAAAACCCCGAGCATCTCTGCTTGAGGGTTTTTTCCAATAATGGCGCAGCGGAACGGGACTCGAACCCGCACCCCCGCGTGACAGGCCGGTATTCAAACCAACTGAACTACCCTGGCATCGGTACAGCGGCTGACATGTCCGGCTTGGTATAGCACCAATGGTCGCGGCAGTCGTCTGAAACAGGCGCGCATTGTAAACATTCTGCGAAGGCCGTCAAGCAGTTAGCGCGCTTTAATTTATCGCCTTCTGAAACTGGCCACCCGCTAGTCGCCGCCCTGCCCTTCCAGGCGCGGACTCGCACCCCCGGCACGCAGCTTCGGCCGCTTTCAACGCCAGCGCACAACCGCCGGGACCACAGCAGCGTCAGCCCGGTTGAGGCCAGCACACCGGAAATGATCGCCCAGGCCATCGTGTGCCAGAGTGTTGACGCGGAAAACGCCCAGTGGCAACAGTCCGGCAATAGTGGTCGCCTGTGGTCAAGCAGAATGGGTGTTTGTGCGGCCGAGCAACGGCTTCGGCGACGCCTCCTTGATATCCACGCCTCGGCCAGCCGTTGGTCAACCATCAATCAGTACCGATCGCGTGTTTTCACTCATAGCCTACCAGCGGCAATAATCCCCAGCACCGACTTGAAAAGCCGAAGGGCGAACCAGACAGCACCAGACCCGGGAAACCCACCGAACACTGGCCAGCGGCACATCAACAGAATGATGCCCACACGGCGGAAGGAATGAACTGCAGCAACAGGAAGAAACAGCAGCAATAAGGATGCCGAACCGGCGCGGTTGGTAAAGATGGCGTTAATTGCATCGCCAGACCTTCGCTTGTCCGCCGCCGAGCTCCAGACGCACACCGGCCGCAATGGCGACGCCGGCCAGCCCGGATTCATCGACATCCAGGTACCTGGCTGAAACTGTAGCCCTTCCTCAAGCCCAGCGGTGACCGTGTAGACCCGTACCTCCGTTTCGCTGCGGAATGCCGCCGGCTGCCAACCCGCTCATACGAGCCAACGCCGTAAAGGAATAGCTTTCACCATCAGCGTTGGAACACGTTGGCCGACATCATTGCTCAAGCGACTGCCGAGTAATAACCCTCCGGGAGCGCAGCCAACGCAGCGGTGGCGCTCCTGGCGATACTGCTCGACGGTCAGACCCAAACTGCGGGTATTCACGCCTGGGGGGGGGGGGCCCTTATAAAACAAAATCCCCCCCCTTTGGTGCCCCGCGGGGGGGTTTTTTTAAAAAGGGCCCATGCCGGGCCTGCCAGCGCATCATCGACCATCAACCCGCAACACCGGGTAGCCAGTCGAATATCATGGCGCACATCGACACCCCCGGCGCTGCGTTTGAGCAAGGCAAATACCTGTTTCGGCGGCTGCGAAATGCGCACAATTATCGTCATGGTGAGTACAGCCCTCACTTCCACTAGGCGCAGCCCGAGGCGGCCCCTGACCCAGGGTACTGGCAACCACGTCGAGTTTCCGGCATGCTGCTGGCCACGTGCTCCCGCACCCAGTGATAAATGCCGGCAGTGGGCGGCCAGGTCTGTGTGAAACCACGATAAAACTCCGCACGATTGGGCGCCTGGGTGCACGCATCAGATGTAATAGAAGCTCGGCCCGGCGAGCCGGCAAACCGATGCACCTGCAAATACCTGCGGACGCTGGGGTATCTGGCTTTCCAGCTGGGCTGCGACCTCTCGGTGCGCTGCTGATCGGTACCTCGGGCAAATACAGCTCTACCACTACCCAGCGGGCGATCCGCGTTGGAAAAAATTGCAGTTTTCGCTGCGGGACCAGCGCCAGACTGAATACAGACCATCAACCAACGCCCAGCAGAACCGTCCATCCTGGAGAGGCCGGTGCTCAGACGCGCGAGGCCCATTCCGATACTTTCCATTACCCGGCTTGACGGTTACTGGTGGGCTTGAGAAAACGCCCGGCCAGCAGGGGCGCCACGCCCAATGCGCCAGTAAATAGCTGATGGTCAGCGTCAGCAATGAATCATGGACCGGGAATACCCGGTGAAAATCCCGCCGTGCCCGCCTTTGGCCCAACAGCAGCGGGGTAAAATCGCCCTGCGACGTAGTCGCGGTTGATTGCGCCCAAGGGCCAGCCCAAGCTCGCCGATGGCTGGCGCCACGGGCGTCTGGCGAGTCTCGCCCGCGGTTTCAAAAAGGCGATCCTGAATGTTTTCGACCATCGACAATCCATTGTCGATCAGAAATGCCCAGCGAGATGACCATGCCCGATCAACACGCGATCTGATGCAGAATGCCGGCCGCCCCGATCGTAGATGCCCAGGCTGATCAAGGCCACCATCGGCAGCATGGCGCGACCAGAATGCCCATGCGCCAAACCCATGGCGACAAACACGCACCAACACGAATGATCAGCACACTACCCAGGAAGATTCCATTCCAAGACCGTCAAGACGAATCCTTGACCTGATCCGTTGAAAAACATTTCATCGATCTGCAAGGGGGCGAAATCGGACGCAAGACTCTCCAGCCGTCGCGACCTTGCTGACGCAAAGCGGAATCCGCATCCAGTTGCCCACGCACGCGCCGTGAGGCTAAGCAGCACCGTCTGCTCGACCGTCAAACCAAGCCCTTGGGTTGCGGCCGGCCCAAGCGCGCCACGCCAAGATATCGCAATGCTTCCAGGGGGAATGTTCCACCCCTTCCGGCAAACGGAATCCTGCGTGGCGCGCGCGCCTCCAGGGCTGGCAAATTCGCTATTGAGGCAGCAGACCCATGCGCTGGTTACCGGACAGGATAAATCCCCCCGGAATCACTTGTTGCGCTGCGCCATGGACGACGCCAGATAAAGGCTGGTAAATACCCCAGGCGGCTCATTTGCGCATCACGCAAGGCGATTGGTACCTGCCTCGATCGGCCTGCTCCAGTTCGATACGCGAACACCCCGGAAGGTCTGCCATGGCGCGCTTGAGCCGCTCTGCCCCTCCAGCCAGGTGAACCAGCGATGCAAAGTCGCCACGCCAACGGCCAGCTACCACAGCCCGGTATATCGATCATGCGATCATCCAGCCGAATCTGCGCCCACACCCTCGGGAAAACCTCCAGCTCAGCGCGCGCCATCGCCGCCCATGGCGTCCCTGTCCCCCAGGCCGATCGGTATCGTAGATGCGTCCTTCAAGAGTGATACTGATCAGCCGACCACCAGTTCCGCCGTCGAAAGTAAGTCCTCCACCTCCTCAACCTGTGGGATTAGCTATCAGACAATGGCTCGAGCACCAGCCCTTCGACCGCCTCGCAATGGCGCCCTGGATAGACACGGTGATCCAGGCAGCACGCTGGGGAAAAACTGGGATCCTCCTGAACGTGCTCAGTGGTCAGGTTAGGCCTGCAATACCCAATAGGGCAGAGCCATCACCACCAACCAGACTGATCAGACGCGGCCCGTAACATGCGAGCAAGCTCTTGACCCAGCAGGATTGCGCCCGGCGGGGTGCCGCCCAGCGGGGTGCCGCCCCAGCGGATCGCCGCCCGGACCTGTCCATGGCAAGCAACTCCAACCGCAATCCCCTTCCGCCAGTCGGGTCAATCCGGCGTAGACCACCTGGTACCGGATTTCAGGCTGCTGTCGGCTAGGATGGCCTGCTGCCCTCATGGCGCTAACGGTTTACCGCAACCGCGCCTCTAAAAAGCCCGCTGCCTGCTTATTAAACCAGAAATACCGCAAACCCTCGCAGATGCGCATGACCGCCGACAGGGGCAACTCGCAGTGCCGTGCCGAGGTTGCGTTCGAAGCCCACTTCCACTGCATCAACCGGAAACGAAAGTCCGCAGGATCCAGGCTGACAACCATGGGATAAAGCACGCCTGCCTGGGAAGGCGCCCTTGCCCCAGCTCCATCCGCCGGCCTGGCCTGCTGACCGGCTCAAGGCTGGACCACACCGGCAGCGTCCTGCCCCACTATCCAAGGTCTCAAGCAAGATGCGCGGCACCTTCACTTCAAACTCCAACCCAGCCGATGACGCAAGCGTAATGACCGGTTGGCCTGGGGCAAATCAACTTCCGCGTTCGACCAGAAGGGCTTCAACCCTGCCGCCTGAACGGCGCGCGAAGTTGACTCTCCAGCGCTAAGCTGTTCGGTTTTGCTCAGGGCCTGCCCCTGGCACTGCCACCTCCGGCTTGCAACGCCGCCAGAACGGCCACTTTGCTGCTCCAGTTCACTGGGTGGGACAGTACTCCACGCTGGAACAACTGCTCACATGAACTCGCGGCTGTTGTTCTCTGCGCGCCTGCTCAAGCCTGGGCCTGCAGCTCGGCCGCCGCGCGCGCGCTGCGCCCGCGCCAGGCCACTAACTCCGGGGTTATAAAGCGCTGCCAATCTCGCCAGCCTCGAACCTGCTGGGCCTATCTCTTACCTGGACTGGCGGCTGCGCAATGTGCCGCCCACCTGAAAAAGGTCAAGGCTGGCCCTGTCCGCGAGCTCGTGCAGAGCCCGCAAACGCAAGGGTTTCGGCGCCTTGAAAGCTGCTTCGACGTCGCCACCCGCACTGCCCACTTTGTGGCCCGGCTCGTTGCCGGCGCCCAGGTCCGCATTGGCACCTGCCCCACAACCGGTCAGGCGCAAACAGGAAATGACACCGGCAGCAGCTACAAGATAGCGGGCACTGACCATGGCGCTTTGACATGACGCACTCCAGAATGAAACCAGCAGGGAACCGAAACTATTTACATATTTGTCATTAATTGACAGATTGTCCAATACAAGCAGTAAAGCACATCATCAGCGCGCGTCAAGGCGCTACCCTGCTGATACGATTGCATTGAAAAGTGAGCTTATGAGTCTTGATCAACGCGTGAGAGGAAAAAACAGGAACGTCGCGACAGTAAATTTTTTTTTTTTTTTTTTTTTTTTTTTTTTTTTTTTTTTTTTTTTTTTTTTTTTTTTTTTTTTTTTTTTTTTTTTTTTTTTTCTCGAGCGGCCGAACAGGCCTTCTCACAAAGGGCTTTTCGATAAATGCTCGATGGATACAAAATCGCGCGCAACGCACAACGCAGCCGCGCGCTTTTGTATGTCTACTTTCAAGGGACAAGAACGCCACATGCGTGGCATAGTGCTGCGCTCAGTGGCGCACTTGACCGTGAATCGATTCCATCCATGTAGCGCAGGGTCCCCGGAACGCGGGATTACAGGAAGGTCGCGCGCTGGGCGTCGCCCTATTATGCATTCAGCCAGGGAGGGCCCGATTACTTCGATGTGGCTCACCCAATCCGGAACTTTTCCCCCTTTTTGCTCGATGATGATGAAGCAAAGCAAGGCTCTGCAAAAGCTGCGGCGCCCAGTCATGCAACGGATTGGTAGAGTTTTGGTTGAAGGGGTAGCTGACGGCAGTTTGAGTTTTCTGCACGGGTAGCCGACCCGGTAAAGACCGCTACTTTCCTGCGGGCGCTCTTGCATGCGTTATCCATGGAAGCCTCGCCAGCCCGACCAAGAAACCACCGATCTACCTGATGCCGATGGCGCTGATCAAGTTATAGCCCTGGAAATGCTCGGACGCCTCGATGCAGCCATAAGGCGCAAGTGGCGTCTCACAGTCTGTGCCTGACTAACCGCCCAGCCACTGCTGGAACTCCGCATCCGCCCAAGACTGCCACCCAAGTGGCCCCCAGATGATATGAAGTGGCTGCAGCCGGGTCCACCCGATTCCGCGCAACACACTGGGGCCCGGCAGGCCCGAAGCACTTACAACCGAGGGACCAGGAAAAGCCGCCGCCGGGAGGGCAAGCCGTTCCCGCCAGTTTTTCCCGAGGCCGAGCCCCAGATAACATATCCCAAGCGCGACTGTCCGGAACGGTAAAACACCCCCGCGAGACGGTTCCTGCATACAGGAATCGAAGGCGAGCATCGATGCCTGCCTAGCTGCCAAAACCATCGCCAGGGTAACGGTTGGATAATCCCAGATCGTAACCGACACCGGCCGCCAACCCAGGATGCCAGTTTGCACAAACAACAGGGCGATTCCAGCAGCTTCGGCAAACCCAGCAGTCACATCAAGCCCCCCCGGTGGCCCCGCACCCGGAAGAAACAAAAATAACGCGATGATGTCCGCGAGGAAAAAATTGAGCCCACACGCGGCGATAGAGTGTGTATTCGCCACAAGCAAGAGTTTCGCAGCCGCGAGCCTCCAGGCGGGCGGCGCGCCCAGGGTCAGAATAGAGTCACATGGTCAAAAAGGACGTACGCGCGAGCACATTAGCCTGCCAAGTCTGTATCCGTGGCTCCTGGCCCGAGCACCAACTGGGCACAGGGCCCCCCGGAGAATACGCACAGCCGGGGGCCAGGCAAAACACCACCGCGGACTCAGCCCCGGCATGAACAGTGATTAACGTAGGACTCAATCCCCCGTCCGACGAAACAGTCGGCATCCTGCGGGGTTCTAGCGCGTCCTGCTTTACGAGCCTGCGGCACGGCGTCTTATTCTCTGCGTAATCACACGCCGTGTGCTTCCAATCACACTGAAGCACCACGCTGTTCGCGCAGCAAATCGGAGCTCTCGCTTTCCAGCTGTCTTTGGCGTCGTGCTTTAACATGTGCACCTCAGCGGCAAAACCAAGCGCACAGGAGACAAGAAGACGACTCTGATACTCGATGCCCACGCGTTTCCGCCCCGTCCACCTCCGTTGCCCGACAATGACACCCCAATGCCTTGATAATTCTTATGTATATCTATTATCCCACGCCTTATTGCAGGCAAGATTCCGCAACACCTTGTGTAGCTTCTTTCACCCCACCGCCGTGACTCAAGGACCACAGTGCCATCGGCAGCACAACTCGGCAGCAGCTCCTTGTATCGTGAAAGCCGAGCCACGTGGCTTGACCGAGCCGCTACCGGCAGGCGATTAATCGGCTTAGAAAACCAATAGCGAGACTGCCCCGCCGAAGCGCGTCACGCATAGCAATCGGCCTTGATAAGCGGGCCGATATCGGATCAAAACCACTCCAGTGCCGGCCAGCTCTGGTAAATACCCGAGCCAGCAATCGCCGCTGCCAGCAGCCAGGGCGCTTGCTCGGCCTGTCCACCTTTCCGGCAGAATGGATCATCCAATATAACGCTCACCAGAGGTTATCGAGCCATAAGCATAGCGGGCAACGACCGCGAGCTCAGGTTCTTCGGCCATCTAGGTTTGGCACAGCATATTTGCCTTGGTTAACGGGGGTGTTGAGCATGGCATAGCCAGGATGGACCACCCGTCTTAAGGAAAAAATGCTCCAATGTCATTTATCGGCTGGATATTCCGCATGTTTGTTGGTATTTCTCACCAATCGCTTGGCGCCGCTCTACAAATTTGTACATAACTGCTTACAAAATGCCCATCGACAAGGACAAGAGGCCCGAACAGGCCCGCAAGTCGAGATGGAAGCGCATGGACGCGCGGGAAAAAAGAGCAGGATTGGACGCTAGAATGGCGCTTTCCATCACTAAAACAGTTCGAGGCAGGTAACTCTTCAGCAATGGTCAATTCATTACAAGCCCAGCTACTCAAGGCCGGACTGGTTCGACGAAGAAGAAACTCAAACAGGCACACCTCAGCGCGCGAAGAAGAAACGAAGCGAAAAATGAGCCGGCAAAGTTCATGGAGCCTCGGCGGGCTGCGGTAGACAAGGCGCGGGCCCCGACAAAGGCCGGAGCGGACCGCGTTCATACG
>Ga0163217_1015185_pt1 | contig 10706 bp, 16 predicted proteins | sample SynspAceP_FD_185933 | JGI IMG/M metagenome (GOLD analysis project Ga0163217, IMG submission 185933) | Saline lake microbial communities from Ace Lake in Antarctica - Synechococcus sp. Ace-P (PacBio error correction) | ecosystem: Environmental > Aquatic > Non-marine Saline and Alkaline > Saline ...
CCACACCACACCACAAAAAAAAAAAAATAAAAGAGAGAGATGGGGGGAATCGGGCAAAAAATCCAGGACTTCCGGCCTGGGGCCCTGGGTGGATTCCCTCTCAACTTTCTTCCCGAAAAGCCGGCGCATGGATGCTGATCACCGCGTTCCTGGGGGCCGTCCTGGCCATCTGGTTACCTCGCGGCCTCATCTTTCAACAATCTGGGGCGCGTACGCAACCATGATTAAACGTTATTCTGATCACCCACGCGCCGCGGCTATACTCGCCATTCAACTGGGCCAAAACCGCTTGGCCGCCATTTATCACGGTGATTCGGCCACCGCATCGCGCGCGCGATGATCTGCCGTTCCGTTCAGGTACTGGATTGTGCGTCCGATCCGTGGACTGGGCAGGGTGCTTTGAGGAGAAAGCATCACCCATTTGGTGGCCACCCTGGCTTCGATTCTCCGGCCTCGAAGATCGCTCGCGGGATTCGACATCGACTCAATGGCACGCCGCATGTGCTGGAAATGCTGTATTCAGGCCGCGGTGCAGCACCTAATCGTTCACCAGCTCTCGGCGCGCTACCTACACCCGACCAACCCCGAAATGGATCGACGAACAGGACGCCATTCCGCGTGCACCAATCGCCCTACTTCCGATAAACGCAGATGAAGAACTGTGCACACTCCGCCAGCACAACACCGAACCTGAATCAACTGCTCTTTCCGCCCCGGCCCAGTCTGGGCAAAGACAACGCGCAACCAAGTACCGACCTGTTTATGGCGCGCCGGCGCATTTGCGCTAAAGGCAGCCGACTCGCCTTTTATTTATCTGGGAATGGAAACGTTATTGCGCTATGGAAATGGCATGCGCGAAGACAAAAGCGCATCTACAGGACATGGCAGGCGACGCGCACTGACCGCATTGCAGAAATCGCCAACGCTTGAACAGCTCGCTGCTGTACGCTCCTTGCGGTGTGCTGGTCAAAGCCGGCCTGCCAATCGCACCAATTGGGCGCGGCAACACCCACCGCCCGGCGCAGGTCCAACTTTTCTGCCTACGGCAGTGCATGAGCAAATCGACGCTCAAGGAAGAATTCGGATTACCCGCTGAGCAAAACCTCGGCGGAAACCTTCGAGTATTGTTGTCCGAGTGCATGCCGTCCGCAGCTAAACAAGCTGCAAGCGTCAGATGGGATGCTCGATCAAGGCAGTCAACTGATGCCAAAGTTTCCAATTAACTTACCAGCATCTCGTTCTGCTCTATCTTGCAGCTTAAAGCTTCAACTGGCGACCAACGGAGCCCCCATGCGCGTAATTATCACCGCGCCCGCTCCGGCCTGGGTGGGCCATGGCCAACACTGGTTTGCCGCCGCCAAGCTGGTACTGGCGGTATAGACGAAGCTGGCCCCTGAGCACCAAGCAGCGACCTGAATGAATCCGCAACCCGTAACCAGCGTCACATGCGAATCACCAGCGCCGCCACATCGCTTCTGATCGACGGAACCATGGCCCGCTTCGGCCGCCTGACGTCTGGTCAACATGCCGGCACACCCACCGCTCCCCGGCACACCAGACAACCGCAGCGGTGTTTTCCGCAAGGTGATGGCCGTGGACTGGAGGCCGCGGTGGAGCTGACCCTCGCGGCGTTGTTCCATGGCTCGCGAAGTCACCGGGAGACATCTGTATCGCTCCATGGCCGGGCTGATGCCTGTCCCGGGCGCGCCGCCTACTGGCGCCAAGTCCGCATCACCGCAATTCTTCGAGTACTGCGCCGGAACTCGGAAGCGAACGGCATCATATACTGATGGCCTACCCAGCTTTCTCCGATACGCCCCGAAACCACGCCCCTGGCAGGATGGCAACGCGCCAACTCCCGTTTCATGTCGCGCATGCGCAGCGCGCAGTGGATGGCCCGAGCTAATAGACACACAGCCTCAGCACCGCAAAACGCCTGTAGTATCTGGCCGAGCCGATATCGCTTCGGCGCGCTGCTCTGGCGTATCAGCGCGCGCTGTGAACTGCGCCAGGTACGCAAACGCCTTTGCCGGGAGCTGCGAGTAGAAGCATGCAGCTCAACCGGCACAAAAAACTGAGCACTGACCCTGGTGGGATGCCGCGGCCGCCGCGGCGAAAACGGACCGCGCCTTAAGCGCCGCGGCGCGGCGCTCCACAAAACAGCTCCGCAGAGGCGACAAGGTGAAATCAAGGTTACCCTATCCGCCATTCAGCGACCCTACATAACCGAAACTCTATGCCACCATCATGCTCACCAATAATCGGTTTCACCATGCTGCATGATCCCGATCATTGGTCGCGCTTGTATATTATTGGCCGCATACACGTTGAAGCCATCACCGTTCGGCAGCCTGATCATCGCACTGTCGCCTATGGGTGCGTTGCTGTTGCCTATCGCAACTGATCCGGTGATGATGCGCTGATGTGCCATGATGAGCCGGCTATAGCTGCGCAACCGCCGGCATATTCACATGGCCGACCTTGCTCAGCTGCATACTCCAATGAGCTCCTCGCACCCTGGCCGTTAAGGGATGCGGCCCTGGCTCGCGATCAATATCAAAGCTGCGTTCCCGGCATACTGTTCTGTGGTCTCCACCACGTGAATCTGGCGCATGTACCACAAACATGCAGTGCCACCCGCACCCTCCGTTATTGCAGCCGCATAACTCACGCTTTCGCGCCCGGGCATTACCCACGGCCTGTTTCGCCTCCGGGCCCTCTGTTACGCATGGGCCGGCACCCACCTGGACAAAGCCACCTGCGCGCCCCCTGCCAGCACCTGGTTCACCTCAAAACCTGCCTATGTTTTATCTTCCTGTCGACTGCGGCGCAGCCTGTAACGTCACCTTGGGCCCAGGCGAGCATTTATACGCTGCTGGGATCGGCGCGCTGCTGGGGGATGTTTGCCATCATCGGCTGAAGAGCAACGTTTTCGGTAGTTTCTTTATAGCTGCTGGTGATCTCTGGCCGCTTGTTTGTTGGGTAAAGCGTTGGTGGATGTAAAACATTATCGCTGCGCCTAAGACTAGATTTCATCCGGCGACAACAACTTTAGCGTCCGGCTGCAAAAAGAAGGTTGGTCACCTGCCGGAAAAAAAGGTATCAAATATGCCATTAATCCAAATGCAATCCCTCCTCGGCGGCATGGATGCCGATCTACTTATCAAGACACTCTTAACCCCCTTCCGTGCCGCTGCGTATGGCTTGGTTGGTTTGGAGATGGTGAGGGAGAGCGAGAGCAGCCCGGGGGGGGGCGGGGGGGGGGGGGGGGGGGGTTTTTTTAGCATAAAAAAACTTGCGGCGAAGGGAGATAAGAGCATGGATTATCAACAAAAGTTGCTGCGAAATAAGCGGGTGTATCGCACCATTAAGTACTAGATCATAACGATTAATCATAGTGGGACAATAGAAAATAACATGCCTCACGGTAGGAAGGGAATTATATGACTTTGTGCCAACTCAAATGTCCCAAATGCTTGAAGAGCATTCCAGTACCAACAGACATCCAGATTCAAAAGCTGTACTGCGCCGAGAATTATTGGCCGGCTCTTTCAGCGACGGCTACGACAGTTTTAGTCTAATCCAATCTCCTTGGCATGGTCGAACAGCAATTTAGAACAGATCAATGTTTAGTGAGGCTGAATCTTATTTTAACCGGACTCTGAGCTTGACCTCGAACTGCGAAGCCAGATCGTGAAAGGAAAGTCTGCTGCTTAGCACCTCAAGCACGCAATATTCGACTAAATGAATGTAATAGTACTTTCAAATTTAACGCTATCGAGCTTCGGATGACGCCAGCAGAGCCCCTCGACATAGAATTCTTGTTGTTCATGAAATGAATCATATCGTACGACACTTTTACGGCATGGCCAATAAGCAAATGCCTTGAGTTCGTCGCACTAGATACATATGGGAGGCAAACATTTCTCAGGTGGCGCCCTGCTCGAAGTCTTGGAAGCAGAGCTAGCTGGATCCGAACAATCAGACTACGCTCGAAAACATTGTTCCCTCTGCAAAACAATATAGAGGTGTCAACCACCGTACGAGATCCCCTAGAAAATTGCCTAAACTTGGCCTATTCGCCAACTTTATGAGCGATGCTCCGCAAGAGGCTTGAAGCCGCGTCTGACAATGTTAAAATCATCAAGCCCGGCCTATGCGCTCCGCGAATTGAAAAGAAAAAGGCAGATGCGTGTTTTGTAGTTACGCGACAATGGGGACGAAGCCATCTCGACTGTTACGCGTTTAAAGGCAGTTCGTCAGAAATCTTGGCCGCAACAGTGATTGGTGAGCAGTTATCCAACTGGTACTATAAAAATGCTGCCAACGCTAGCCGAAAGTATTAAGTCGAGTTATTATCGAAGAGCACTCAGTTTACTGCTCTTGTCTACCCGCGCCATTCATTGCGTCGATAGTGCTACTGAGGCGTAAGTGGGATATTGGATTAATGCGGTCAGCTCAGATGAGCATTAATTCTCTTTTGGCGTGAGAGCCTGGATTGGACTGGTGCTTGCCTCCGCATCATTACAGCGTTTACACTTCATTGTACGAGTTTGGAAGTAATACTTTGAAAAATAAATAAATCTCTGGAATATTTTTTAGGCTTATTTTTTGTCGTTGGTTGTGAATTCTGAGGTGCCATTACACCATTAAAGAAGCTTGGAAGAACAGTTGACATAGGCGTCGCGGCCACTATGTGTTATATGGGGGTGTTCGCTGAACGTTGGCGCAAAAAAAAAAAAGGGGGCATCCGTACAAGATTAAGCGCGGAAGAGTGCCCGCTGAGGATTCGGCAGAGCTGATAGGAAACGTACTACACAACAGCGACAAAATTTAAGTAAATTACCATGAAATGTTTTTCCAAGCATGTATGGGAAACGTAACTATAGAGAGGTACGGCCGGTAACTGGCGTCAAGTATGAAAATTTAACTCCTAATATCACCGCAGGAAAAGCCAAATGCTTTCCCATATCGTTCTCAGTCTTCAACGATTTTGATCGGCTATGGCTTTCTATTCACACGCTGAATGGAAGCTTGGGATTGATGCGCGATTTGTGGGAAGGGCGACCATTCCCTTGGCGGCTGGCATCCTCCCCGATCCCAGGCCATTGTTTTTATCCAAAGCCCTACAACCAGCGCCTCATCATCCGGCAACGGTCAAATGACCTGCGTCCTGGCCACACTCGCGAAATCGTGACTGGCACATGTCTATCGCATGGCGACGCTGCGCATGCGAATGGAGGCCATGGTTGGCTGAATATCATGCCTTGATACTACGGCGCTACTTCGGATCCTGGATGCACAAGTTCTGCGTGCTTGCCATCATCGAGTGACGAGCTGTGAAGGTATCTCGACGATATTCTTGGGTGGGCGAAGTGCTGATGCCTGGCCACGGCAAATACCGAGCGAGGATCATTGCGGTTATGCAATGAATTTTGATCGCCTTCGGTACACTTATCAGCTCATTCTAGGAACCGATGTATGGCAACTGATCGCTAGCGTCTGCATACGCTCTCGCTAACCGCTTCATTGTTGTGACGGCTTTTCTGGTCGCAACATCCATCGGACGGGGGCATTCAGGGATGGAAAGCCGTTCGGTGGCAATCTGCCCGGTTTACCCTCCTAAGTGTCTAAGCGTAAGGGTTTTCGTTGTCGGAAATACATCCAGGCCAAAGCCGGGCAAGAGCTAAGGGTGTGGTAGATGGCAGACTTGAGCTTTTTGGCGCAGAGACGAACTTGTTTATGACCGACAGTTACTATCTGTTGGGATAAAACCAACCTGAATGCGTGATAGTCGCGTCGCTGCCGATTGAAACTATAGCCCAAGTGTCTACATCTGATACCAACAAGGACGGTATTCAAGTATTTAAAAACAAGGCCTTCAGCAAATGCGCCCTAAGGAGGGCTCGAACGAGGGGTTGCTGGCGGGATCGACACGAGATCAACAAAAGGCTGGTAGTGCTGGACTTGGGCGGCCAGGTGTTCAGAAAGCGGGTGGCGGTCGTTGGCGTGGCAAGAGCGAGGCTTCGTACTCTGCTGCCTACCGGCTGCAAAATAAGCGCCTTCTTCGTCTACGGCTTGCCCAAGAACAGCCAGGGCACATCTACAACAAGGAAACTAAAGCCCTCAAGAATGTTGCTAATACCTTTACTGAGTTACAGCAGGGCGAGTCTGAACAAGCCGTCAAAGGCGGCGCATGATCGAGGGTTGTAAACGATGATAATTCAAATCTGGAAGGCCACTCACCGAGGGGTGCCAAGAAGAATTTGCACGAAGCAGCTGACTGAATGACTCACTCTGCGCGAGTTTGCATGCGCTGTCGTTTACAGGCAGTGAAAACTAACTCTGAACAAATCAAAAGCAGAATTCCGGCGAATAACCGCGCCAAGCCAAGACGGTTTCGCCCGCATACTCAATACCAGCCCCTGCACTGTGCCGAAAGGGAGTTTCGCGGCAAAAAACCTAATGGTCCGTCATTGAAGCTGCTGAACTCTGGTGGAATAAGAAGGCCTGGAAGCTCTTCACTCCTTTAAATCATTCTGTACAAGCTCTGCGGCGGTGCATCTGAATTTCCCTCTTCACAGGAAGATGCAAATGAACGAAGAACCGCCACGATCCTCGGGCCTCCGGCTCAGTCGGTACAGCACTGCTTGGCGAACTATTGCGCGCGACGCTTTTAGCCAATCAATCCGCTGACGCCGTCAGCTCCTCATACGCTTCAACTGATGCGAGAGTGAAACACACGGCCTTGTACTCCGAGTATGACCCCCGCCCAACCCTAAGCAAGCGCAGTTTGAAGCACTGAACGGGAGTGCTACATACGAACGGTTTGGTTTCCTATCGTGCTGGCGGGGGCTGGTACGGCGAAGCTGTCCTGGCGCAAGCCCGCGTGCTGTAGAACGTGAGCTTAACGCGGCTTTTGCCGCGGGGTTTTGAAAGCCTCCGGCAAGGTGCACGCATTTTGCCTTTATGTCGGTCATAGGCGATATCAGCACACAACGCGGCTCTGGCGCGCCGGGGTTGCCGCGTTATTCGCGCGTCAAGGGCGAGGCGGAAGCGGCGGTATTGGACTCAGGGTCCGGCGTGGTAAGTATTTTCGGCCAGCGATTGATTTTTGGCTCGCGGCATATCGCCGCCCTTGTTGGTCTCCGGCTCTGGTCTATTTTCACCCCATTGATGGCCGCCAAGTATCGCTTCCATCCGCACCACCGAGATCGCCCAGGCGTGGTCGCGGCTGCGCGCAGGCGCCGGAGATAGAGTGCGATATATAGCTCACGAGATGATGGGAGCTGATTCAACGGCCCCGCTGTACGTAGAAAAAGTTTCGTCACGGGAAACTACGGCAAACCTCAGCGTGCGATGTTTGCATCATCGTCGCTTTAGCTTACCGCGCAGCGGCCATCTTTCGCGATGGCGCAGGGCATCACTAGTTCAAGCAATATCGAGCGGTACATGGAAATCTCATTCGAGCTGATCGGTTGCTGTTTTGCTTGGCAGTCTTAGCGGAACCTATTGAACGTCTGGGCGGGGGGCGGCGGCCTAATTACTATTCGTGGCGTTGATCGCTCTCGGCTGTTGCCGATCAATGCGCTGGCACCAACAAATTGCAGGGCTGTGCCTGGTACTGGCAACGGCCTCCCGTGCTTGCTATTCGAGAATCCTAAGATCCGCCGCGGCAATCCGTGCGCTTGGTGATCGGTCGCTTTCTGGCTCGGTCGCTGGTGAGGTGGCAGTGCATTTCGTGAATCAGAAATACCTGAGCTTGGCCTGCGCTGTGCGCCTTTATCGCCGTCTACATCATTGTCGAACAAACCCGGCAAAAGGCCCAAACTGGCAACCATATGTCAGTGCAAAACCTTTACCTACGCGTGATTCCCTCTCGCAATCGGTTTTTATGAGGATGTTCGGAGCGGCCGGGGTCTTTTTCACCCTGGCCATGTGATGCTGCGCAGGCAAGCGATTTGCTCCGCCGACGCCACCGGCAAAACCCGCTGAATTTCGCACACGCACTTCTTTCATGCGCTGATCGTCTTTACCCCTACGCAATGTGGTCTGGCAGGTGGGGTTGGTGATGAATGTCGGGCATTCATCGGCGCTGGACCAGGCCGTGCACTCTTCTCTACAAGATCGACCCCAATTAAACTGCGCCTGCTGGTGGTGGTCATGTCGCGTGGTAATGCTTGCAAATACCTGAGCCGTCGGCTGGATCAAACTCGCCTGGTAATTCAAAAACGGGCGTTCAAGCCGGCATCGACTACAAAAGCTACACCCGCCGAATTGGACTGCGAGGTCAAGATGAGCGTTGATCAAACCTCTAAGGAAGAGAAGTGCGCATTGACTCAGGAAAATCGAACCCGGATCGCCATATACGAAGGCCCTGATCAACGTCGAAGTACGGCTGGATACCGGTCAAGACACGGTGGCTGAGCCGCGGCAGAATGGCTGACCTTTTGCCAGGACGTACGCACGGCAATGGCACGTAGCAGGAATTTACGCTGAACACGAACTGGTCGCGAGATGCAGACATCCGGGATTCCACCGGCATAGTTCGGCAGGAAGGCAATCCGGCCAGTTACTCGGAGATGAACACTCCAACCTAGAATGTCATTATCTTCTGTTGCTAATCGGGTAACTCTCCACAGGGTCTTCGCTCGCCAATGGGCCACCCGCAATCCTGCGTGGAGCAACCTGACCCAGGGCTGGACTGAATCACAGCGTTGAAGCAATGCTCGCGAAACTGGAGCCGCATGGGCGCTGTTCGCAAAGTCCCGCACAAGCCCGAATGGAAATGGCCGAAGTGGGCGCGGCCTGGTAGATTATCGTGAGCCGTATGCGCAACTTCCTCCTGCTCAACGCTAACGTACGAGGTCAATTGACGACCGACGGCAGCCGGCGGCACGCTAACAACGCTCGCGAGGCCGTAATCGGCGCGGAACAACCTGTAAAGCCGAGCTTATGAAACGAAAGAAGCTACCGAGCTTTTTCGCACGTTGACCGTGACGAAGCTGGCATGGCTGTTAGGGGAATCTGATCAGACCATTTTCCGTGAGCCGGCCTACCCAGCGTGGAATCCAAGCCGCGCACGTTGTTGTACTTCGTCACAGACCATCCGTTTCCGATGTAGACAAGCGCAGACGCAGCCTTTTCTGTTTGGTGGACTTCTTGCAACCGCAATAGCCGCTTACTCAGGAGAGCGGCGAGCCGGTTATAAAGATGTCGCCTGGCCGCCTTTGACTTGCTGGTTCGCCGAGTCAGATCCGGCCAACAAGGAGACCATATTCGGGCTGATAGAATATGCTGGCCAGGCAAACGTCAGCCGACATTCTGATCGTTTGATTAGGGCGTCTGGTTGACATTCCCAACGCCCTTTTTGTTTCCGATAACGCTGCAGCTCAGTGCGGTAATCGGTATAGCCTTTGGACCGGGACCACCGTACAGGGTGCTGCGTCCAAGCTTGTTCCACCTGCGCCGCCCGGAAGCAATGCGCCGACCAGGTCCGGGTTGGCAATATAGCACGAAGGCGATCAGATTCGGCATCGCACTAGCCAAGGTTTCGCGCGGCGGAACTCGGGGGTGTGGCACCACAAAATATCAGTGCCCGGTGATCCTTGCGCAGTTGCTGGTACATGCTCATCAAAACCTTCATAGGTACGCCGGCCCCAGTCCGGCTTGTTGACTTGCACATGAGCACTTTCTGCTTTTCAGTGCTCAGCAGTAGCTGAAGGTTTCCAGCGGTTGGCGTCCGTCCACGTCCGTGAAGGGTTGCCCATGGGCGAGCGCAACCTACACGCCGCTGTGCCCAGCTCGGCAATCACCGCGTCCAGTACTTCCAGCACAGAACGTGGCGCGGTTTTCCAGGCAACCGCCATAGTTGTCGCTGCGCTGGGTTGCTTGTTGAGCACAAGGAACGGGACGAAGGTAGCCGTGATGCATGCGTGGACCTCACCGCCATCAAACCGGCTTCCCATCGCGTTTGCGTGCCGCTTGCGTAAGACTCGATCACGCCGCGATTTCGTGGTTTCCAGCGCGCGGCATGGGCTGTTGCGTTCCTCTGTGCGAGGAGTATCCGGGTCGACGACGAAGCAGTCGGCCTGGGCCCTTGAATCGCCGAGGCGGACCGGTCTCCGCGCCGTTGGCTGCCGACAGCGGAATGCGAGATAACGGCCACGTGCCACAGCTTTGCATGAATAGTGCGTCCACCGGCCGTCGTGCACCTTAGCGTCACACCCTCCAGCCTCTCAACCTGCTCGATCGCTGTGATTCCCGGACGTCCAGGCGGTAAACCCTGGGCCTCGGGCCAACCGTCCTTCGCTGAGACAACCTCGGCATTGGGGCGCTGGCATAGTACTCCGCAAATCAACCGGTCCGCCACATTCCGGCTGCAGGCGCGCTGAGGGTCAGCGGGGCCATGACGATCGATTGGCAGTTCGAGGCTGCCGACTGAAAAGTGGCTCGAGCAAAGATTCTGGACATGCAGGTAACTCCGTGTGGATATCTGCTTACAATAGGTCTTTTAAAAACAACCTGTGCGCCTGTAGCTGATTAAGACTGGCTTAGGAAATTCCCTTTGGTAGCTTGCATGTGTGGATGCGCTAAGCGTTTGTCTCTGCAAGGATTGCAATACGGGGGACTAGCATACTCGAATCACAACGTGACGGCCCATCAGGCGGCAGTAGAGCGGGTCAACGATTTAAAGCCTTCGCGGA
>Ga0163217_1019947_pt1 | contig 10706 bp, 6 predicted proteins | sample SynspAceP_FD_185933 | JGI IMG/M metagenome (GOLD analysis project Ga0163217, IMG submission 185933) | Saline lake microbial communities from Ace Lake in Antarctica - Synechococcus sp. Ace-P (PacBio error correction) | ecosystem: Environmental > Aquatic > Non-marine Saline and Alkaline > Saline ...
TTATTCAGCAAGCATTAATTGCGGCGGATGCGGCAATTTGAGTGAATTTTCACTCGCATTAGATGACTTCAAGCTAATTTGGCCATCTTTAAAGCCGGGTTTATTCGGGCAGTTGGTCAAACAGATAGGTCACCTCAGCTGAAAAAGCCAACGATTGTGATGTCTTAGGTCAATAAAGACTTCGAATTTTTACAAATGCAAAATTGTTGTGCCATTAAACAATTACATTCTCACAATTAATTGACTTTCACACCGCCTTTTAATGCATAGCAAGTATAGTGAATTGATACTCATATTCCAAACACACTAGGGTGGATATTGACGCGCTAAAATTGGCGTTAATCCATCAGTTAATCGATTTCAAAGCCGCGCAAATACTTTATTTTAAAGGCTCCTAGTCCAGAATAAGTAATCAATCTTGAATTATCCAAGGCTTTGCATTTTTAATGCGATTAAGGCTTGTCGCGCGCTACTAATGTTGGGCATAATTTAAGATCATGGCAATAAGGATGTGCCGCCTAAAACTCTAATAACAACAAGGTCGATACACTACCAATGGGTGAAAGGCGTATTCGTTATTAAAAAAGCAAGTATCTCTGTGGCTATTGTTTTGAGCTGTTTATTGAGAGAAACGCTTTACGCGCTGAATGCCTAATTCCAACTTTTTCTCTCGCTCAGTGTCTTCTCAAAATACGGATTCCGACATTGCGAAGATAAAAGCGATTTATGTGGTTTTCATCGTCAGAGGCTTAATGTTTTTGACGATATGAAATTTAAGCAATATGCCCATGATCCATCCTTAATGATCTTATGCCTGACAGCTTCATTAGACAATGATAAATCACGACAATGATGGTAAATCTTTTGGATAGGAAATACTTTGCAGGTTTTAGCTCGATATGATGAAAAAAAATAGTTTTTGTTACTTAACAGAAAAAGCAATAGCTCTTCGTGAAAATACGACACTATTACTCTTGCATTAGATCACTGGTCACTACTTGTAGCCATGAAAAACATCTATATCTTATGATTCACAAACAATACTTTTTCATCAAAAAAGCAAACGCTAGGAGTAGCGCTAAACCCCCAGAAATAAAATTGTATTTTTTTAGTGAAAAAGATAAACTGATGGTAGTGATATCCGGCCACGGGTATTTTTATACTAGATAACGCACTAACTATTTGTAAATACTTAAAATATCCTAGACACCTTGGAAACTTGACTTAAAAGCAACGCATCTTTTCGATTTAAATAAATAACGGGTCTACTATTGGTTTAGCGGACGAAATTAGGGGGTCTACAAATCCCAGAGTGGAATCTAGTGATTAACAATTTTGGAACAGCATCAAATCCGGTCGTTGTCGGATGAAAGAATTCGCAGCTTACCTTCAGGATCATAGAGGAAAGACTTTGGGTTTGCTGACACGACCACTGGATTAGTGTTTTTAGACCCAACAATAATTCTATTTTTTCTTTTAGTGATAAAAATACATCAATTTTTGGTATAGAAATAGCTTTTTTTTCTTAAAAAATATATCGGACTTCAAAAGACAGCGATTTGGTTGGTTAGTTATTTCGGAGTATTTATAAACATACCGCAAGCTGCTCAAATAGAGACATTCCCAAAAAAATAATCATGCTATTCGTTATCTGGTACAATCAATTTGGGTATCCGCCTCAAGAATAAAAATGATAATATTTGGATGCCACTACAGGAAGATGGCTTAACGTAAATTTTGAGTCCTAACAATTACACTTCACACATCATTTAGAAGATTTACACAATAGTCATTTGGAATCTATTATGATGAAGAAAAAAATCAAATTTGGGTTGCAAAGCAGTCGGCGGATTATTTGTTTGAATGGAGCCCCAGTATAGGATCAAGGTTAATTAAAGTAATCAAGGCAATTATGGTCGTAAGAATATTGAATACATTCATATTTGGTAGTCGAACTTGGTTAAAGTCAATAAAAAACGAAATCCTATCAGTAGACCTCGTACGTTCAAATTTGAATCGATTACCCTTGCAAATAACAATATTAAGATGTAGATCCTGTCTTTTTAGACAGCCAAAATAATTTTTGGTTAGTTACGTCTTAGGATGATCGCTTTACAACTCGACATAACAGTGCGACAAACAAGGTTAATTTTCTATATCAACACAATTTAGGATGTATTCGCGAGGTCCGCTATTTAGGGTGTGAGCAACTTGTTAGATAAGAGAGAGAATCGCGAAGTGTTGGCTTTCATCACTAATCGCACGGCCATATAATATAGATAAAGAACAACTATAAACATAATTAAACAACTCAATTACTAGTAACGGGCTATCAGGTATCAAATTATCAAGACGGTTGTTTAATTCGGGACAAAGTTTGTGGGTCAGTATTACTGGCGGCCGGTATACGAACCGAAATTTCGCTAACTTCTAGAGGAAGTATTTACAGAACCATAACCCTGAACGGCTTGCATTTAATTGAGCTAAATGAGGGTGTTGGACTATAAGTCGTCCAAACGAGTTAATTTTTTTGGTGGTTACAAAATGTATTTTTATAATTTCGATCCCTAAGACTATCTGTCTCATGCAGAACACATTCCTGATATCGCAACGCCACCCCTGACTCAATTAAATGTTTCAAATGAAGAACTCAGCGTGCCGCTCAAAAAAGTCCATTAAGCGAATCTATAGAATCGCTAGACCAAGATAACCTTACCTTATAAGAATTACAGTCTAAATTTTAAGTTTTGCAACAATTAAACCCAATAGACCCCAACAGCAATTCAGTAACGTATACAGTTGTTAGGTTTTATCGAAAAATGGATAGAAACCGACAAAGTTCGCCAAGGAAAGGCGCCAATACTCTCAATTAGAGTTTGGTAATTATGAATTTCGGTCCAAAGCCGCACGGCAACTCGCCTGGTCTGACATATAAAAGCTTAAAAATAAAAAAATATACCTCCACCTTGGCTAACTCAGCAGCATGATTTTTATACGGAGTTTTATTGTCAGTAAACCATCTCTGATGATTTTGGTTTAAACAGTCGAGGCAAAAAAGAGCGATTAGATTGTCTATTCAAGGAGAAATGAAGAACGCTTAAAAATTGGACCTTGTGGGTAGTGGTGATGATATGGGATTGGGATATCTATCAGGCAGTATTGTCGTTCTAACACCTGGGGTACCCCTCGCTTCCCTGCAAGCTGGATATATAGGGTTAATAGTGCGTAGAAGCCAATATTCACCCCAACGATATTAGTCCAAAGTAAATCAAGAAAGCTTGCGTAACACTTAAAAGACGAAAAGCGAGCACTAGAAATGTTGACTATAAGAGCGCGCACTTATAAGGTGAATGGGTGGTGGTTCTTGATCGCGGCAAGGTATTAGCCGAGATATAATAACCAAGCAACGGAATGATCGGGTACCTTAAAGAATATAGTCCACTTGAAACTGGCTGAAGAACAATTAAAACTGTTCAACACGCTCGATAGAAAACCATCTCCTGACGTGTATTTATTACTTGACACGCCTTTAAAATTTATTTTCGGTGAGTAACTCCTTATTGCAAAAATATACCGTGGAGACTCGAGAGCAGCTTAGTCAGTTTTATTAACCTTTCCTCACATACCCTGGGGCTTTACCGAAGAGTCCAAAAAATGCCTAATCGCAAAAAGGCACTGGTTTGCGTGAAGTAGAGATCCCGTGCGTACTGACGGTGGAAAAATACGAATGGAATTGAATATCTGATGCATCAATGAACGAGAGCAGTGCAAACCTAGTCATTTCTTTAATTGGTTTTTTGGGGTTTTTGTTTTCTCTGATATCACTACCCGTAAGACGACCGAAAAAGAGGCTATTAAAATGGCTAAGTACTGATCCGTTAACCGACTTACCTCATCGTCAGTTTTTTCAGGCCAGCATAACAATATCGTGCGGCAGAGACACACAGTCATGCTTGCTCGTTTACGATATGGACAACTTACAGAAGATTATGACTCCTTGGGCCATCCAAACTGGCGATGTGCTAATTCCAGCAAATTGCTAAATCGTCTACAACGGCATATCAGGCACTGGATGCACTTTGTTACCGTCTGGGTGGGGATGAATTTAGTATACTGATAGATAGAATCCACTGATAGTAACATCGCATTACCCATTTTGCCCAAAACCACTTGAGATAATATGGCTCGGCTTTTTTAATTAATACAAACAGAGATTTGTCTTAAAAAGGGTTTTGTTTTTTGTTTTTGTTTTGCCAGCGTGGGTACTTGGCCTTCTATCCTGAAGAATGGCAGTACTGCCGCAAAAATTATTAAAATGACCGGATACAGCGGATGTAAAATTTATTGCAAAAAATGCCTAGGGGGTAACAAATAATCGAATTTTTTAAGCGGTGAATATCAAAATGTCGTACGCTCAATTGCAAATAGAAATCTTATACGTCAATGGCTTTAAAAGAAGATTTATTTACAGTTTTTTATCAACCCATAGTCGACAGTCGGCCAGTGGTAAGCTCGGTCAGTATGGAAGCCCTAGTCAGATTAGTGAAACACCCCTGATTAAAGGTTTGTCAGCCTCGCAATTTATCTCCTTTAGCAGAAGAGACCGGGCAGATTAATGCTGATATTGGCGAAGTGGGTGCTGCGTTAACGCCTGTGAAGGAGACCAAGCGCTGGGTAGAATCGCAGGCTTTTTCGACTGGTAGGGTTGGCAGTCAACATCTCTGCCCGCCATTTTGAACTGCCTCGACTTGGATGAAAAGAATAATTGCTGTACTGCAACGTGTCGGTTTATCCATCCTGCAATTTAGAATGTGAGATCACTGAGGGACCGTTAATGCCGAAATCCTGAAAGTGCGCTGCGCATGATGCAACGTTTGCGTGAGCGAGGCATTCACTTAGCCTTAGATGATTTTGGTACCGGCTATCATCCTTAGCTTTATTTACACACGCTTTCCAATCAATCACCGTCAAAATTGATACAGGCCCGTTTATTTGACGATATTGCCACTTCAGCGAGAATCGCCATATGGCTCAGCAATTATCACTATTTGCCTCATAATCTTGGCTTATAAAGTAGTGGCAGAAGGGGTAGAGACATGGAAAATCACTGTTCAATTTTACGTCGTTTCAAGGTGTGAGATGTACACGTAGGCTATTTTTATATGCAAACCCTTAAGTTTCCACCTCGCTTTGACGTTTGTTAAAAGAGAATCATGAATTGAATAAAATCATGGCTAAAAGTGAAAACCAGAATAAGCTACAAAGCCTTATGATTATTAACAATATCTAGCATAAAAAGATAACGGTTCAACTCACAAAAAAAAATAAGGTAATTATTTTTCTCAAAAAAAAGCCTGGCCGCTTCTCGCAAAACTATTCTTGACTGACGCAAAAATATGTCACACAAACGTCAATAATTATAATAAGAGAATAGCAACGAATGTTTGAAAGCTTTATGCAGTAGCAGTAGTACTGCGCCACCTCGCACGCGGGCGCAATCAGTCTTTGAAGGTAGCTCAATGCGTCCAGTTAAACCGAAACCACTAGCCCAAACCTGATACCTACTGACACACAACGGTGTCATGAACAGGCTCAGTAGTTAATACGGAGTTAGAACTGGCTTCAGGATTCGCCATGTAACTGTGGATTTGAGGCATCAAGATCTCAGTGCTTTTTTTACTGGAATTGACCTAAAAAAAGAGAGCTTATGCTCTTCTTTTTCAATTCTAAAACACCTTGCGTATATCAGCTAACTAGCAGTAAGACGCTTTGCAGGCCTCTCGATTTTTAACAATGCATGCGTTGCTGTGCTTTTAATAAAGGCAGGCAGTGGCCCAAGGACTAGACCCGCTAGCAGCCGCACCTTTTTTATGGCTCGTAAACCCACTTTTATAGCTTTGTTTACATAAATACAGGCCACTGCATAATATTGAACAAAATAAGTAGGCAATCACTGTTGTCTCTCTGCGGCAGATCTTTTGCCTCAATTTAATTAATAGACCCAAAATTTATCCGCTACGTTTTTGAACTGAGAGTTGTTCAAGCCAGCTCAAACGTTCGCCGTTTAAGTGGCTAATAAAAACTTTGTTCAGCTTTCTTGCATCGTTTTTAAACCATTGGGAGGCAGGTGGCAAATTTATCACCGTAAAACCTGAGTAATGTTCTATGCCTAGCAACTACAAGTGGTCCCGATACCTAAAGTATGCCATGTAGCGGAATGGCCCTACCTAAATACGGTGGAAAACCAATACCAAAGAATAAGCGCGAATATCACCCGTCTCTGGCGTTACGAATTAACGCCTTCATCCAAACACAATGGCTCTTCGTTGAGCATGGTTAATAACAACAACGTTCGGCTAATTTGCGCCCTTGACTATCTTGGCGCTTAGGGTGATACCAAAAGGCTATAATAAATTGACTCATCGACTGGTTTTACCCCGGTGCTTTTTTACCGGTGGTAGAGTAAAAGCCTTCTTTTATTCTTTTTGCCTTTGCGTCATACCGCCATTACTTTACAAATATGCCTCAGGAGCCGAGAATCGCTCACTCAAACTGTGCTGTAAATTAGGGAATGAATTTTTAGTACCCGAACATCGATTCCCACTGTCATCTAACAACTTAATCGGTCCAACTGGAAAGCCAAATTTACCTAAGGCCTTAATCAATTTGCCATAGCTCACACTTAAAATTAACTTGCGGCAGCTTGGTTGCGATCGGAGTAGAGCTCTAATAGATTGGTTTACATAAAAGAACCGGCCCCATCTTTTACACATTGGGGTTTTTGCCTTGATGTTTAGTGCCAAGTTCAACTGTGGTTAAATGGGTCAGTCAGAAGCTCGTTTCGTGAGCAATAACGTTCTGCCAAGGGGCAATTTTTGTCTACTGGGTGAAAAAATGTAAAAATAGTTGCAGCCAAATAACCTGCCCTGGACGCGCCGCTTTTAGCGCGATTTGTCAATGGGGAATAGAAGAGGTATTTGAAGCAAAATAGTATGACTCTGTGCAAGCAAATTTTGCTCAATCTCGGCCACCATTTTGGTTAAGCAAATTCTTCAATATCCGCCTCAATCACTACTGCAACGTTGCCATAGACCTGCATAGTCAACCGTACGGTTAGCAAAGAGCCAGTTGTTTTTTGCCAATTGCGTACTTGCTCGAGAATGCTCGCGGTCGTTAAAAATTCTTTTTATTTAAACAGGTGGGAGCTAGTAGGTGTACTGTGACGGACACAGGCAATACCTCAGAACGTGAATGTCTTTGGGATCTTACGGGCCGGTAAAGGTCGGGTGGCTGTGCGTTTTAGTGGCGGTTACAAGGCAATGCCACGCCCATGCTAGTGCGCCACGAGTAGCACGCCAATCTTAGCAGTTTGTGTGCAAACACCTTGTACCAGACGGTCCCTCTTTTTCATTTCTGTGTGTAAAAAAACAAACTTCTTAGGGAAAAGCTGATTCAGCCCGTCATGACCAACTTACAAAATTTCCGCGCTTCGACTTGCAAGCCTTTTTTTCATGCCTTGCTTTAAACGGTTTCGTGAACAGTCCAATCAATCAAATAAGGCGAGGGATAGTTGCTGCGTCTTACTTGCAGTTTGTTTAGCGTGCTTGACGAAGGAGAAGCGCGAGTGACTGACGTTGCTAGAGCGAGATACTTTCCCAGATACGTATAGAGCGGGATGATTTCTATGACGCTCTCACAGGTATATAGGGTTTGGCGTCAGTCATTGCGTAGCGCGATGAGGCGGATGTGACACTGCGCGGTAGTATGGATTCCGGCACCACACATATCGTCAACAATGCATACTTTGAGGGCTTGTTTACGCGCGCACGACGCACCTGTAAGCCATCATTTTTCATTGGCCTGTTGCACTGATTAGTTTTGGTCAGTCCTTTGGGCGTGCCGCCACTCCGGGCAATAGGCCAAGTTGCACTCAGGCAAGCCTAGTTGAGTGTTTAATCGCTGTCACTACATACCTCGATAATGGAAGGCCAAGGCCAATTCTAAACGCATCCACCGGAGCCGGACCATGAATCGCGGCAAAACACGAGGTTGTGGCATATCTTTCAATACGCTGAAACATGGCTTGTTCCAACGCAGCAGCGATAGACTTCTGCATCCTCCACTTTGTGACCAAGCAGTAACATGCTAATATAGCACCCTGCGACAATGAATTTACGCTTGCCACTAATAACCACTCACCTTTTACAATGCTTTTATCTGCATTAATTTGTTGCTGTAAAGTACATTTTTCGATTTGCTCAGGCACACTCACCTTTAGTTGGTGTTCATTGACTCACCAACAATCATCCATATTCACTATGGCAACATCAGGTCCTTCCGCGAGTTTCTAGGTATAATGCACTAGCTTGTTCTATTGTTTCTGATTTTGGTTCTGTCATTACCTTTTCCCCTTATTCTGTTCAAACGATCATAGCGCAGCTAAACCACCTGCGGCAACAGGCGGTTATAAACCGTTCACCGCCACGAACGATTTCAATTCATTTAACATTTGCGTGAGACGACTAGCGTGTACCGTTTGCGGCAAAAGGGTGACCAAGGCTATATGAATTCCCCATCATGATTGACTCATGTCGATTTTCCACAGTTGCTTTTTAAGCCCGCAGTTCTCTGGCCAGCAATTTATCACTAAGAAACATGTTTTAAATTGGCTAAGGTCTGGGCAGCGAAAGTGCCTTCCAATGTGGCCAAAATTTTTTTTTCGATTAGAAGTAATGTCTCGTAAGGTCAATTGCTGCTCTATCTAAAGGCCATTGGCGTAAGCAAGAGACGGTCCCGATCCAACATATCTTCCCATACATCAATTGCGGCCCAAGCATAAACTTTTTTAGAGTAACTAAGTGGTTTATAACCCTAGGGCCTTGGCCTTATGCTTTCAGTCATCATGATAATGGCTGAAGCCGCCATCATTAGAGAGGGCATTAGCTGCGGTAACGGTTTCGTGCTTTCTTTATCATACCGGGCGTAATTTTTGCATAACCTACCCAGAAGTAGAATCAACAGACGCACATTATTGTCGCGTTCCAGAGCACTTTAAAGGTTCCGCATAGGCTAGTCATTACTTCATTGGCTAATTTACTTCATTCCAGCTTTTTTGCTGCTAGTGGTAAATGGGAACGGTGAGCCATTCATCTTGGGCTTTGACGACTAATTTTGATGTTTTTTGGCCATTTGCTCGCCAGTCCCTGCCGCATAGACAATACCAGTAGAATTCGGCACAGCTGGCGAACAAGAAACAGGTCTTTCAAACGCCCAGTTTTTGAGTACCTGCCATTTTGCTCTTAAGGTTTTTGGTTTTTCTTGCAAACCGTTTAAAGCACGAGCCAAATTTTTTGACACGCCAATTGGTGATACGGAAGTTGAGTCAGCGCCGCCCGGCGACACCCGGGCTTAATATTGACCCGCCAATCATCGATTCAGCATACTGACGTAAATTGAAAACTGGTGCACTCAAGGCGCCGGACACACTAAGGCATCGGTATGCACATTCATGCCGTTCCTAAGACTATTTCTCGTGCAATATTGGGAGCTTTCAGGCATTTTGTACCACTTTGGCCAATAGACCTAACTGCTTCGATTTCTAAGGCGGAAAAGATTGTGTGAACGAGCATTTCGTTTGACCACCATTTTGGCCGCAAATCTACTGCGGGAACGCCATCGAAAAAACTTGCATTTTGGCAAATGGGGTCCGTAAACCACAACTATCGCAATGCGTGTCGCCCCTGGTCTGGTGGTTGACATTTTGCTTTAATTGTCATGCCTGCCCTCTTAATTTTTAGTGCTGACTGTTAGTATTGTCGATTGTACGGGATAACTTTTCCGTTGTTCAAGCTACCTAAATACTAAGCCTTTAAATTAGCATAGTCAAAGTCTATTGCACTTAGAGTAAGTTATTCGCGGTTTATCTGTATCTGTTACTCTTGCCCCTAACTACATAATTTCATTCAATCAAAAAATTAGTCAATAAGCCTGATTTTAAGTCTCAGGATTTGCCACTAGCCCAATTTTACAGATTAGCGAGCGTTGTTTAGGCCTCCCCTACCAAGTATAATTATGATTAGATTATGAACTTGTAACAGTTGTTTTTCAGAAGGGGAACCCTATATAGGTTAGCATTGTCAGTACTGAGCACCTTAATTAAGATTCAGGTGGATTAATTCTCAAAATATTTATGCAATTCCCCTAGTTCAGTCAGAAGGAAGTAATTAGCAAAGATTGGCAGGAGTCTCAGTTTTCTCATTGCAAGCCATACCTCGATACTCAAGGTAGTGGTCAACAAACCTTGACACAAATATCCTTATCGCTTTGTTAAGCGATGGGCCTTATTAGTTGAAGCCGCGCTGGATTAGCCAAAACAGTGCAGTTAATGGCACTAAAGCTAAAGGCGTTGAGGCGATTTCATCGGGTGCAATTTAACGCCCCAGACTTATTCCGCCGATTTGACAGGTACACGCCATTTACCCGACAAGACAATGGGCAGTTTTTGTATTTCAACAAAGGGCCCCTGTTTGCATATTTGGTATTAGCCGATGAAAATAAACCGTCGGCCCCTGCATAAAAGTGCAATCAGCTCTGCTTCGAAGCAATGGCAAGAGAGGCAAATTACCGTAGGCAACAAAACCTACCCTTGCCTGGTTATTTCTTGTGCTGCGACCCAAAAACCCGATTGAAACAAGAGGTACCTATCC
>Ga0163217_1044807_pt1 | contig 10706 bp, 8 predicted proteins | sample SynspAceP_FD_185933 | JGI IMG/M metagenome (GOLD analysis project Ga0163217, IMG submission 185933) | Saline lake microbial communities from Ace Lake in Antarctica - Synechococcus sp. Ace-P (PacBio error correction) | ecosystem: Environmental > Aquatic > Non-marine Saline and Alkaline > Saline ...
ACTTACTGTATCTGAATATAGCGAATATCCTGGTTTTAACCTGCCGCCTATGTAAAACGAAAAATCTGATAGAAACTGGCTTTTTTACGAATAGACTGACTTAATAAAATGGATTGGAGAACTGCGTTGGTCCATTTGGCTCCATTGTGAAGGTGAAAAATTTAAATCACAGGTCCGCACAAGGTTTGCTTGATGTTTGTTTTGAGCCAAAAATACGACGTCCAATTAATACGAGGCCTCTCCACTTAGAATCTTTAAAAAAGCAGATGAAATCTCTCTGATACAAAATTTACGCCCATTGCATAATAAAATTCATCAGCCCATCAATAACGCGATAAAATCAAAAACTTTTTTGTAGATGTTAAATAAGTTGATTGTATAAGCTACAATTGCACTTTACTTGCGCGCTATGCTGTGAAAGTTTGATTAGTCCAGCGGAGATTCCAGTTGCTTGTAATAGCTCGTAGTGCCCGTCACCTGATCATGTATCGATAAATAATAAAATGTTGTATGCCCTTGACTTTCTGTGCCAGGCTTAACCAGTCTAAAACATATCTTTTTCATTTCTAAAATAGCTGCGATTAGCAAAAGAGTAAAGCTCCCCTTTTTTAAAAAGGGTGAAGAGTTTTTCATTTGTTTATAATTGAGAGGATATCAAAGGCCAACATGCTTTATTGTCACTTCGTTTTGTTTTATTATTCTGATAGCTTAATAATTGCTGGCCCATTAAGGAGAAGACGAATTCCTCTCCTTTTTCAATTATAACTGAGCAGTTGCTAGGGCGCCCACGGGATAGCCAAGATAAAGTCAAAGTGTCACGATAAAGGTCCAACTATTGTAGGTGTGTATAGTTCTTAAAATTTGATTTAGTTAAACCACGCCTCCCTTTATTTCTATCTGTTCAAGCGGGTAGTTAAACATTTCTGCTAATTGATAATCTCATAATTTGAGTTTTCTTGTAAAACTGGCTACTTTTGTGATAATAGGTGATTTAAATGTGGCTTTTTGTTGTTAAACTGCGCTAACAATCGACCATTTCTACATCTTAATTCTGCGTTAACAGTTTAGGTTTTGAATTTTACTCGTAAGAAAGTTAGGGTTTAACACTAGTAATAATCTTCACGAATTTTTTTAAGTGCGCTTTGCAGAAACTGTTTTTTGAGCTGTTCGTAGTTCTGTACTAATCCGCATCACTAAGGATAATTTTGTTTGTTGGTATTGTCAGAAATGCCTTCAAGCAAGAACAAATCAATTTGATTGTTGATTCTTGGCTTGCGTTTGTTCTAACAAAAAATTAAACAGCGTTTAAGTTCAAAGTGCGGCTAAACAGTAGCTATGTTATAATAGGATAATTAAATTAAAATGCTGGTTTTGTGGAGGCGGGCGTCAATACCAAAGTAGGCTTAAAAAAAGGCTCTGAATAGGGTTTGTGAGAATACTTCTGGTCATAGCCAAAACAGTAAAGTGCGCTTGCAAAGATGGTTGCCCAATTGCTCAAAACTTACCAGATATGAAAATCATCGGGTGTCTATATTGCCTTGGCAAAAGGTTTCAAGACGAGTGGTTAAGGTATTTGCGCTAAGCCTTGATTATAATTTGAGTAAGTGATCCAAGAGGCTCTCTAAGAAATGCAATGATTTGCATCGGTGGTTTCCAAATCTTTAGCGTTCTGCTGGTAATCAATAGTGATTCTGTAGAAATGAGTAGCGTGCATGATTTTTAGCCCTCGACATTAAATAGGTATGGCATAATGGCTGCTTGCATGGCAATGGTCACTCACACTCAAGTTTTCCCTAAATTAAGAGTGGCCGCAAGAAATCGTTGTCATCCAACCTGTGTTCAGGATAGTAAAATCCTAATTTTAGAAGTGGTAGAAACGTTTCTAGTAGGAATTTTTGTATAGCAGAAGAGGCCGCTAGCGCACCAATAGAACGATATATCGAAGCTCCCAGTTTTTCACAATAAACTGTTGATCTTGTTTTTTTTTTGGGGTTTGTTTTTTTTTTTTTTAAAAATTCCAACATGCTTAAATCATTTTTCCATTCAATAACTATTGAGTGAAAAATTTTTCACACTGAAAAGGTGTCAATATAGATTGACGGCTGATTCATCGCAGTTGGTTTTTCCATTTTGGTTTCATATAGCTTGCTTCTTTGCGCGCGTTTTGTTTCTGGGGTTCTCAGCCGCGTGAGATGACTCGTTGTGATAAAGCCTCCCATGGTGTGAAAAGTCCGATAGCCAAGCTCTCTAACTTTTAGACAGAAGTCGACAATCGTTAAATGCAATTGATAAGTTAGTTTCATCAAAGCCATTTCGTTTGATTATAAATCTCTTTTAACAATTAAGCATGCGCGTGACTGCAGATAAATTTGTATAATTTAATCGCATAAAATAGCCAAACACCTTCTAGGCAAGGTGCTTGTGAGAGGTGTCCGCAAGCAAGCCGCCGTATACTAAAATGACTCCAGCGGGTTTTGTTATTTTTATTATGGGAAATAAAGTTTTGCACCTAAACAACAGCCCTATGTCAGGCTAAGTCGTGGCTGACCATTTCAGTTAGCCAGTCACGTAAATGACTTCAATATCATTATTAATTAACCAACAATAGCGACTCTTCTTGCCTTGGTGTGACGCATAGTTATTAATGGCTGCCGTAATTAAAAGGACTAATCCCATCCCATTTTAAAGTCGCACAATTTCGCATGTTATTGACTGAATCCGAAAAAGTAAGTGTTTTTTTCACAGCTTGTCGTAATATCATAATGAGGATTTCAATAGTTTCGATACAGGTGGTTTTTCAAAGTATCGATTAATACAAGTTTAGAAATGTCAGTAACCATACTGATGTTGTTACAGATCAGCGCCACTAAGATGCAGCCTTTTGGTATAGGCCGGTCAATTGTTATAAGTGTTGGAAATTTTTTCCCATTGCCAACTTCGCGTTATATTTGTGTTGAAAAAATGGTCTTTATGCTTAATACCTCGTGGGTCAGTTTTTAGCTCGAATTTGACTGCCTGTTGAAGCATTAATGTGCGCGCCAGTGATATAAGCAATGCCGAGTAATTGCGATGAATCTGCTGTTAGTTTAGTCGGCGTACGTGATAACAAATCAGTCTTGGCTGCCTTCAACACCAATACTCAGGCCGCCTATTGATCTGACCTGCGCTCTGTCTAAATAAACTGGGTGGCCATATAGTTGGCTATAAAAAGCAACTCTGGGTCCACTCTGCCTTGAAGCGGCTCTATCGCCATTGTGAATATCAATTTATCTCATCCTGCGAAATAGAGTTTAAATTTGTAGTGAAATTGAAAAACGACCCACCATCAATCTAAAAGGTGTGGCGGTGCCGCCAACTCATGTCAATCCAGATCAAGTAGAATCACAATGGTCACCTTTTGGGCCATTTTTAAACAAGCATTGGTTGGTATCGAGATGTCGATTTCTGATTTCGATAAAATTAATACGGTAATACTTGCGCTACGAATGATTCATAAATCAATGTGTTCATGGCCGGTAGAGGCTCATCGACAATACATAATTGCCATTGAAAGAAACTGTTGCAGCACGGAGGTAAAGCATGCTCTCAATAACTGTAGGGTTAACCTAGTATAGGTAAGGTACAAGAATTGAAACTACATTGAGGATGTATAAGCGTATACAGTCGATAATTTGACAGGAGACGCTTTGGGTTTGATGCCTCGCCCTTTAAATAAACCAGTGGTTGGAGTTGATTTCACTAAGTTGTTGAAAAAGTTTCATATAGATACTAAAATACCATCATTAATCTGATATGCGATTTGGTAAGCTTAGTTTCTATTCTTTCCTGAGAGTTTGCGATACCAGGATGCACGCGCGCAATAACGTCATGCATAAAGGCTTTTGCTTTTTTCTTAGTTAATGGGTAAAACCTTAACTCATTCAATATTTAAAGGCAAGTTTGGTCCTCGACTGGAATCAAACTCGATCGCTTAGGACGTTTTTTAATAAAATACTTATATGTGGGGTTGGTAAATTTGCATGAGCAAGTATAAAAGCGCAATTTTGTCATCGAACCCTTGACCAATAGTCTCGATAAAATGTTTAACCTGTGAATATCATTGCTAATCAACCCAACTCATGGTAACGGAAGTTACCAACCTTTTTTATAAATAAAGCGATTTTAATGATAGTATGAGCGTTATTGGTGATCGCAATTTTCTAGACGGCTTTGAGAACATTCTAAAGTTTATGAAAAAACAGTTTGTGCTACAAAATCGGACTTATGGAATATCCGAAATATAATTTTTGATTTTTGATTGATTAGTTTAGCAAGCGCTATTGTCCATAACATTAAATTGGTTGCAATGCCTGACATTTTAGCAAAGATTCAATGATTGTTATGTTTGGGATTGTAACAACCCGCATTTTTTTGTTTTTTGGTGCACCCGTTGATGAGGGATTCGTTTAATTATTATCATTAGATTTTATTTCGACTTGATTGTTAAGAGAACCTTTAGCTGATTTGGTTTGAAAGATTCTCTTTTTTTATTTGGATTGAATGAATGAGAGTTCGCAACAAGTAGTAATTATCCGGGACAATGCGAGTGTAAACGCGGCAAGGACGAGAGGTCCCAGAATGAGCATAAATCAGTGTGTTGTGGTTTTACTGGGCTCTCCTGGCTCGGTAAAAAGCACCTTGTCTCAGCGTGAGGGCAATTTTGCATCAAGCAAGGCTGTCGTACTTTGTTCTGATGGTGACAATGTAAGGCAATGGTCTTGTTCAGATTTTGGGTTTTTTCGATGCTGACGAGCGAGAATCAAATTCGGTGTGCGCATTTCGAATCTGCAAAACTAATGGTAGAAAGCGGCGTATAGTAATAATCGCTTTATTTTCGCCGTTTTCGAGCTGATCGAAGAACGCACCGTAACTATTTCCGCACGGTGATGTTATTGAGATTTATTGCCAGCGACCAGTGAGGTTGCGAAACAGCACGTGATGTTAAAGGACTTTATCGGAAAGGCTCGTGATGGGGTTATTAAAGATTTAACTGGGCATTGTCATCTCCTTTATGAAGCGCCATTAAAACCTAAGTTGTGTTAATACAGGTGAGCAAACACTTGATGATAGTTGATGCAGGGCTTAATTTTTGTAAAAAAAAGAGGCTGAATTTAATTAGCAAGTGCATAACTTTGTTTAGCTTAGCTATGCAGTACGTTAATCTCATACAAACACAAGAAGATAAAAGGTAGACGCAGAAAGTAGCCCTAGTACAAGTGATGCTTGATTGTTTAAGCCCAGCGTACATTCAAGCAACAAGTCGGATGCAGTTTGCGAATGTGTCGCCACATAATACCCCACCGTTGATTTTTTAATTAGCTCAAGACTGCAATGATGTCAATCCACGTTGTTGTAATCGGTTGAATCATTAGGGTTGATGCTAAGCCAGCCATTTGAGCTTTGGGCACATTAATCGTCATTGTTAGACACACTCTGCAGCTGTTTGGCGTTTATACAAAGAAAGATAAGAGCAACGTTGAGTGGGTCTGCTTTATTTGCTGATGATAATTACCGGGTGCGATAACTTGTCGCGATATTCCTTTCGATTATGCTTTTGTGGACGAGTGGCCGTTATTTTGCGCGCTAGAAAAGCGTGGCGAAGAGTGGTGCGATCCGAGTTGGTTGTCCACGATGCAATAAGGGCACGTTACATCATGTTCAATTCGTCAATTAGTAAGTCGCAGTCTGTTGGCCATCAGAGAGAAAGCTGCCACCAATTGGTAATAACGGGGCCTTATCATGTTGCACGCGCATTCATTTGCGGCGTGAATAAATGCTTTTTGCAATTGTTAAGGCTGTGCAAGAAGCCCTGCCAGAGGCGAGTTGAAGTGTTGGGCGATGCTTCTATTGCTATGGCGGTTTGTGAATCCGCGCGTTAAAGTGAATGGCCCGTGCCTGGCAGACTATTACATTATGTGACCTGCCTACGACATCGCCGTCACTTGCGCCCATGTTGCCCTTGGACGCTTTAAATGCAGTAAGGTCCTTACCAGCAAAGCATTGATATTGGCGCGATGTTGGCCTGTTGGTGTTTTCAAACATTAGGCGTTATCTGCTTTGCAAACAGTTTGGGGCATTGTGCTACAGTATGCCCCAAAACGACCCAGCGCAGTGGGTTACAAGAGGTGATTAAATATGTTGCAAGATGATGATTTGCGTTGAGAAGCAATTAAACAATTACAAGTTGATGAAAGGCCATTCACAGATACAAGTTTACAAGCACTGTATTTAAATGGCTTGGTTTCTATTGATGCGGCAAGTGTGAAATGAATAATCAAGCCCACCTTGAAACTACAAACAACGATCAGTGCCTAAACTGGGCAAAGGCATTGACAATAAAGCCTATTTTGTCAGGAAGCAAGCTTGCTTGGGCGAAGTGTGGGCGTTTCTCGGTTTGAAAATGATATTTCCCAAACGTGAATGATTGTTTCGAAACAACGTAGGTGCCGCCTCAATCTTTGGTCCAGCCGATTAAAGATGTTTAAAGCATTTGAAATATTTTGTCCGTATCGGTTTAGATCAAAATTCGTTGTGAAGTAAAGGTAATACGGCCAGTGTTGTGGTTTTCACCATTGGCAGTTTAATAGCAACGGTGATGCGGTGGTATCGCCCTAAAATGCAAAGAATTTAATGCAAAACGCCAGCAGAAATTGTGCTAGCTTAAGCGTTGAGCTGTCGTTGTGGTGGTTTATCTTGGCGTTTGGTGGTGGGGAGTCCCTGCAATCATGGTTAGCGATGCTATGATAAGCCTTAATATGGCAACCAATATTACGCTATGTTGGGATAACGATTGCAAGTGAACGCACAGTTGGAAATTGGCTGATTCGCAGATCAATTTAGATAACATTTGGTTGCGGTGCATCCAATCCACTTTGAAAAATGCTATCTCAACTTTAAATAAACTCATATTATCGTTTATGCTCACATAGTGTTTGTCGATGGCGCTAGTCCCAAAAAGAGGTTGCAGATATAGGCGCAGCATCCAGACGCAAAATTTTCGTAGTGCAGGTTAACTGACTTGCATTTTTTCCCAGGATGTTTTGCCCTTAATCAGTGCGACTTCGGCTGTTGGGGTGATGAGTTATAATTACAGGTTATCCAACATTTAAGACCGCAAAAGTCTACGCAGACACGCAACCATATGGTGTTTCGATCGTATTAATGCCATTTAATCGGTCCACTAGCTTGTGCGGCGTTTTATCTAGAGCAGCGACTGATTCCCATTGGTGCACGTATTTTCCGAACTGTGATAACAAAGTGCATAAAGAAGATAACAAATGGCCGAGCGCTGTCAAAAAGCATCGCATCAGATTCATGGTGAAATGCGTTGCCAGCTGTAGAGCAGCGCTTGGTGCTTTCGAAAAATCTATGCCAAAATATGTTACTGGCTAGTGATCCAAATAAATAATTATCAAACAAAAATAATGATTGATTTTATTTGTTCAAGGTAAGTTTTACTTTTAAAAAGCGATGCAGTTGCCATACTTCATTCTCTTTCAGTTGACTAATTAAATTACCAATCTAATTTCACCATCAATCAACCTAAAATCAGTACCTGACTGGGCAAAAGCGTTTGGTCGGATAGAGTGCTTATTTTTGGCAAAGAGCAACCTTGCTGGGTGATCGTATGGACGTTTCTTGTTTTGAGCATGATATCCGCAAGTGAATGATTGGTTTCGAACACGTTAGGCATTACGCTCGTTTTTTATCCAACTTAAAAAGATGGCTTAAAGCATTTGAAAAATATTTGTCCGCAGCGTCGGTTAAATCAAATTCGTTGTGAAGATAAAGGTAACGGCCATAGTGGTTTGTGGTTTTTCACCATTGGCAGTTAATAGCAACGGTGATGCGGGTATGCCTAAATGCAAAAAATTATGGGCAAACACCGCCAGCCGAAATTTGGCGCTACTTAAATGCGGTGAGCTATCTGTTTTTGGGTGGTTTAATCTTGCGAGCCGGATTGGAGAGCGGAGAGTCGCTGAAATCGGTAGAAGGTTACGAATTTGGAATATGGACAAAGGATCTGAATTGATGCGGCAACTTGATCTAACCGTAAAAGCGCATTGAAAAGTTAAATGAATGCAAATTGGCTGATGATTTATCATATCGTCGCGTGCAAAATCCTGCTACTTTCGGCAAAAATGGTTATCTAAAATTAACGGGTTTTAAAATATCACCGGGATTGGTGTCAATAGCAGCGGTGATGATGCCAGTAACAGCCGAGAGGGTTGGCGACAATTGGCCACTGCAATTCCGGGAAGCTGCTTTTTCTAGCAGCGGCGACTTTTTGTGTGATTTCAGTTTTTCCAACGCTTATGTTGTTATTCCACGCAGCCTAATCCGGCGGTTTTGGCGAATGATTATGTTTACTTATTGATTCAGCAATAATTGCCAGAATGTCTCATGAACAAACGCTCACGCACTCTGCGCTTTATCTGATCCAATTTAGTCGCCCTGCTGCTGGATTGGTACGAGATTGGGTAGGAAAGTAAACCGCGCCATTGTATTAATGTGTTTTTTAAATATTGAATGCCGAAAAGTGACGCAAAGAAGAACATAATGATATTTCTGAAACATTCAAAAAGTGCGCAAATCAGATTTGATAGGTCAATGCAACCTTCAAGCCAACTGGAATAGCGACCTTGGGTGTGTTTATTGAAGAATTGTTATTCGAAGTATGTTAACGCGATACGCATTAAGCAAAATTAGGATTGATCAGTTTGTATATACTAAACCAAGTCAATAATAAAAATCAGAGCCAAAGATGTGGCTTTGAGCATGACATCCATTCCCAACCATTAACATCATAGAAAAGCAGGCCTGATTATTTTGAGCCTGCGCATCTGAACCTCTAATAAAGGCGATGGCAAAACCGGTGGCTGTTGTTGCAGGCGAAAAAGATTTTTTGATTCGTTGATTTGGCCTGAAAGCTATCCCACCGAAAACCAAGAGTGCATTTATCGGAAAGCGCAGGCGTCAGGGTTGGTGATTGTTTAACTCGCCTGAACCCATTGAGTAATTCGTTGGTTACAGCGTAAAGATAATCTTGAACGTAAAAGACACCTGCAAAATGCGTAGGGCGCGAAATACGACTTGGCGATGGCTTGTTTATTCAGATGGCGAACGTGGCAGCAGTCGTCGAACCTTTGAGTTGCCGGACAATGTGCATAAAAATAGACTGCCCAATTTGGCCCTTTAAGAGCCAAGCTGCATTGAGCTTGCTGAGCCGCTTTTGAGGCTTTACCGAAAGGCGCTACTCTGTAGATATGTTGCACTACGAAAATGCGGCATTAACGCCGAGAATTATTTGCGCGCAAGTGTGTTGTTAGCCCTCTTGTAACATTGAAGGGCTTGTCCAAGGCGTTAACACGAAGGCTTACGGCGTTATCAATCGCTATTGACTCGATTAACCCAGGCCCTAACTTTCTGTCAGTTTTCGAATGAAGGCTTGCCGATTATTCGTGGCCGTGAGTTAAAACGGTCCCGTTCAATTCGATCATTCGCATGTTGATCAAGTGTGAGGTCGCACGATTGCCTGCAAGAGCGACAATAACTTCAATGATTGATTGCTGATAAGCCCACGAGCGAAGCCTGATTGCAAATGATTTAGCTGCAATTTGCCGCATCAGCGGCGACTGATTTTTTATGGCAGGCTCCATGAAACAACGGCAAGCAACCGTTAGACTGGGGGCGTGCGGTATTTACATCCGATCCCCGTTGCCGCCTTGGGTGGAGAAGGTGTTGTTAGATGAAATTTGAAATTCGTTTTGGATGCTCGCCGAACAGTTGTAAGATGTTCAAGCCCTAAATTGAAACAATGGACGCGCGGCGATTAATGAAGAAACGATTGCGATGTATGCCACCAGTTCCAATCCTTAAGGTAGGCCAGAATAAAGAAGGCTGATCAACACAGCGATAGAATGTAGCACTGCCCTCTATGATTTGGTGGCCTTGGTTGTTACACACAAGCCGTAACAACCAGCTTTATGTTCCAAGCCGCGAATTTAGATTAAACCCGAGCGTTTTTATCGGCAAACGACCAGACTCGTTTAGCTAATTCCGTTGTGCAGCAGGGCAAGAATCTGCCCAGCTGCCAGTTTGGTCGCGTAAGAAACAATCTTGTTTTAGCGGATATTGAGCGCAGCGATTAAGATCGTGTGCCTGATGATCCATCAAATGTGACGCCTTTTGCAGATGACACCGTCGCAAAGCGGACTCCAGTCAATATAAGCAAGAAGTATTAATGAGGTAAAGCTAACGAAAAAGACAGCATTAAGCGCTGGTGCATGGAACTGATAAAAAAAAGCCGCCTGCCCTCTTTTTCTTCTGTATTAAATCACCTGGCTGAACGGCGTCGTTTTAAATTCGAGGAATGGCATAAGCAATGCCTTTTGGTTATCTGATATTTAATTGACACTTTTGCGCTAAAGCTATGCCGAAGAATAGATGTTTGTTCTACATTGGTGCGTTCTGGGCGCGTGGTCGAAATGAGTCTAACACAAAGGGTGTGGCTAATATGCGCGATAATCTTGAATTAGTCTGCCCGACAGCTTCGTTGACGAAAGCAGAAGCCATATTTAAACGAGCGCACAATGTGAGAGTTTAGGTCGTTAAGTGACCGAGTTCTCTGTGTTGACGGCGCATGTATTGCCGTGAATGAAAAACGC
>Ga0163217_1099092_pt1 | contig 10706 bp, 4 predicted proteins | sample SynspAceP_FD_185933 | JGI IMG/M metagenome (GOLD analysis project Ga0163217, IMG submission 185933) | Saline lake microbial communities from Ace Lake in Antarctica - Synechococcus sp. Ace-P (PacBio error correction) | ecosystem: Environmental > Aquatic > Non-marine Saline and Alkaline > Saline ...
GTAAAAGAGACAGAAATTTTGGAAAAAATAAAGGCAAAAAAAAAGTTTGGGGGGGGCTTTGCGGCAAATTGGGCCTCGGCGGTAAAAAAAAAATAAAATAAGTAAAATCATTTTTTAAGATTTTTGGCTTAAAATTTAAATCATATTTTTTTTGGGGTTCCCTTATCAGAGTGTTTTGATTTCAAAACAGTAACTCTATAAATCGGAAACGGTTAAGATACCATACAAGGACCTTTGTTCGCACAATGGGCTTATTTTTCCAACTAAACAGACGTTATTGTGTTTTTCATGCAGCTTAATCAATGATGTATCGCCCCGATTTGGAAAGCGGCGCTAGTGGCCGGCTGGTGGAAAGGTGCATTACACACATGTAATGTACGAGTGGCCTCTGTGCAATAGATAAATCGTGGCACCAAAACTGCCATCCATTTCATTCACGGGCTTTGAAGCGTGAATACAGCCGAATTAAGGGCTGAAATGTCCAATTCAACTAAGGGTGCATTACCTTTTTGACCCTTGCGAACTAAATAGCTGGTTTTTTGTACAGAGTTTTTTGGTTTTCCATCAAACGTTTGCCATCGTTCATCAGCAACTTCAAACCAGGAAAACGCACCCCATGTTATAATATCGCGTAATTAATATTGATTCCGACCATATTCCGCGTTCCATCCTTGTATGCGTTTGGCCACGGTGACGGATTCGTTATAATACCGAGTCAGGATGGAACCCCAAAAAGGGCAAAGTTGGATCTGGCAGGGATAGATAAGAAATGGTTTTTCAACAATCTGATTGTGTTTTGCAGGTAATATTATAATATTACCACAGAAAAGGAATGATATGAAATCCGTTTGGATATTGAAGCTATTTTGGTTCAGTCGATCACCTAGACCACCACACTCACCAGATAGAAAGTATGGAAACATCGTTACTCAGCGTAACTAGCAGTTTCATGGTTCTCTCTAATTCATTATGCAGCCTAAAGCCAATTCTCCCCCTTTAGTAACGCTCGCAAAGTTTTTGGCAATTTATTCGATAGTTAACTATCCTGTAAGAAGGAACGAATAGGTGATACGCTTTATATTCGGTCGCGCTCTTTAATGCGGCTTGATCGTTTATGCACTTTAAGATTAATTTTTCTTTGGCCGCCAGATACAGCTTCATACGTTCATGTTCAAGCGCATTGGTCGCTATAGCAACTTGCCACTCGTCAAATTTCTATGGTCGTGCTGAGAAATGCTTTGGTTGCTTTCGCTCTCTTTGAGACAAAATCCCGCTTCAAACTGCCGGTGCCATAATAACACAAACCGATGGAATGACAGCGGAGTTATGACGGTTTTGGTGCAGTCCCTATTCAGATTCATTTCTAATATGTAAAATACGATATTTTAGGGATAACCTGAAAGCATGCGCGTTGATAGCCACATCCCTCGCCAATAACGGCAATGTAAAATGTTGATTTTGTTTCCTTCTAATAAAACCTCTTATATTTTTTCTAACATTATGCCCAGCTATAGTAGAAAAAAACCAGGGGGGACTAAGACTCTCTGATTTCTTATTAGTAAATAAAATAGCGATGGCTAAGTCTGTGTTATTTTTTACTACTACGTCATAGAGACTTTAGGCTCTTGAATGTTCAATTGTTCCCTCCGCATGCTCGCATAGATCTCTGGATTGGATTGCCCTATGGGAACTTTTTCTAATCCAAAGAAGATGCACCGTATTGAATTCTCAATCAACGAAGCTACGATATATCCTTTCTCTTGTAACTGGCAACTCATATCAAGGCTTCTTTAGAACCAACGGCTCAGGTAGATGGGTTTAGACAGGTTACGTAGAAAGATTAAACGGTACGTTTGTGGCTTTTTTTCGAGCGATAAAAGGGTAAGTTCTTCGAGCTTTCAAGACGTCAATTTGATGTGTTAGTTGATCACGGACAACCTGCATCAACAAGTTCTGTATCTTAATAGATCACAGTCGAATATTGGTCCATCGAGGGTATAAGTGCTGGAATGATCGATTTACCTTGCTGATAATGCCCCCATAATCAGCCACATGATCACTTCAGCTTCAAACCGCCTTATTGTCGCGTAGTCTGCCATGCCGTTAACTTTGTTAATGCTTCTGGGGTGCTCACGTATCAAGAAATTCATTGTCCAGATCATCCGTTAAAACACAGCGCGCAGAACTTGGTGAGAAACGAGTTGCAAAATGCACACGCCCATAGCGCATCCAGAAAGCTTTGAATGGGCGTAGCAATGCTTTACGAACTGATAAACTGCTTTGGGCGGTGGGCGGGAACTGCAAAACCCCTTGAAGAGAACTATTTTCTTTCCACATGTTCCTTAATTTCTGGTGCAATCATCAACGGAGAAAGAATCCATGATCAAGAGGCTTTTTTTGAACGTCGCTAATCAAATTCTGGTTCATCATAGATTGGGCAATTGTCGCGAATAGCTCTGTATGACCTTGAGCGCAGATAATTCTTGACCGCCACCTTCCGTCTGCGTTTAAAAGCATGTCCCCAGTGAAAGGTGAATATGATCAAAGAAGAAAGACGTGATGTGATCGTTAAAGATTAAAAATAAGACATTCACTTCTGATCATGAACCCAATTTTTGAAAGAAAAATCGCGAAATTGGTTTCCAAGCAGCGTCCGTGCTTAATTTGTGTCTTTGCATGCATTGTCGGTGAATGTGAAGGACCAATGCGCCAATTAATTTCGCAATTGTCTATCTTATAATTTTTTTTATAAACACTAGGATATGGCGGAGAGAATATCATTACTAAAAAAACAATCAAACTAATAGACAATCGTTTTCTTATGAAAAATATATTCTAGTTTACAGCGTCATCAGCGACATCCTGTTTTGTTCAGGTGGTTGAAAACAAAGATGTCTCAGGCAGCAAACATGGGGGTGTCAAATCAACCTATAAGAAATCACATCGCCTAGAAGAAACGCCTTGTATTCCGCTACTGGAAAGAACTCGAGAATATTTTGGTGACTGCTCAGAGGGACACGCTTTAACTCAGACGCTTAGCCAAATCTCCAACTGGTCGAACAGACGGCGATTGCAAGGGCTTGCAAGCAGAGCCGACGGCAAGAGTGAAAATAGCGATCCAATGGTTCATGCGAGAGTTTTACTCGCACAAAACTCAGCCTATTTCAATCTAGACTCAAATCAACTTGGAATTCATGACAGTGGGATTTCTGGAATATTCCGTATGAAATAGACATTGCGTCATTGTTTGGCAATATAGAGAACTCTTGAGTTAATGTAATGCCCCGTTTATCGGAAGCTGATGTGGGACACGCGTAATACTAACAAAAATGCCGCCCACCACCCTTGAAATCTTACAACGACATTATGATTGTGAAAACACGCTATGGAACAAACCGTTTCCTGTTTCAAAGGGATTCTGAGAAAAAGTTCCCTTGATCTTCAAACAAGACTTTCACAATTGCAACGATTCCATTGACCGTTTTCGGAGCATTGCTCTGTGCAGTGGGATATCGTAATATCCTGGCAATACTGTTTGAAGCAATAAGCTATCGGGGGAGTTAATTCAGTAGCCAAACACATTAAACAGATATAGGAGCCGGAAGATTAACGGCCTTTTCCAAGCAGGAAAATCAACCAGCGAATTGAATCGTTCTGAAATTTTTAAAAGAAATATGTGGGAATGAAATTGTAATGCTTTACATTCCTAATTATGAGAATTTACTTCAAATTCGCGGGGGATTTTTTTATATTCCGCAATACAATTTTATGACAAACCACTTTTTATTTAGATGACCTTAGCAAGTCAACAAGCCAGGTTTATGGAATACTTTCATTGAAACACCAGCACGCTTTGTATCCGATGCACCGCACAAGCATTTCATCATGACAAATGACACACATTCATAGAAAAAACACGTCAACGTGAATATCCTTTTATTGTAAAAAAAATCCTGCGAAGCTGGGGGATTAACTAATCAGTAATGGCTTAAAAAATGATGCTTACAGCTGATTTCTATTAAGACAGCACCAGATATAGCAAAGAACGAACCGTTTTCAGCCCAGATATTCTATGCTGCATTTCTCATTGCTGTACTTTACCGCAGAGATGATAGGCCAGATGAGCCTACGCCTTACAGCAGTGCAGTAACCCAGCGATGTAGAAAAAAGGCTTAAGTCACGTTTGCTTTGATGTAAGCCGCCGCTTCTTTTCTTTCAGCAGTACCACACGATTTCACGATCATAACAATCGCTTCAGTTCTGGTGGATCGTTATTGAACTTTCCAATACGTCAGATGAAGTTTTAGTGCCATGGGATTGGGATCACCACCGATAACAAACAAGTAGATTGAAACCGAAGCCTGCGTCAGTCCGTTTGCTTAACCGCTCATAAAGTCACAGTACGAGAACGAGATAAATACGCGATTTACCCTGGCATATGGATAGTGGCCAGAGCATGATGCCGAATTTTACATTCGCCAGGAGTGATAACTGGGCAGTTTAGGGCGATACAAACGAACAACTAAGAATCAACGCTACTTTACAGTCACGCATATCAAAGTAGGAATGCTTAGTAATACAAACAGATGAGTTTGATTCCAGAATTAGCTGCTTCAAAGAATGAATCTTTTAAGAAAGGGCTGGTAGTATTAGATAAAGTCAGCTTAGGCCCCGTTTGCTTTCAAGACGCTTCTTTTAACTGTATTGAAACAGGTAGGCTAGGTGAGTTTGACCATTTACAAGGTGTAACACCACCGACATTTTTGTTCCGTATGCAATGGCTTGCTCAGGAATGGAAAGTACATTGTCCCGCAGTATAACCTGAAGTAATTAGTATCTTATTATATTAAAGATAGACATTATTTGCCTCCGCAGCTTTAACACTTGAAATAGCTGCATCTTTAAGACTTTGTAGCCGCGATGATATCAGATCAGATTTCGCCTACGTAATTCACGACAAGATCACATTCGTACTTTCCCCTAAACGACACAACAGTACGGTAACACGATTTTAAACTGCAAAACCGATAATATTCAGCGATTCATGTTCCAACGACGATGCGACAAATGTTAACAGTAAAACGGGCCCCCCTTTTTTTTAACATTGCTGTCAGAAAGGATGATATTTTGAACGTTAGCAACAGTTCTTTTGTCGCGCGCGCTACGTCCTGGAAGTTAGCAGGTTTGCCGCCGGTGTAGGTTTACGATGTAATTGTATCCCATTGCTAGGCCGGCACCGTTAACGCTTGCAGCCAACGTCTTCCGTCTGAGTGCCCGTAGTTAAGTTCCATCTGTGGCTGCATGTGCTTCCGCTCATCTTCTTGGATGGGATGTATCTCTCTCTAGAAAATCCAGACAATATGCACAACAACGGAGGAAGAGGGAAAAAAAAAAAAAAGAGAGGATACGAATCCACTCAAGAAGATGAGCGTTGAAGGCACATCAGCCAGTGGGAATTAATACGTTGCATCTAGATCGGAAAGTTGTGCATGGTTCACCGGTGCGCCAGCAATGGGTAAATGGCATGGTAACCTACACGCGAAACCTGCTAACTTCTAGACGTAGGCGGGGCGCGACAAAAGGAACGTGGTTTGCTGAAGCGTTCAAAATTCATCCTTTTGACGCAATGTAAAGGCCGTACTGGTTAACATTTTTTGGTGGCATAGTTCGTTGTGACAATGATCGATGAAGGTATTTAATCGTGCCGTTTTGGACAAGTCGGTGGTTACCGTATGTTGTTGTGCGTTTAGAAGGTAGAATGCCTGATCTTGGTCGTGAAGTATGCCGAAATTGATATTTTGATATCATCGCGGCTACAATCTTAAAGATGCAGCTATTCAAGTTGTTAAGCTGCCGGGGCATAATTGTCTATCATTAATTAATAAAGATCACTAAAGTTATATCTGTCAGGGTTTTACGGCGAGACAAGGTATTTCATTCCGAGCAATCGATTGCATGACGGGAAAAAATGGTCGGTTGGTGTTAACTGGTTAAAGGTGGTCAAACTCACTGAGGTCTACATGTTTTCAATACGTAAAAGAAGAGGTTGGAAGCACGGGCTGAGCGTACTGTTTCTACGTACCAGGCCTTTCTGTAAGATTCTATTCTTGAAGCAGAAATTTGGATAAATCATCGTTTGTATTAACTGAAGGATTCCTACATTTTGGATTATGATGACTGTAAGTAAGCGGTGTGATTCTTTAGGTGTCGTTTGATCGGCCTAACTGCCCAGAGTGTTTATCATCCTGGCGAATGTAAAATCGGCATCATGCCCTGCATATTCATTATGCCAGGTAAAGTCGGTATTGTATCTTCGTTCTGGTAGTTTGATTATGAAGGGTTAAGCAAACGATCTGACGCAGGCTTCGTCAATCTTACTTGTGTTGGTATCGGTGGTGTCCAATCCCAGGCACTAACTATCATGACGATTGGAAATGTTCAAACGATCTCACAGAACTGAACCGATTGTTATGATCGGTGGAATCGGTGGTACTGCTGAAGAAGAAGTCGCGGCTTAACATCAAAGCAACGTGACTAAGCCTGTTTGTTTTCTTACATTCGCTGGTGTTACTGCACCTGCTGGTAGCGTTGGGTATGCTGGGGGATATCTCTGGGGTAAGGTACATGCAGAATGAGAAATTTTGCAGCACTAGAGATGGCGGGCGTGAAACGGTTCGTTCCTTTTGGCTTGATATCGGTGCTGGTCTTAAGAAATTACTGGCTGGTAAGCCGAGTCATTTTTAGCATTAATTGATTGTATAATCCCCTGCTTGGCCAGGGACTTTTTTTTACAATAAAGGATATTCTGTGACTGTGTTTTTTCATGAATGTGTGTCCATTTTGTCATGATGGAAATAGCTTGTGCGGTTGCATCGGATCAAGCGTGCTGGTGTTTCAAATGAAGTATTTTCCAATGGCTTGTGAGACTTGCCTAGAGGGTGACGCAATCTAAATAAAAGTGGTGTTTTGTCAGAATTGTAATTGGGCGGTAATATAAAAAATCCGGAATTTGAAGTGAACTGCGTCATAATAGGAATGTAAAGCGATTAAATTAATCACATATTTCTTTTAAAAATTTCAGAACGATTTCAAGTTCGCTGCGTTTGATTTTTCCTGCTAATGGATAAAGTGCCGTTACATTCGGCGCCTATATTGTTTAATGTGTTTTGGCTACTTGAATTTAACTCCCCGATAGTATTTGCTTTCAAACAGTATTGCTTCAGGAAGTAACGATATCCCTGCCCAGAGCAATGCTCCGAACGGTCATGGATCGTGCAAATGTGAAAGTGTTTGGTTTGAAGATCAAGGTTGAATTTTTTTCTGAATCTGTTGAACAGGAAGCCGGTTGTTTCCATAGCGGTGTTTTTCACCATCTAATGTGCTGTGTAGGATTAAAGGGTGGTTGGGGCGGCATTTTTTGTTAGGTATGTGAGGCGTGGTACCCACTCACTTGCGGCATAAAGCGGCATAGCGGATTAACTCAGAGTTTCTCTAGATATGCAACATGAGGCAATGTCTATTTATACTGGATATGTTCAGGAATGCCCACTTGTCATGATTTCAGTTGGATTTTTGGGTGTCGTAGATTGAAATGGCTGAGTTTGGGGCGAGTAATCATCGGCAGAAGGCATTGGGATGGTATTTCACATCTGCCGTGGCTCTGCTTGCAGGCCTGCAATGCGTGTCTGTTTTATTGACCAGTTGGAGGATTTGGCAAGCGTGCTGGTAAAGCGTTGTCCTCTGCAGTCCCAAATATTCCTCGAGTTTTCTTTCCAGTAAGCGGAGTGGACAGCGTTTTTCTAGCGACTGATGGATTTGCTTATGGTTGTTTTCGGATCACCCCAATTGTTTTGCTGCTGAGACTGCTTTTGTTTCAACCCCCTGAAAACATGGATGTCGTGAGGTGAGCTGGATAACTAGATATATTGTTTTTATAAGGACCGATTGGTTCTATTTAAGTTTGTATTGTGTTTTTTTTAGTTATGAGTATTCTCTGCCATATCTTAGTGTTTTATAACAAATTATAAGGATAAGAAAATGAGCGAAAATTATTGCGGCTTGGTGGCTGTCAATTCACGAACAATTGACTTTGGAAAGAACAAATAAAGGAGGAGCTGCTTGGAAACCATTTTTCGGACGATTTTTCTGTGTTTGCAAACAATGGTTTCATGATCGAAAGTGAATGTCTTATTTTAATCTTTACGATCACATATTTTCTTTTGATCATTATTCAACCGTTCACTGGGGTGGACGATGCTTTATGAAACGCAGACGAAGGTGGCGGTGGCCAAGAGATTATCCTGCGGCTTTCAGGTCATGACAGAGTTTCGCGAAATATTGACAATTTATGATGACGCAGGAATTTTGATTTAGGAGTTTCAAAAAAGCTTTGATCATGGATTCTTTTCTCCGTTTTGATGATTGCACAGAAATTAAATGGTGAACATGTGGAAGGAATAAGGTAGTTCCTTTTCAGTGGGTGTTTGTCAGTTTTCCCGCGCCAACCGAAAGCGGTGTTTCAGTTCGGTAAAGATTGCGTACGCATTCAAAGCTTTCTGATGACGCTATGCCGTGTGGCGATTGTTGCAACTGCGGTTTGGTCTCACAAGTTCATGGCGAGCGCTGTGGTTTTAACGATGAGTCATTGGGACAAATGGAATTTTTTGATACGTTGAAGAGCAGAAGCATTTACAAAGTTAACGCATGACGACTAGCGACAAAAGGCGGGTTTGAAGGGTGAAGTGATATGTGCTAATTATGCGGGGCATTATCAAGCAAGGTAATGAGTGCATCGCAGCACTTAATTTACCCTGATGACAATATTGCGACTGTGACTATGAAGATACAGAATTGTTGATGCGGTGTGTGTTGATACCCGATAACAATCAATTGGACCCGGTCTTTGGAAGCTCGAAGGAACTTACCCTTTTTACGCTCGAAAAAGCACAAAACGTACCGTTTTAATCTGTTCTTACGTACTGTCCTAACCTCTTACCGTGGGCGGTTTTTTTGTCTTCTAAGCGCCTGATGACATGAGTGCCAGTTGAGGAAGAAGAGAAGGATATGATTTCGTGGCTTCGTTGGATTGAGATGATTCAATACGGTGCGGATATTTTTGGATTAGAAAGTTGTCCGCAGTTATGGCAGATCCATCCAGAGATAGTATGCGAGCATGGCGAGGGAACAATGAACATTTTTTTTGTTTCAAGCAGCGTAAAGTGTCTATGACGTATTCGGTAGAAAAAAATGAACAACATGACTTAAGCCATCGCTATTTTATTTACTATAGAAAATCAGAGAGTTTAGTCCTCTGGTTTTTTTCTATCTATAGCGTGCATAATGTGTTGAAAAAATATAGAGAGGTTTTTAATGTTTAGAGAACAAATCAACATTTTGACCATTGCGTTATTTGCGCAGGATTGTTGGCTATCAACAGCGTGGAATTTGCTTCAGCGTTATCCAAATTCGTTTTTCTTATTGAGAAAGAATTCTGAAGTAGGACTGACCAAACAGGTATAAACTCCGGCGTCATTCATGCGGGTTGTATTATGAGCCGGGCAGTTTTGAAGCGGAATTTTTTTTGTAAAGAGGACAAAGCAACCAAAGCATTTTGATCCTTCAGCAAGAGCACTAGATTTGATCGAGTGTGGCAAGTTGCTGAAGTAGGACCAATGCGCTTGCACATGCGTATGGAAGCTGTGTATCTGGTTGCCAAGAAAATAAACTTAGAAGTGCCTAACTGGATCAAGCGCAATTAAAAGAGCGCGGCGAATATAAGGCGTATCAGCTTAAGTTCGTTCTTTACAGGGATAGTTAACTATCGAAAAATTTGCAGAAACTTGCTGAGCTGTTACTAAAGCGGGAGGAGAGTTGCGTTTAAGGGCTGTCAGGTAATGATTTAGAAGGACATGAAACGTGTTGCCTATTACGACTGAGTACGGATGTTGTCCCATACTTCTATCTGGTGAAGTTGTGGTGGTCTTATGGCTGATCGACTGACAAAATGCTCCAATATTCAAGGATTTTTCAGATCATTCCTTTTTGTGTGAATATTATAATTACTCAAACACAGTCAGATTGTGACATCATGATCTATCATTCAGATCCAGTACTTGCCCTTTTTGGGGTTACTGACCGTATGATAGAGGATCCGTAACCGTTGCAAACGCAGTAACAGAGGATGGAAGCGCGAAAAGGGTATGGTCGAATCAATATTAGAATGTACGATATTATAGACTGGTGCGTTTTTTTTCTGGTTTTTTGGAAGTTGCTGATGAACATTGGCGACGGGTTTGGTGGAAACCAAAAACTCTTGGTAAAAACCAGGCTATTTAGGCAAGTGCAAAAGTTTGGACTAGTTGAATGGACGATTTGCAAGCCTTATCCGGCTGGTTTGCGCTCAGCGTGATGAATGAATGGTAGTTTGGTGCACGATTTTTCTATTTGCAAAGAGCATCGTAATTTACATGTGTAATGCACCTTCCAGCGGCCACTAGGCTTTCATCGGTGCGTACATATTGATAAGCTTGATGACAAATAACGTCTGTTTAGTTTGAAAGCATTGTGGAAACAAAGGTGTCTTGGTATGTGTTTTTTAGCCGTTTCAGATATAGAGTATGTTGAAATAACATGAATAGGACAAATATGATTAAATTTTAAGCAAATTCTAAAGATTTCTTTATTACGCGAGGCTTGCGCAGACTGCT
>Ga0163217_1050860_pt1 | contig 10704 bp, 4 predicted proteins | sample SynspAceP_FD_185933 | JGI IMG/M metagenome (GOLD analysis project Ga0163217, IMG submission 185933) | Saline lake microbial communities from Ace Lake in Antarctica - Synechococcus sp. Ace-P (PacBio error correction) | ecosystem: Environmental > Aquatic > Non-marine Saline and Alkaline > Saline ...
GAGAAAGGATTTTTTTTCTTTTGTCGCGATCCCTTAAGGGTCTCAGAGAAAATCCCGAAGAAAATCAATCCATTAAAGCTTTATTCAGCATTTTTTTTTTACCAAAGAAAGTTAAGCCTTTTTAAAAAGCCTAATTTTTAAGGAAAGTTTTTTAATCCTGAAAAAAAATTTTTAAGCAAGAAGCTGAGGCGCGCTAAGCCTTGTTTTTTGATTCAAGTTAATTTGGAAGGTCCTCCAAACCCTATTCGGAGCAGCGCGGTCCCATCCGCGTAGAGATTTGCGAAATGCCCCGCCATTTCCAAAAATGGGAAAATTAATACTCAAATGAGAAAGATCTTTTGGGTTAGAAGCAAATGTTTGACTGCTAAGAAATTGGGGGGGGGGGGGGGGGGGACAAGCAAAAGCTTTGGATGCCAACCTCAAGGCTACTATGTCGAGCTATTTTACCACTACCGCCCAAACCACCATGAAATCAACCATGAAGTAAGTCTTTTAACCGAATCTTGATACACAGCTTAACGCAGGAATATTATTTGCACTGACATTTTTAACTGATTTTTCCCATTTTTTAATTCTCTGTAATCTGATTGCCTGGATTTCAAAAATTTGGAAGAAAAGAATTAATCGGTAATTGGGGCGAAAACTTTAACTTTTGGGTTGATGCTTTTTACCTGTGGAGATGCAGGCCAAGAACTGTAAAACTCGAAAAGGGGAAAATGGCTATATAATTTTTAGCCATCACTTTAGTTACTTTAGAACATTCCAAATGATGGGCTTTTATCGCCCGGTGATGTACTTTTTGTGGGGAAAATGCTTCCATTTCGAAAAGCCTCCCACCTTTTTTGGATATTATTTCAAGAAATCTGCATATAGCAAGTAAGATCGCTAAATAGATTAAGAGTCGAGCGGAACCATGCGAAAGAGCTAGTGAAGCACTTGAAATCAAGGAAGTGGTATTATACTTTTTTCCCGAAGGAGGTATCTACACCAAAGTGGTACTCAAATGATCCCATTCAAAAATGGGGGCATTCCGGAAATAAGCCTTAGACAAACAAATCCCTATGCATCCCTGTCCAACATTAAGCATATAATCATGCTAATTTTGCCAGATGATGGTAAATTTGCTCCTTACATTGGAGAAAGGCAAAAATGCACATTCATTCAAAGCAATAATGCCAGAAGGAAAATGATACAGAGGAGTCTAAAAACAAAGTGCTTTCAGTCATCCAAAACCAACTTAGATCAAGACAATCAGTTATCAGAAAATAGATAAAGAACCCATCCAGAGAGAAAATTGCACGACTTGGACTTCGACTAGAATTTGACGAAAACAGCGCCGAAAAGAATGTCAAAAGATAGATGCCCAAATTCTTTGACTGGCGTGGACGCCAATTGAATGAGAATAGATATAAAAATGTGGGAGCCACTGACGACTAATGTCTTTCCGCTGAGATTATGAGTCTGCGGGAGGGACAAAGTGGCCAAATCAACTAGATCATGAGTCTGCTCTTAAAATGCTCCAAAAAGAGATACTGAACTATTTTATAGTAACCGAAAGGTATTTAGAATAAATGCGCAAACACTTTTCATCTGAATACTCAATAATTTTATCAAACAAAATATCCCTCCTTTCAGTAATTCTTGGGAGGGCTTTCTTGTGGGCTATTATCGCTCCTATTTGATCTTTTCCTTATCAGAATATTACGACCTGCTTAATTTTCGAGCGAATCGCTATTCCCCTTTGGATTGGGTACAAATTGGTCCGATTTTCAATTCCCAATTCAGTAGATAATTTTTTTGAATTTTTCAGGAATTCAAAATCACTTAGGCCTGAAATTTTTAAGATCGCAGAAGCCTGACGCATTTGCTGTTGGGATGCTTTTGTCAGCAGCTTGTTCTTAGCTTAACCTTATGGCGAGTTCAAGAAGGTCTACTTCCGTTTGGTTGAGGCGTCGCGTGGATGCATTTTGCCTCACACTAAGTGAATTTAAAATGGGCTAAATATTGGAGGAGTTTCTTCAGAGAATTATCCCACTGATTATCGCTTTTTTACTGGGGGACCTTGATTCCCACTTATCATCCTATACTGTATGGGGACAGCCAAATCGGGCCTTTCTACTCAAATGGCTCTTATTGGCAAGCGGTATTGAGTGCAGCACTTGGCTTATTAATTAGCCTCAGTCCAGGTTCATAAATCCATTGGCTTTATCTTTCGAGGAACACAGGGCGCTAATTATTGGGCTTTTGGCTTGTCACTTCGATTTGGGTTTTCTGGAAATGGACATGCGGTGCTTTCGGGATTATATCTCTTATAGCACGAGGCAAATCAAGCTTTTTCAGCTTAAAGTATCCATTTCCAGAATTTTGAATAAGTTTCAGCCCATTTTATCTCTTTGGCTGTTTTTTTTTATTTTTCTGGAATTAACTTGGAGAAGCGCGGATTACCTTTTCCCCACCTTTTGCCCCAATCTATTTACTTTTTCCGTGGGAAATTTCTTTTGGTTGGATTTCTATAAAGCTAAGGTTTGAACAAAGTGAAGCAGTAATTCACTGAATAGTAAATTCCGATTAAGACATTGCATTTGAGTGTGGATTTGCCGTTTGGCTTTATGGGTTTGGTTTGGCAAACTAAAATCACCGGGAATGTCCCAGGTGAGGAAGCTTTTGAAACATCTGATCAGCTATTCCACAATTGGGATTCTCGCTATTTTCTTTATCGTCTATTTATTCCTCACACATTTTTCTTGGGGGTATGATTCTGGAACAAGGCCAAAATGCGATGCGCAATCGTTTACAAGCCACTCGCACTTCCCTAATTATCACTTGCGAATTGGAGCTTGGATTACCATGCTTGGTAATTGAGCTCACCCTATTCCGATTGCGATCATCAGTGGTGCAAGTAAATGCGATGACTACGAATGGTTTTGGCCGATTATTAATTACCAAACTGATCAAAAACTTGAAGCGAGTATTCTCTATGAAAATGGCTTGGATTCGAATACCGCGAGAAATCCAAGCAAATATGCTACAGGCACTTGTTACTGAATTAAAGCAACCAAGTTTGGCAAAAGCAACAGTTGGAAGAAAGCTTTGCCGAAGCCACCTCAAGTGGATAATAATTCTCGCTTGCTCAGTGATCAAGCTCCATGCCTGAATGCATTTTCGAATCGCGTTTATTATTTAGAAAGAGGATTAAAACTACTTTTCCAAACCATCCCAAAAACTGCTCATAATCTTGCTTTATTGCTACAGCAAGACCAATAAGCGAAAAAGAAGCTATTGAGCTGTTAGCAAATGCACAGCGAAAGATGAGGTACTCCTATCGAATCTTTCGGCTTTGAACAATGGAGCTGGAAAGTACAAGACGGAAAACCCATTGAAATCAACTAATCGTAATAGCGTCGGATTCAATTCGCTGGCTGCATCCAACCTTCTTGGAAATGCACCTAACTCGGGACTTGACTATCGAAAAATAGAGAAGGATCTTCAAAACTTCCCTCCAGCCAAATACCTTTATTGAAATTTCTGGCTAATTCGAAATCTATTTGGCCTCACAAAAGAAAAACAATCGCGTGATTTCAGAACCTAGAAAATGCTAGATCAGCTTGGGCGACGCAATTGAAGCTTTCGAGGCTATCAAAAATGCAACTGCAAGAAAACAGGGGTAATCAGAAGCTGGCCGCGGGAAGAGTGTCGATTGCAGTTAAGAAGCTTGACAATGGCTTAGCCGTTCCCCGAAACCCCGGAGATGCGGGTTTTACCTTCAGTTTTGTCCACTCTAATTTTAGCTAAAAACCTAAGATTTCAGAAGGCTGCCTTAGAATCTCGAAAGTTGCGCAGGAAAAAGCGTTTCAAGCTTTTGAATCAACATCATTGGAGTATTTTTGGACTGGGTGGGAAATGCCGGAGAAGCACTTTGAGTTGCCGTGAAAAGTTTGAGGTTTTCACCTGTCCCTCTCTATCTTTCTGAAGAAGGGACAATCCAACAGCAGAGTACTTGACTTTGATCAGCAAGTTCACCAAAGTCTTCCCAAATAGTTTATTCAACCACTTGGACTAGTTTTCCAGAAAAGTGATTACAAAACAGATTTAGCCATTCGCCTTGATTACACACAAATGCCCATGGACCTTCAAGCTGCACTCAAGTCAAAGAATTGGTGAAATTCATTTCTTAGTAAAATCGGTATTTCAAGGAATAAGCTGATACCTTTAATCTGAAATCCAGACTTGAAAAATCGATCAAACTCAATAAATTCGCATTTTGGTAATGGCTAAGGATTAAGGAAAAGAAGAATTACAGGGAATCCTAAATTATTCCCGTTAATTTTCCTCAGTGGCAGGGCTTTAGTAAATACCAGATCCATTGGCCCAAGGTTATGAAATTCTCAATTCTGCTAACCGAATTTAAATCGAGACCCGATTCTTTGGATGGAAAAAATTAAGGCTGCAGAAGCAATTTGGATTAGACAATTATGCTGCAGAGCCCTTGATCCAAATTGCAGGAATGGCTTTCATCTGAAGAAGAATTTTAAAGTCCATCAAAATAGAACAAATTGAAAATCATTCAACGTTAAATTTTGAAGTAAGTCTTTCTGCCGATAAAAAAGCTAAACCACTAACTTATCCCAAAAATTTGACACACATGAGCAAAATCATTGAAAACCCTCGAGATGCAACAAAACTATAAATGGGGCTTTGAGGTCATCGGAAGCCTTTGAAAATCAGTTTACCATCGAATTAACCGGTGGCGAATAATGTGGTTTTGCATGGGTCCTTCCTGGTTCAGGCAATCTACTTAATGAATATTATCGGCCTGCTTGATACTCCTCTTCTGGAAGCTATATTTTGAATAATGAAGGATGTCTCAAACATACTGAAAATGAGTTTTGGCTGAGATCAAGCAAATAAAGAGATCGGATTCTTCGTATTCCAAAAACTTTAATCTTTTTGGCTGCGGGCTAGCTGCTTAGATAATGTAGGCGCTGCCCCTTGTTTATGCCGGGTTTTTAGTAAAAGCCCGACCGTCAAAGAGCGAGCATTCCAAGCACTTCTCTAATGTTAGGCCTGGGAGATGCGAAACCAAGCACAGAACCGAAATGAACTTTCACGGTGGTCAAAAGACAACGGGTCGCTATCGCTAAGAGCTTTTGGTGAATGACCCGAAGTATTATCCCTTGCCCGATGAAGCCAACAGGTAACTTGGACCTCTAAAAACTTCATACGACATCATGGAGCTTTTCCAAATGAGCTCCAACTGCAAAAGGGAACACAAAATCAATCATTGGTGACTCAACGAAGATGACATCGCTCACTACGCACATCGGAATCGTACGCCTGAGAGATGGGTTTGTTGAAAGTGAACACCGTAAATGCAAATCCAAGTCGGCAGTACAACTACACGTCTAAGAAGCCGCTTTATCAAATAGATTTCTTATTTTGTCTCAAGAAAATAAGGAGGAGGAGATGAAATATACACTAACCAGGCGATGCAGGGAATCACATCACTATTAGGAAGGCAAAGAGTTTCCCAAAATCAGACCTGCGAATTGAACGCTTATGGTAACCGTGGATGAGCTTAAATTCCTACATAGGTCCCTGTTACGGATGATCAAGCCGGTAAATACGGACCGTAACCGAGTGTCTTAAAAGAAATTCAGATAGATTATTTTACAATTGGAGCCGATTTTTGGCCACAGTTACTGGTAAGGATAAAGTAAAAAAAGCCTGACTTACATCTGAAGAACATTGAGCTTTTGGAGATAATGAAATGGATCAGATGGAGCTGTAGAACTCCCAACCTTTGACAGCTTTTTATTCTCCTGGCGGGTCATACTGCGTATCATTTTGTCATGTGGCACGAACCGTCTTGCAGAAAGAACTGAAGATTACGGGTAGAATTGGCCCCATTCGAGGCACTGTTTCAGACCTAAAGTAATCCCATATTTGAATCGACTTTCTGGTTAACCTATTTGTCTAGGTCGACTAATGGCTCTTGAACTACAGGTAGACAAGAAGTTACCTGGAAACCCAGAATTTAATCTTACTACCCTGCAAGGAGCTAGTAAATTTCAATTTTATGAAAAACAGCACTCGAATTCCCAATTACAAAAACGCAAATTCCGAAACTAGCGCTACCACAGATTTTTTCAAAATCTAGTCTTTGGGAAGACGATCAGTGACCACATGTTTGTCGCGATTATAAGAAATGGAGGAATGGACTGAATTTGAGAATTGAGCCCTATGCGCCGCTTTCATTAAATCCGCGCCAATGCAACCTTAAACACTATGGTTCAATCCATCTTTGAAGGAATGAAGGCTTAATAAGAATGAAGATGAAGAAGTGGATCGTTTCACAGAGGCGATGCGAATTGGAAAAGACTCAATGAGTCAGCCGAGCGGAATGTGCATGCCAAGCAATCCCTCAAGAGATCTTTAATGGATGGATTGCTGGCACTACCTTGATTTAGATCCGGGAATTTGGCGTTCCGAACTGCAAAAGGCCTCCTCTCTTTTGTTCGCCCATATATGTTTGCTTACAGATATTACATTGGGTTAAACCATCTGAGAACCATTCCAGTTCATTATTTTTCACCTGCCCTGTTGAAAACACTAACAGCAAAGCAGTAAGTGTAAAGGGTGGGAAACCAAATACACCCGAGCGGTAGCAGGCGGACAGGTGCCGCAAAAACTCCTGGTAAACTATGCCGCCGCTTCGCTTTTACCCAGCATTTACATGGCTCAAAAAGCAGGCTTTATGATCAACTGCTGTGGACTGATGGGCAAAAAGTCATACCAACATCGATGGAAAGCGGTACCTATGAATGTGAATGTTTAAGATGATGGGGCCTCAAACTCAGTTACCTGCTCCCATCAACACAGGACTACCTGAAAAGGAATTACCCGAGAATTCTGTGAATCCAATCTTGCAAAGGACTGGATGAGCACTCTCGAGGAGCGTTTCCTTACGGTCCTCTGAACTAGAATGCAGCTTGAAAAGGCAGGAACACTGGAGGAAGCTTTTGGTACTGGTAACCGGCAGCTACCAAGCGCCCACAAATGCGAACGAATCAAAATAATCAATGGGGGACTGATTTTATAATCACTGCCCACTAAAGAAAGGCAGACTCATTTCTTACGCGTACTCCGCAGATTAGACGGGACTTCAAATATGGTGAACATGAGGAACAATACTCATAAATTGGGTGATGCAAAATCTAGGTTGTAATAGCATAATCACTAAAAAAGAAGGCTGTCAAAAACTTGACAGCCTCTTTTATTTAGTTTAGAAACATATCTAACTGCCCTTTAGGAAACTTCGCTTCGCACTTGATTGGGGAAAGTCACAGCGCAAATGATAAAGACGCCAGCATTTCAAGAATTTCCCTTGCGGGTTTTTGACCAATGCCAACCAAGCACCTCCAGCCATCATCGCAAAGTCATATGAGTTGATTGAAAAAATACAACTGCAGCCACGATACAAATGTGGCATAGCCAAGCACTTTAGATCTAGTAAGTAGGGCAATTGGATGTGCAACCACCACCAAGAAAATGCCAGAGAAAATCGTGCAAAGGGCATGACATAACTTGTAGGTCTTATCGAACCCCTTAAGTCCAAAAAGACTACTAATTCCGGCAAAAGCCATAACCACATTTCCCGCGATAAGGTTTCGCGTGTGGATAAAGACGCGTTAACGATTTGAATCTGGCCAATAAGCCTAAAAGGTATTGAAATACAAACCCAGAACACCCAGATCATTTCCCAGCTTTTGAAAACTTTTTTTAATATCAATTTAGATTCGTTTCGTATAGTTCGATTAGTTTCACTATATGGAGTTTATAGGTAGCCCCTCTGAAATTTTATTTTTTCGGGTAAGAAGCAATTTGATTCAAGCGAAAACCCTAACTTTCTCAGGATACGAAACCAGAATCCCACAATAATTTTTAAAAGGCTCTACTAAAATTTTAAACCAAAACTCAAACTTGTCTTTGCTTCAGACAGGAATTCAGAAATAGGCCTTCTTGATCGCCTTCAATTTTCAATTGCCCCATCTTTTAATTTTAAATTCCTTCGAAACTTTCTCGCCCAAAATTCACTCGTTAGATCGCTTCTTTTTACGTTAATTGTAGAGGTGACATTATTCCTTACAAACGTCCCCCAATTCTGCATCACTGTTGCCGTGCTCTATAATTAGCGCCACTTTTTATTGGTATCGGTCAAAGTCAATAATTGAATTGGTCATTTCATATCAGGATTTTTCTCCCCCTAAAAACTGCATTCCCAAAAAGGTTGAGTACAGTTTTCATTGCTCAATGCCAACGGAATCATGTCAGGCGATAATGGTACTCAAAACGGGAATATCCGGGTTCCAATAGCGAAGTTTTGTGCTTCCCTGTGCAAATAGAAAGGTTCCGCCAAGGAACCTCGATTCGCTTGATACCCCGAGTTTTGCTCATAGGTATCTGCTAGAAAGATGCCTGGGCCTTTTTATTGGTTTTTGGTTCTGAGCAAAACTGCATGAGACATTAACTTCAGCCACAATCTAAAGTCTCGGTATCAAACGCTTCTTTGAGATTTCTCAAATCAACGCTGTTAATTCCCCCCATAAATTCCACAATATTTTTTTTTACCAGCTTCTACCTGAGGCCAGGGTCACAGAAATTGGCTGGATTACCATCAAACCATCCAAAATACAATTGGTATTGGGTGCTTTCAACGTCATGTTTCACCGAAAGCCCAATAATATCCCTCTGTTGTAAACTCCCTTATCTAAGTCAAAGCCAAGGAAGTTTTTAGCAATTTTCCGAAAAGCTATTTCTCGAGGTGTAATAGCCTTGGTTGGCGAGGCGCAAGGGGTTTGATCATGGATAAACGATATAAATCACGGCTGCTTTTCCCAGAAGGTGACAATATTCTCTTCTCGCCAAGTCGGCCAATGAGTGGCCAAAAGAAACTTTCTACATCATTCTCCCATTTTCGCAATGGTTTTGTCCTATGTAATTGACTCGCATTTCTGTCACCATTTCTTTTCTTACTGTGCACCTCTTAAAGGTATAATAATTGTGCAAGGTATGACTTATGTTTTTTCGGATTGGCAAGCGCTTTAAACCTCCGGGAAAATACAAACAATCATTTCAGATGGGTGCCTCAGATCTGGGGTATAGATGAATTCTACCGTGATGCCCATCAATAAATTTTGGTTTCCCCTTCTTCGTTAGAACAATAAATATTACTTGGCTTTAATAACACCTGAGTGGAGTACCATCACCGGTAGTTTGTTTCCAAGCCACGCCATACGTGCCTTTTTACATCATTTTTCTTCAATAAGTTTTCCAATACAATATAGGAGTAGGCTCTTCTACTCAATTGGTATTTCCCTGCCATTACATTTTCGCTTATGGAGTTTTTCAAAGAAAGCCTTCTGGAGACCATAAACTTGTAATTGCTCCAGACTCAATCGCCTCTTTTACTAAGCCACTCCAAATATTCCACCAAAGTGAATCCATGGGTGAGAATGGTAAAAATCCAGCCTTTATGGCAAATTCTCTACATGCTTATTAAGCTAATTCCTAAAGCTATAGCAGCTTGTTTCTTTCCCCAGTCCAATGGATCAATAAATTTATCCAACCAAAGTTTTACGCTTTTATCAAGGTCATATTGCCAAGTCTAGACCTCTACTTGGTAGATATCGTCAGTCCACTTTGAAATAGACCGTTAAAACGCATTCAATTCCGCTGCTGTCTCCAAAGACCTTGGATTTGCCCTCGTTAGGAGCTTTACCTGTCAAAAACCCAAATTCCTTAATATGTAAAAACCGTATTTACAATCGTTTTCACCTTTGATGATTCCTGCTCATACTTAGCAATAAAAACCTCTTCGTGCATTTACATAATCTGTGGAGTCAGAAGAAATGGCAGATAGCTCAAAAGAGATTCATTGGCCTGAAGTTTGTAAAGCTAGAAAGCGTCTTTTGAGCGGTAGAGGCGTTGTTCCCTAAAAGTCAGTATTCTCCCTGATTCTCTTGAACAAGCTCGACAAAAAAATAAGAATGGCTTAATACTGAGACTCGAAATAGTATCTATTCATTGTTTCTGTTTTTTTTAAGTAGTTGTAAGCTTTTTACTTTAGAGTGTTTTTTAGCAATTTTTTCCTCTTTCATGATCCATGGACTAGATTCTTTTCAGGGTTGTTGAAAAGTGTCAGGTCATCAATCGGGCCTGCTTATCGATCAGCAGTAGATTCTGCGGAAAGCGCCTTTTCGATTACTCCTAATTTCCCTTGGTAAGGACTACGAGGACCACTCAGATTAAGCAATTCTGGCTTATTAGAAGTGCTTTGTCTTAGTATCTCGATGGGCGTAAACCAACTTCAAACGATTGGTCCAATTCCAAAAAGCCTGTTGCTTTTATCCTCCATAATCACTCGACTAGGTCAGTACCTAGTGACATCTTAATATTATATTTTTTTAGCAAAGTCTTAAATAAGTTTATCCAACCCTTTCTTTAGCGGCTGTTGTTTTGCTTTCTGATCTGCAACTCCAATCTGCGGGTTGCATGCCTCCAGTAAAATTCCTGTTTTGCGTACTTAAAAACGCCCCCCCCCCTTTTCAGCCATCAATTTTTGCGGTCTCTTCCGTGATCACACGTTGGCGTGCCTCAATAGACATGGCACCAAGCGTTGAGTGCCGCTTGGGTTCCTTGTCATTG
>Ga0163217_1119518_pt1 | contig 10704 bp, 16 predicted proteins | sample SynspAceP_FD_185933 | JGI IMG/M metagenome (GOLD analysis project Ga0163217, IMG submission 185933) | Saline lake microbial communities from Ace Lake in Antarctica - Synechococcus sp. Ace-P (PacBio error correction) | ecosystem: Environmental > Aquatic > Non-marine Saline and Alkaline > Saline ...
ACGTCGCATTCGCGTGCTTAATTTTCGACATCGATGCCGGTCGAGCTTGAGATCGATCTCTGCACTGCGACAGTTCACGATTTCCCTCGCGCGCGCGAGAATCGGATCTAAGCCTATGGGTCGCGCGCTGCGTCGGTACGGGTTCCGGCAACATTAGGTCCAAAGCCCTGGTCCTTCGCGACGGGGTCTGCAGTCGATGCTCGGTCCTGCGAATGTCCAACGATCCAGCGCTTGCGCCGAGCGCAATCTAAAGAGTTTCGTCATGCGCAAATGGGCGGGAGGTCAAATGTCCGATATCATTCAATCGTGGATTCTCTTCGTGTATGGCTAAACGTACCTGACCGATTATTTCTGCATTTAAAGGCCGGCCTGTCTGCGCGGTGGCTGCCGCGGAGGTCTGAGTTCAACGTCATCCACTGTCTGCTAGGGCCGCATGTCTTACGCAAAGCGCCTGTGCGGTAAGATTAAGTCGCGCGTGCGCGTCTAAGCGTACCCGCCACACGGAAGCCGTAGCGCAGAGGTATCCGATCGTTCGTATGGCATGACTGAAGATGTTGGCTCGATCGCATGAAATGATATAATTCATCTGCGAGGACGAGTGCTTTTCGCTACGATATAGCGGAGGGTCTGTTCTAATTCACGCCTAAATCCTTTCGTCGAGTCCGACACTCAGGGCGGACGGAACAATTCCTAGGGGTGGGTCGAAAATGAAACGACCTTGGATTTATCGCCGCGCTGGCTGGCATCGGTGTCGAAGGCTGTCGAGCGTGTCTGATGTGTCAACGATGTAGGCGAGGCCGAGGCTGTCGAGTCCCTGCCCGATCTGCCGGTGCCGGGCGCCTCGTCTGCCAAATCGCGGGAGATTTGAGCCGGATCCCGATCGTGAGCGTTGGACCTGGGCCCAGTGTCCACTGCATGTCGTGTCCCAGGCGTTCGTGAATGCTGAGAGTCTTAGGTCATTCGCGACGGCGTCGCGGATGCAAACGCTAAGCTGGTCCGCGCGGTTCGCGGCCATTGCGTTGCACAACAACCGGTTCGGTTCGGAGTGGGCGCGCAAAAGTCTTTGCCCCGTTGAGTTCCGATGAAATTTGGCGCGCGCGCGGGAGGGCCTAGAGTCCGCTTCCGATGTTCCAATGGCTGGATCGAGTGGAAGCCAATGCGGCTCGAACGCTGGGCGCACAGGCTTCGCGCCCTGCCGGCTTGGAATTCCAGCCGACGGAATGTTCTGGCTCTATCATAATGCCACCGCGGATCTGGGGGCCCTCGAATCATGAGGGTGACTACGTGGAAGTCCTCGTCGTGAGCAATTCTAGGCGCTTCTCCAAGTCAATGCGGATCGTCTGAGCGCATGGTCATCATCGGCACCGTGGTCGAGTTTCATCCGGCCGTTGCGATATATAAGGCAACGGGGGTAATCGCTCCGCTGCTGGCGTTTGAGTCCGGTTGGTTGGCGATCGCCCAAATGGTGCTCGCCAAGGATTGTTTGCGGATTGGGTGCCGCGTTGGTTCGTCGTGGCTCGCAAGTTGTCGTTTGTCTTTTTCGCCTCTGTGGGAGGGTGATACGGCGCGCGGAATCGTCGTATCCTGGTCCGCTGAAAATTGAAGGGGTGGCCCCAAGATGCGACCTGGATGTGGTGGGCGCCTGAACGAAGACGCAGCATCGATCCGCCGTACTCGATGGTTCCTGGGCGTTGAATATCGAGCGGGTGAATGGCGGCGTCGCTACGGTGTCGCCTGACCACGATGAAGGTGACGGGCAAATATCAATTGTGGAACGGCGACGTGATCCGCTTCTGGGCATCAGCCTGGTCAAACCATGTGCAATGGCGGGCGTCCAAAGGCGGGGGCTCGAAGTAACGGGCGGTCCCACAGTAATGGGAACGCGCAGAGGATTTGCGGCCGCGCGCACGTCAGTTTTGGCCATCAATGCGTGGAATAGTAGCCAACATGGGATTGGGGAATTTGGTGGCCATGCCGCATACTATGCGCGCAGTCCATTCCGTGATATTCTTTGTCGACAGACCAATTGGCTCGTCTGAAACCGTGCGTTCTACGTGTACTACCGTGATTACAGGATCGCGTCCTCTTGAGCTGGTCCGGATCGGCCCATAACTCACTCGAGCCTGCGCCTCGAGCTGTTGCCGGCAACGGCGAAAGCGAGTTCGCGGCCCTGGGAAGCCGCCGTATCTCATTCTTGTGTCTGTGTCCGTGTCGCAATTCGGGGCGGGCCGGCTCGAGGTTCCTCAATGAACTGCCAGCCTAGTCCGCACTCTCCCGAGCAAGTTTCTGGAAACTCTCGAGGGGGATCGTGTTTCATGAGTGGCTTTTCTCTTGCAATTGATCTTTCGAAGTTGCCGGCTCCGCCACGCCGCTTGAGTGTTCATGCACGTACGAGCGCTTATGCCTCCCGCGGAGATCTGAAGAGTGACGCCTGTCCGCCCGCGACCTGACTGACTTGGCTGAAGGCGCTGTACTCTTTGAAAGCTGAGCCATATGACCAAACTTTTGAGGTCGTGCGGTTTTCGCGAAGCTGTCTTGCTAGGTCGCCATGCGGTATTAAACTGAGGAGTCGGCGCCGGCCCCCGCTTACGATGTTGCGCCTTTTTTGCCTGGCCGGGGGCAGACGCTCGCATCAATGATCGGTCGCTTTGGTTTGGTTCCGCGTTGAGCGAGCCGTTGGTTAATCACCAGGCGTTTCCCAGATCAAATCCTCCGTCCTCTGCGAGTGCCTGGAGAGCGACGTCCCGCTTTCGCGGCCGGCATCCAGTGTCGCTTGAGGGGTTCTCCAACAGCCGGCCACCTTTGGGGAATAATCCGGATTTTTTTTGCCGTTGTCGCATAAGGGCGCTATTAGCCGAATGTTGGCAGTTCTCAATCCTCGCGCGCCTGGTAGTCGTGCGCGTGGTTGTCCTCAACTGTTGAGGGCGACGGGCGCGGACGGATGCGGAAAGCGCTGCGATCGCACCCACGTGGCTCGCGCAGTCGGCCTTGGATGCGGAATATCGGTTCGGCGGTTCGCCTGTGCGATATCCCGTTGATGTTGTTTTCGGCCTACTCATCGGTGCCGTTCTCAGATCGATGCCTAAACTTGTGGACTTTTGGTTTGGACCGGTCCCTTGACCTTGCTGCTGTCGTTTTTGAACTGCGGCCAAGGGCGGCGGTGGATGAGTTTCGTGGCGGCGCACGCGCCTGGAAATGGTCGCGATACCTTCCGCGAGCCGGCACATCGCGACGCTTTATCCCTCCGAGCGGTTGCAAAAAACGTCGCGCTTGCCCTCGCCTGCATTCTTGATGTGGCTGATTCGAACGGATTGATGAAGCCCGCATTCTGCACCGTGATCAGCCATTGTGTCAGGTGGCTTAGGTGACCGAATATCTGTTGTCACCCTTCTGCGCCGCAAAGTTCTCTCATCCAGTGCCTCGAGACTAGACGGAGTGCTCACACTCCGACGGCACTCGGGTCAATGTGGAGTTCCGCTGCTGAAGATGATCCGAGAACCTATTCCCTATTTCAGTGTGCGGAGTATCATCAGCATCCGCGGCCCGTGTTCGGTAAACTTATCCGTGTCGGCGCGATCATTTGCCGATGTTTCCCTCGCCTGGGTCGTCCTCTGTGGTTTTCTTGGGAGAGAGCCGGCTTGGGGAGATGAATGCGAGGAGATATAGCATCGCAGAGTTCGGTTGGCTGATCCACCGACGCAACCGATGGGACGGTAGTGCGCGAGAACACGGGCCTGCATTTCGTTATGGGAATGTCGGAAATCTAATCGAGGAACCGGCCTCGCGTTCCCCCAGGAGCTGGACCGCTGGAATAGAGCGCCTCGACGAGGCCACCGGCTCCCAATGATCTGAACTCAACTGGGCGTCTAATGCAGTCTACGTGATACGGCACCGCGCTTTGCGGCAGCGTGAGGCCCGAGTTTCTGTTCCGTATTGACGAAAAGTTTGCGCCGGCTCGGTGGCCGCTGCCAAGCGGATCGTAAGCGCTGTGAATATCGCCGCTCGATGAGGGCTACTCTCTTCGACGAGGGGTGTGTCCTCTGATACAACTTTGCTTTTGAATTCGAGGTGACTTGATGGCCTGATCTTCCCCAATGAACCCGAGAAGGAACGGCTGAAGTGTGGTGGCTCAAATCCACCAGCGCGCCGGCTGGCGACACTTTAACTGGTCGGTGCCTTCCGAGATCTGGGTTAATTGACAAGGTGGATTTTGCCAATGTGCAGGCGCACAAACAAGCTTCGCAAAAGCGACTAATGGTTGCAAGCATCGCTTAACCGTGAGGTATTTTGGGCGCGACGCGCCGATGACGGACCAACTGCGACACGCTAGGCAAGTGCAGGCCGTGTATTTTGGTAGCGAGTGATGCCCGGTTGCACTGCCGTGGCTGGCGGAGAGACCTAGATAGTGAATATTACATCACATCGCCATAACTGGTAAGGAAGAAGACTGTTCTATGATCCGGTGTATCCTGTAGGGTCCGGGGAAACTAGCATGTTTTTCGTGAATTGGCGACGACCGCCGCTCTGCGCGATTTCGTCTGTCGCCTTGGTCGGTAATTGCCTTTGTAGCAGGCGAAACGAAACCGGCCCACTTCCAAAGTTCCTGTTGGGGAAGAGAGAACGGAATGTAGTTGCCGAACGAAGCCTCTTTATTTTACAAGAATGGAGGGCGACAGCGACGCTGAGCAATTCTACTGATACTGCAGCAAGCGACGTTTTCTCCGATCTCCATTCAATGCACCCCACACGGCAGGTTTAAACGGCAACCTCTTGCCCCTCGCGGCGTGCGTGAGACGTGCAAGGCTCGTCTACGTCCGTTCCTGTGGCCCTAATGAGGCTTTAAAGGCGGAATCGGCGATTTGCGAGGGATAGTAATATCTGCTCGACGGCTGCGTAGCGCGGGAAAACTTGTAACTCTATCTTGCGACTGAGAGAGATAGACATTAGGAGGCGCCCAATGTCTTTGAAGATTTCGCAACGCTGAGCCAGATGAAGAGCACGAGTGCCATCGGATGATTCAATACGGATTCCTGAAATTCACGAACGGAGGAGATCCGAGGACGGAGCCGACATAGTAATCGAGGTCTCACGAAAATGAAATGGGGAGGTATGTGTGGATAGGACATCGCTAAATAATCGAGACTGAAGGAGTGAGTAGTTAGCCAACTTCGATTGGTGAAGGAAGAGACAACTTTAGGCGTTGTTAAGATTTTACGCATCAAGCGTCAACGAGGCAAAGCAGGGTTGCAGCCTAGATCAGATGTTCGCTTTGGATTTGTCTGGCTGACGGGAACAGCTTCGGCGGGGCCATCCCCTCGAGATGAGGTTGGCGTCCTGGCCTGAGCAAGTCAGGCGAGAAGCCAACGCTCGCTTAGCGCGCTATCTTTCTCACCCAGTGTGCATTCGCTGTCAGATCTATATCTTGTGAGTGTGATATATTCGGTATGACTTCGCGAGAGCGAGGAGGTACGCTCGGCGGGCGGGACCTGGAGTCGAGGTTCGACGCACGCGTTCGTCGCTCGCGGTGGCTGGATTCGCCGGCGCAAGCCGGTGGGACAGAGAGCGAGTTGTGGAGAGTGCGCGTCTCCCAACCTGTTAAGGGTCGCGTGACCCGGCACGATTGAGCGCGCCCCAGAAACCAAGACGGTGGGCGTTGGCTCTGGATGAGAAGCGCCTGGCTGGATCAGCAGAGCCCATATAGCGTTATCCTGGGAGGCTGGCTGGTCAACTGTCAGGCCGGCCGTGAGCCATAGGTAGATTCGTAAACATGAAGTACACGTCAGTCCACGTACATGTGTGAGGCCATGTCCCAGGCGGGATCGGGCTTGCTCCCGGGCAGTGACCGACGGGCGGTGGATTTGGGAATGTCGGCGCGCGCTCCGGACAGTCGTCTCGTGGTGCGGCCCGGCTCGATCTTTGAAATGTGTCGTTCCGCGATCCGCCCTGCGGTGGCTGATCCTCGCACAGCGCGACAGCGCCGTTCTTTAAAAGCAGCGAGCGCTGCAGCGAATTATTTGCATGGCCAGGCTGGAACCGTGGTCACAGGGCCCGGCTGCGGTTTTTCCATGATGCCTTGGCTGCCGATTTGTCGCCCGTTCGCTATGCGGTTGGCCTATGTGTCTGGCAGTTAAGCCTCGTGGCGTTGGCGGCTGATCGCGGGGGAACCGCCCAGAGGAAATACGGCGCTCGCTGCGTGATCTTAAACCTTAAATCTAATTAAAGAAGGTGATCAATGTGCTGGTTTTCTACATGTGCGATCGAAGTTCCGTGGAAAGTTCCGAATCCGGCACTGCGCACCATTAGCGTCAGTCAACAACTCCGTTATCGGCAAATCGTCGCACTGCGACCTGATGCCGATTCCCGCTCGTGTTCCCTTGAAACAGCCCGGTTCTGGGTTCCGCGGGGTCCTCGCACCGAGGAGGCGAAGCTGGGACACGGTCGGGGCACTGGATCTTGGTAACTTTACCCAGCTGCCCTGGGAATGGCAATCTTCCGATCAAATCGGCGCTGTCCGTGGAATCGTGGTTCGGGTACGATGTCGGCGGGCCGGGGAATGAAGCGAAACCCCCTGGCAAACGGGTGATTGGCGGCGTAAATGCACCGACGGCACTTTCGAAGGCGTCCATGGCCCCGTCCGGTGCGGACGCAGCGTCGGTCGGGTTGGCACCGCGGATGCCTGAATCGCGGGCACTGGCTTTACGCCACCAAGCGTCCCTACCGACTTGGGCAAATCCCTGGTTAGTGGCCGAGCTGGTCCGGCCCTTGGCCCGATCGTTGCGCGCGATCATCAATCCAGGATGGGCCCAACACTCACCAGACGCGGCCTGCAATCCTAGCAGCTGGAGATTCCGGGTTCCGATCGGGTCTATGCTGGTCGATCCTTGGCATGGTCGTTTTGGCCGATGGTTTAACTGTCGCGGTGCCTCCCTTCGTCCGCGTTGCCGGCATGATTGCCAAGTCGGACAAACGAGGTTGGCCCTTCTGGCTTCGCGTCCAACGTGAAATCGCCGGCAAATCGTAGGGCTCTCGCGTCCGATCGACTTTGTGCTGGGCGATCGTGCCTCGGCGCGTCGCCACCTTTTGAACGAGGCCAAAGTCGCCACCACAATCCGCCAGAACGGCTTCCGCCTCTGGGGCAATCGACACTCTCTGCTGACGCAAGTTTCGCTTTCCCCTGTCGTGCGGTCGCACGGCGATGTGCTGAATGCCTCGTGGCAAGCGCGCTCACTCTGGGCGGGGTCGATCGGCCGGCATCAGCGTCGACCTTAATGTGGACGACGTGTGACGGATTCCGTGAAACCCGGTTTCCTGCGGTGGGACCTTCAAAGGGCCCGGGCGAAGGCGCTATCCCTGGCGGCACTTGCTGGGCGCGATCCCGACCTGAACAGCGCCGACGGCTGTGGCCGACGGCAAGGTCTACTTCAATTTCGGAACTTTCGCCAAGTCCTACTTCCGCCGAGGCACATCACGTTCCGGGTCGAATGCTGGTCAATGACTACATCGAGAAGGTGTTTCGCGTAATGGCTTGCCCGAAGGATATCTTAAGTTACCTGAATTTGTATCGACGGCGCGGGGCCTATGCGGCAAGCTGAAAGGAGTGGACGCCTCCCACTCTGACGACCACCATTTCCGACTTTCGCCGGTGGCGGCCATGGAACCGCGCCGGTCATGTCGAGACCGTATGGAAAAGCTCACCTTCTCGGTGTGCTGACCAAGCTTACGATGCCGGATGTGCTGGCAGCTCTGGGGTTTGAAAGACCGGCGCGCAGACCACAGCTGACGGCGCGCGCTCGATGAAAGCCTGGACGGCAGCGGTTTAAGCCGGTCGTGCACAACATGACTGGCAAAAATCTGAGCCTCGCGCGCGGCACGCTGGGGTCCGAATAACGAGCCGGCTCTGACAAATCTCGATCGCTGACCGCTTCTAAGACCGCGAAAATCGTCAACCCCGGCCGCGTCATCCATGAGATTGGGACCGTGATCAAGCGATGGTGCGGCGGTTTGTGTGGATGGCGGTCGACCAGCTGGCTGCGCAACTCCGCAAGGAGAACCTGGGATTTGATCGTGATACCGTTACCCGAAAGCACCGTTTGCTGCCGTCTTACCTGAAGCGACCGGACGGCGCCTGTTTCGATCGACCTTTTTTTCACACGGCAATATCCCTGCGACAGATCGACGGCGGCTTCCGTCCCTTAGAGCTGGTTATGCGCGGCCCGCGCGTCAGGACAGCTGTCGCGTCGAGGGCATAGTCTGCGGATGAGGCCGAGGTCACGATCTTTGCGAACCCTCTGCGATCTGCCTCCGGAGGCGAATCGCTGGTCTGTTCCGCCTGAAAACAGTAACGGCCGGCGGCTGCAGAAAGCCTAACGCCTCTTTTTTGGCCTAGCGCCCAATGATGTTGCGCCGGGGTCTTAATGGGACCTTGCGCCCACTAGCACCGGTGGGGCTTGATGAGCTGATGGTCAGCTGTCCCGTGTCCTTCGCTTCATCTGGTTTCTTGAAAGGGCTGCCCCAAAGATGGAGCCGCGATCAAAAAGCCTTAAATTCCACAATCACGAATCGGGCCGCGCTTGATGGCCTCGAATCAATTCGAGCCCGGTGCCGTTCCATCAGAAACGGCCTTTGCGTCTGTCGTTCTGAAATCAAGAACGTGACCCAAAAGCGCCAGCAGAGCTCGGCAAGCAGCGCCGGTTCTTCGAAAAGCAGGGCGAGTCCGTCGCGCCAACTCGATCGCGAAGTATGAAGACCTGGCGCGGACTTGGTCGATCTGGAACCAGCAGGAGGCGCTACAGATCGCGCGGCCGCCTTGCGTCCGCGCCCGGTTTTGTCGGCTCCACTTTAAATCCTATGGGCGATTCCGGTGCGCCGAGATGCGCGCAACAATTGCCGGTCGTGCTGCTTACGGCCGCAGCCCGCGGATCTTCGGTATCGCGCCGCGGTCCACCGCAGCGCCTGGGCCGACAACGTCGCAAGAAGGCCATCGCTCGGATTGATCGGGCGCTGTTGCCAGGAGCTGCGCTTATGCGCCGAGCGTCCTGCGGGCGTCGATGTCGGCACGCTTCGACAAGGCGAATTGGAGGGTATGTCCAGAAAACGCCTGGGGCGAGCTTGCAGGCGGTAACCGGGCACGGCCGGTCGGCGCGCGTTAAGGCGCCTGGGCCCTGTCTGCATCCGATTTTTGATCGGGGCTATGGAGCCGGATGCGGCTTTCGCTTGCGAATCCGGCGACATGGTAATGGCCGAGGGTCGAGTTCCCAGGCTAAAAAGACAAATCAATTGCAAACGACTGTTCGGCCGGTCCGGCGTCGCGCTGCTCAAATACCGCTGCCGTGAAGGCAGCGAACGGTCGCTTGAAAACCTCCGCGAGCAGGCGGCGGCGCACGGGCCTATGTGTTTATCCTGAAGAAGCGGCGGCGGGATGTCCGGAGTTTTCCAGGACCGTCTGCTGAATGTGCAGCTGGTGCATGAAAGGGGCTGAAGAACACGGATTGGTGGCCGAGCTGATTGCCGATCGTGTCTGGATGCGATGGAGCGGTTCTCTAGCCTAACCGTTGTCGAAAACCGCGAGCAGGTTGAGCGTGGGCTTCAACGTTGCCGATCGTGTCGGGTGCCGCTGCCATGTGGTGATGGGACCTTGCCAGCGGCGTTTTGGCGCAATGATGAACGGTGAACCAGCTCTGGCTGGGGCAGCAAGCCGTGGCCGATTTTGGTTGGCGGGGCTGGGCACTTTTTTTTTTCTTTTGGAAAGTTTTGGGGAAAATTTCCATTTTGGGCCGGGCCCCCGTGGCCCCCCCCCATGGCGCTTGGCGATCATCTTGTTGCCGGTAGCAGTTTCGCGGGCCGGCGGTCGGTCAGTCTGGGCTGGGGGCGCTCATTCGTTTGGCCGGCGCGTCGCGCTTGTGTCTGGCCGCTATCCGGATGATCGGCTTCCGCCTCCTGCTAAAATCCGAATCTGGCTTGGCGCGTCCGCTGAGCGATCCGCGGTGGTGCCTACCTGATCTACAAGAATTGGGACAAAATGACCGTGGTTCCGTCGGCTCTAGGATGGGAGTGGCAGCAGACCTTCGGGGGGGTTGGCCGCACTTCGTGGAGGGTTCCTGTTTACCGCGACATGAAGGCGCGCGGTCGGTGGGGTCCCAAAGGACGCTCTTGTCTGGCTCGGTGGCTTTTTCGAGGATTACCTGCCGGTATTGGCAAATGCTTTCAATGTGGGCTTGGGACGGACGATCGGGCCCGTAAATGTCGAAAAGGCTGGGCCGATGCGGCTGGTCTGACCGACGCGTGGTCCCAAATGTTGCGCCTCGGTTCTCTGCTATCTGGTCTGATGTTAAAACCACCTTAGATAGGCGGTGTCTCGATTTCGTCGTCCGGTGCGTTCATTGGGCCGATATGGACAGATGCCCGTTGATGGTCTGTGGCGCCGCCGCCTGGTCTGGCGGTCGTTTCGCTGTTCCGGTCCTACTCTGAAACGCCGTTTTGGTACGCTCCCCGGTACACCAGCGTTCATTTTGCCTGAACAATACGATTGGCCAGTTGTCGAAAGCTGGCAGCTACCGAAGGCCGTCCAGAGCGCCTGGGATACTGTGAAGACGACGGTTGGTTCGGTGCTCGAATTGGCTGTCTGAAAAAGTTCGCGGCTGTCTTGGGGAGCGGATAAGCCCTGTTGTCGATGGGCTGCAAAGTTGGTGGCGAAAAAGGCGCGCA
>Ga0163217_1014921_pt1 | contig 10703 bp, 18 predicted proteins | sample SynspAceP_FD_185933 | JGI IMG/M metagenome (GOLD analysis project Ga0163217, IMG submission 185933) | Saline lake microbial communities from Ace Lake in Antarctica - Synechococcus sp. Ace-P (PacBio error correction) | ecosystem: Environmental > Aquatic > Non-marine Saline and Alkaline > Saline ...
CTGCCACTGGGGCGGCTGTTGGGGCCTGGGGTTCTCCGCCCGCCCCAACGGCGGGAGCGGGATTTTCGACGGATGGGTCCTCGGCCTCTGGCGGGCTCCCGGCCAGGCTCGACTGCTCGCCGTAATCGCGAAAACAATGTGGACGATCAGTTCCCGCTCTCCTGCACTTTATGACTGTTTCTGCCGACTGTGGTACATTGACCGCGACGATCTAACGATAGCGCACCACCAGCAAATCCGATCGCAGGGGGTGGTCGGGCACTTCGGCCTTGTGCGGGCCAGCTGCTGGCTACCCGGATTTTCCTTTCACTTTGGGATCTGCCGATGCCCAACTCGGCCATCGCTCGGCTTTCCCTTTGAATCGACCCGGCGATAATTCGACCGGGACAGAATATGGTAATGCTCAAACACCTGCTCCAATCGCGCCCCTAGCTCCAGCTTGCTCTTTCCTGACCCCCCCGATAAGTTTCAAGGGCGCCGGGGTCTCTCACTATTCCCTGGCCCCCACGCCTGCACTCGCCAAATTGGAAAGCTCTCGCTGAGCCAGAAAACGAACAGCATGCGGCGGGATCGAGCTTAGCTTGGCGCGTGGCCTTGGAGAAGCGAAGCTCTGCGTCAGCGTTGCACGAGAGAGCCGGATTGAGCGGCTGCTGATCCACAAGGGCTTCTTTCGCCTCTGAAAATAAAAAACGAACGGGCAACGAAGACATCTTATAATCCCACGCGACCACCACTCAACACGCCTTGAACTGGTGACACGTTGCTGGTCGGCATTAACGGAAGCGCCGCGCGATCCCAAGGTGGGGTCAATCTCCTAAAACCGCCACCTCAATTGCTAGGCCCAGGTGAACGGGCATGAGATGCCTCGTGCGTGCCGGCTTCGTAGACCGACTGCTCACCCACCTGGCCGCTTCCACAGCGATACAACATGACCTCTGATCCTGAACAACAGTCGTGTGGAGGGTGCCCTGGCTGGAGACCCCCGGTTTTACCGCGCGGGGTGGTTGGCCCGGCCATTTGCGCCAGGTCAGTCGCCCGGCTGCTGCGATTCATGGCGTGGAATCAGCGACTCGGCTGTCGATGCTGCTACCAAACACGTTCCGCTAAACCTGTCCTCCCCATCCTGGGCGCAGACGACTGCGCAACCGAACCAAGCGCTCGGGGACTCACGCAACTTCCCACCTTTTTGGCTGAATCGGAGCGTGCGAGCGCCAATCTTGCCGGGCGTTATCGAGAGTGTCACTCAAGGAGGAAACGGGCTCACATCGCGCGTGCGACGGAGCCGGGGGGCGGCAGTCTGCCTCTGTGCCGGGGTTACGGGCCGAGGCGATCCTGCTGGCAGGCGCTTGATGCCGCGCTCACTCCGCCTGAGAAGGCCGCAGCTTTGTCACAGCAGGAGGCCCGGCCGTTCACGGCCCATTCATGCTGAGGGGCAGCTGGAGCACTATCGTTGCCCTCACCAGATCAAGACGACGCCAGCATAGGATCCGCTGCTGCAGCCCTCGCGGAGCGGACACCCAAGGCACGCACCGGGTGGTACCGGGGCAGCGCGAAATTCCGAAGGATGCTGCCGATTGCTTGAAAATGCTGAATGCGGTGGCTGCGCAGCTGCGCTGGGCAATGATTGATCGATCTCGATCTTCCTCTGCTACTCCCGAATCTTCGGACAGCTCTCTCGTCGATAATCGGCAAAGCCGCAGGGCTGGCTTGCGTACTGCACAATAGCACCCTTGCCGTGCTAGGAACTGTGCTAACGGCCGTCACGCCCTGGCAAGCACTGGCAATCCCTGATCTGCCTGGAATCTTGCCGTCAATCGGGGTCGATCCGCCAGGTCAACGAGGTGCCAAGCGCTTTGCCTTGAGATCTCCCTCTGTGGCTGCCGAGTAACGAACGCCCAGGTGGCATTCTAACTGCTCCTGCGCTTCGCCGCACCGACCGCAGCCGGGCTGCAGCCAACTCGATGAGGTGCTGCCCGAAGTCATGTTCAGCCCGACCTGGATCCCACAGCCGTGCGGGCGAACAGAAACTTTGCTCCTTGTGCCTGGCCTGCACTAGCCGAATCTGAATCAGCATGTGCTGGCTTTGCGCTCACCGGAGGCTAAGGAGGCCCGCGTGCCACACTAAGTCAGGTCGACCTGGCTCTGATGTTTGCACGCACATCGACTGGCCTCTTGCCCCATCACCGCAAGGCCGAACTTGGTGAGCAATCTCCGTGACCCACTGATCCAGCGGCCTCAACAATAGGCCTGTTCGTACTTGAGCTCAAGACCGACTGGTAGTGATAGCCCCAGCGCGCCGCGAACCATGTCGGTCAGACCAGTTCCGGTGTGATCACCGGTTTCAGTAGTTACGGGGCTTCTTTCGGTGAATCAGCATCAAGGGTGGAGGCTTGGTGCATGTGAGCGCTCAGGACGACGTACGAATACGCTCCCGCAAACCCGCTGGTCGTCGCAAGAACCGCGGCACCTACAGCTCGTAGATGTGGGTGGAACGTGGAGAATTCAGAAAGGTGACATGCTGCTCCGCCATCGAGATCGATCTGGATCGCGTCGAAACGAGGAGCCCAGACGGGGCGAACCGGTCAGCCAGGCGAACGATCAAAGCATCCCGCGGGAGGACCTGGAGCCGTGTCGCCGGTGGTGTTGCCGCAGGCCAGCTTCGGCCATGTCCCCTGCGGAACGGACTTCAGCTCTGCTTAAGCTGGCGGGAGTTGACACTGATCGCAGCTGGCGGCCATCGCCGTCTGCTGCCGAATCAGGGTTGCAGCCATCCCAACTGACTGCAACCTTTCTGGGCGCGAGCCGCCCCAGGTGTAGCTCCGTCAGGTTGCTGCCACCGGGCTGGAATGACAGCGGGCTGCGTATCGCAGAGGCAGCTGTCCACCGGCATGGATCTGCGGGGCGAAGCACGTGGAAACAAAGTGCCTCGGAATTGGCCAGCGTTGGCACCGACTTATCGAAGGTGCGAATTCCAGTAAGAAGCGCCGGGGTTGATGGCGGCACGCAGAGGAGCGTGTAACTGATTCACTGCCACTGGGACGCCCTGGCGAAGCCGGGGCCGATCGCCCAAGCCGATTCCCGCCTGTATCACCTTGCCAACACCTTGATAAGATGTGAATCTGGTCATACCGGGTGTTCGGATCCTTTGGGTATGAGCTTGGGGCTGAGAATTGCGCTGGAAGGACCGTCGACTCGCGCCACGCCAACACCGGCCTGATCACGGGCGGAAACATTCGTTCCTGAATCCACCTGTGAAGCTCGCTCACACCTGCATCGTTGCTGCCCGGACTCGTGCTCTCTCCGTCTTCTGCTCTGCCGCTGTCCCCTGCTGCGTCCCTGGTCGCGGCGATCAAACCAACCCCGCTCCGACGATTCGGCTTCGGCGGTCTTGACCATGCGAGCTTGCCCGGCCTGCCGTCGTGATCGGTCGGCTAGCGCGGCGGCCCTCAGTCATGGCTTCACCGCCCTGTCCTGAAGGCCGGATTCAGCGCCAAGCGAAAACCCCAGCAACACCAGACAGCGCAACGGCGAAGCAGCCTCAACGACGTCAGTGCAGAAACCGAGATACCAGCCGCAACGCCCGTTCACGGCTCCGGCGTCTGGCCCCGAGCGGGCCCCCCCAAGATCCGCGCCGCAGTCGTTCTCGGTGATTCGCGGGCCACGACAGGTTCTGGCCATGGACAGGCGGGGGGCCCCCCCAAACCCCCCCCCCCCCGCCTATGACGCCTGAAGAGTGGGACCTCCTTAGGGGATTGGGTGGACGCCCTAAAGTGCAGCGAAGGGTTCTATCGAGTCTGTGCCCTGAGCGTTCAGCGCTCCGCCAAAACGAAGCCAAAGCAAGCGGCAGCGGCAGTCAAAGCACACGCCCGCCGGGAAAACCAACCATTGCGGGTTCACCCCACATTTCCTGCCGCCCTGACCAAGGAATCAATCCGAGTGGAGCGGATGTCTGGCTTACTGAAACCGCCCATGCGGTGGTTGGGCTTTCTGTGGCAGGTTCTCGCGTTCTCTCGGTGGCCCGCGCTTCTGCTGTGCTTACCGCGCCCAGATCGCCTCGCAAGGACCACGCCCTGGCCGAATAAGCAGTGAACCAGCTGCTGAGCCTTCTTATTGATGAGCGCAATACACCTGGCCCTGCGCCTCCGTGCTCCCGCTCAATGGCCAAAATGGCTCGTCCATACTAACACCACTGCAGATCGGTGGCCGCTACTTCCAATCGCGCACCAGGCTTGCGAAGCTCATCATGGGCACCATTTGCTGAACGCACCATGTGCCTCGAGGGCCCCCACGCCCCTCGCGCTCGCAGCCAGCTTAAAGAACCCTCAAGGACACATTCCTGAGCCCGGTCTTACACACCGGATTCGACGCCATGCGAGCGATGGACTGCGGGCTTCAACAGTGAGCTCGAAGTCCATCTGCCGAAAATTTCGCTAAAGATTACAACCCGCCATGCACTTCGTTCGAACGCCGAAATTCCATTGGCTTGGGGCCGGGGACAAGCTCGCCCCGCAACCGCAAGGGTGTTGGGGAGTCTGAGCAGCGCCCGAATCTCCTTCTGCGCTACAAGAACTCCGTTCGGGCGCAAAGAGAAAAACTCCTTGTGGAGGAATGCTTTCTGCACATGCCCTGGAATGGACGCGCCACGCGTGTCCTCAACAAGTCGGATGTGTTCGGTCGGCGCTCGACCGTGGCTCTGACCGCCAATAGGCGTACAACGTCTTTCAGCGAGAGTTCATCTTCTACCCAACGTACATCTCCTGAAAGACGGCTCTGGCTACATCGCATCTACGGGCCAGACGGTGCAGCACAGTCCAAGAGCAAAATTTCCGATCTCAACTTCTTCGAAACTGGTCCATAGAAAACGCCAACCGACTTCTTCGATGCCCTATGACAGCCCAGTCCAGACACCTGGGTGCCGGTCTTCAGGTCCTTGAGGTGCCGGGGGGCTTTCTACGCAGGGATTCGCCCACCATGTATTGCGCGACTGCCCGAGGTAGTTCTAGCGAGGCCCTCGGCCTAGATCCGCGCTACGGTACAAGAACTGGTGATCGAGAAAACAAGAAACCCCGCCAAGTTTTCCCGGTGTGCCAATGTCGCCTCACATCCAAGCTCGACGCTTGACTATGTCACAACAACAGCGACAGCGCTGCTGATCATCCCGTGCTTCGCCGATCCCCATCGCCAAAATGGCTTCTGGGGCGGCCAATGCTGAATGCCATATCTTCTTATGCTTCCGTCCGCAGCGGAAGACTCCAACCTGCGTCCTATCAAGTTTCGGGCGTCAAAGTTTCGCATCAAAGCCCCACACACGTTCCACACCCCACAAACTCTTTGTTGCTCCCTCCTGCCTGTACTCGGGGACTTCGGACCTGACTGGCGATCGAGGCTGAGCTGTCTGGCCTCAGGCCCCGCGCGGGGCCGGGTGGACCGGGAAGTGTTCTCGAGAGCACACCGAGCAATGTCTCTGGCCGACAGGACAGCATCCACAATTCAGCCCGTGTTTGGCAAGGGCCCGGACGGTGTCCGCGAGGAGCGCGATAGGCTTGTTCCACACAACGACTCGCAGGCGAGCGCTGAGTGCGGCGGACAACTCCCTCTGCAGCTTGGTCTGGAACGCGGCACACGACCAGCCTGTCGAAACGGCTCCACATGCGCGTACGCAAATGCAAACAGGCCTGGACTTGCTGCCGCTGCGAAGGCCACACCGGTTCTGGAGGCACCGCCTGCTCCAGCCCACGCCAGCACTGCAGCCCGCCGCGAGCTATGCCACGCGACGGGGCAGAGTGATTACGGCCGCTGCAGTGAGGCACCTTCGTCGCACATCCGTCTCACCCATCAGTGGCGGCTCAATGCGCGGCCCGCGATGGGACCACCAGCCAGCCAGGGCGGCCGCTATGGCAGCACATCGCCCGATACACCGGCCGCGTGGACCTGACACCTCGCGTACACAGACCCCACGGACCAGGCTCATGCTCCGCCGGATTACTCGAACAGGCAAGCACCCTGGTGTGCCAACCGCTTCGGCGATCGTATCTTCACAATCCCTCAGGGCACCTGCTCGACCACACAGGTTGAAAGCGGGGCACACTCCTTCGGCTGACATGTGGGCAACGATCGCCACGGCGTACGGCGAGAATGAGGCTCAGCAGCGCTCGGCGCATTTCGATGAGCTACGAGCGGAGCAGACGCACCGGTGCTGATCGATATCACAGGACGCGTCCAACGAGGTTCTCCCGACCGGCCGGCGAACTGGCCAATGCCTGACCCGCACCGGCAGGCGACGCAGAAGCATCTTCGCGCCCAGCCGATCCGCAACACCTTCCGGGCCGCTGCCCAACAGCAAAGGTACACTGATCCCTCGATCGAGACGGCTGTAATGCAAGTTCATGAATGGCAGCAGGTCGCCCCCCGCCAGATTCAAATGTTGGCCGGCGAGGAGGCTACCTGATCGGAGAACGAACACTGGAAAGCCGTAGGAGCCACCTGATCGGGGTCACAAAAGCAGATTGCCGCACCTCCCGATGTGCAACGATCTTGGCAATGGCCGCGGCCTTTTTGTCGGTGAGGAGGCCCAAGCATCTTAGGCGGGTCGGGCACCCCACATCAGTCGACCATCAGGGGGGGCGACAGCATGCAGGGCCAATCACTCACGGAGCCACGACCCCACGCTTCCAGTGCTCCTGCCCGAATCGGGGGTCCACTGGCCAAACAAGAACGCCTCGCGGCGATCTGGCATTAGCGATGGGTCTCGCGCCTGCAGAACCGACAGCCTCCGTGCAGCGAAGGGGGGTAAGCAACCACTCAATGGCCCCAAATCCAGCTCGATCACCGTGCGAGTCTGGAACGGGGATGGCTGGGTGGCATCACAACACTCGGATCTCTCAGCGGGCCTGGGCGCGCCTCGCCGGCGCCAAGAATCAAAACGCCTATGGCACTCAACGACACACGCCTTTCACCCTGCGGGCCCCCCTGGAGCCCTCGCAACGCACGCCCACGTCATTCTCAGCTGTGACTCAGGCTCAAGCCGGGACACGACCTGCTGTCGCCACGCAGCGGATCACAGAAAAGTATCGTACACGGCCTGCCCAGCGGGCCCGGAGCGATCTACTAACCAGCGCGCGACTCGCCACAGCAACTCCCACGGCACCCTACATCTGCCAGGCCGAGAAGCGCCGCAAGCCACGCAACAGCGGCCGGTGCCGGCCTATGGCAGGAACTCGACATCGGGCCGGCGCAATGATAAGCGCAGAGATACATCCCACTCGGACTACCCCCCGATGCCACGGTTAACTAACTTGTGACTCAAGCACGAAGCTTCTCGACTGGTCGTGCTTCGCATCTGTCAATCGCCGCGTGGCTGGATGGCGGTCAGCCTCACATCGGATCGCTGGGGGACAGCCTGCCGTTCCCTCCCTCCTCCATACAAGGACTGCAACGAACTCGTGCCTCCACTTGATGCAAGCAATCCGGGAGCCTTCTGAACAAATGGCGTTCCTCACCACTTCATGCACCGGAGCCACCGCCCGTGCCTTCGCTCGCCCCACGCCATGCCGGCTGGGAAATTCGGGGTCGAAAGTTTGAAGTCGGACTCCGGCATCACGGCTGCGGCCCAGGTCGATCGGGCACGCGGCCGGGGACGGCGTGGTCTGAATTGATTCCCTCTCAGCGGGGGCCAACCGCGTCTCAAAGACACAGGCTTCGGCTCGCTGCCTTGATGGCCGGTTGATCCAGGCGTGAAACCCGCACGATCGGGGGCCAGGCACGTGCCGCGCATCCGCCAGGTGCCTCAGCTTGGTGCTTTGAAGAAGGCCAAGGTCACCCGACTGGCTCGCCATCACGGTGGTGGAAGCTTGTCGGGATCACCGGGCGACCCTTATCTGCGCTGTCGACACCCTCGGCTCGGGACGAAGAACCTGAGATCTTCGGCACCCCAGTACGCTGCCCAACTCATCCATGTGCCCAGAAGAAACGAACTGGTGCTGTAGTGAGGCCAGCCCGACCGCCGGCCGGGCGAGCTCCGCTTTCTCCATACTGGTCAAAAGCACGCCCTGGAGCTCGCCTGCGGTGTTCACCCACGCTATCCCAGGGAGCAGAGCCTGCAGTCAAACTGGACAGGGGGGGATAATCACCCGGTGGTGGATGGCCTCGCAAATCTGCCCACCGACTCCACGAGCGCCCGGGCCTGCTGGAACGCACGCTTCGTCGCTGCCGGGCGCTGCCGCGGGGCTGCGCATTCAGTGACCTGCTGGCAACGCGCGAACAAGCGGCACATGGGCAGAGAGGGCTAACACCGGCCGGTGGGGGGAAACGCGGGGACTACGGCCGCTCGAGAAAGCAGCAACTGGCACTGTCCCTCAGCAAGCTCAACCTCGGCCGACTGCTGTCTCGCATGCCACTTAATCGAGAAAGGCAGAGGCTGCCGAAGCCGAACGCTGGCGCGGTTGAAGTCGGTGGCCCCAGCCCAGCGCCAATCCGAAGTCATGCCGCCTCTCCAAGAAATGCGCGGGGCTCAACTGAGAGCTCACTCACTCCACGCCAGTAATGGGGCTTATCCGACGGTCACAAGCATTCTGGGGGGGAGAATTCGCTGAAGCTGCGTCAGCGACCTGGGCCCGCTTGACCAACTCAGCAGCCAGCCGGGCCAAGCGCTAGCTTAACAAGCCGGGAATCCAGCCGCGCCCGAACTGAGCACCCGGCACGGGGGGTGCCTGATGGTGCCATCCCTGGGACTGGGGGTTCCCACCGGCGGCGGCCTGTTGAGGTGCAAAGTCCCAGCTAGAAGAAAGGCCCCCCCGAGCAAGGCCCCCTACTCAACAGCTGGGGCCAGCGGGAGAATCGGCGATTGCGGCAGCAACGCTATCTCACGGGCACAACACCCACCGTGCCGACCGGGATCAGGGCCATACAATCCCAAGAGGCACAAGAAGGCCGGGCTCGATTATCAATTCTTCCACGCTGCGCAGTAAAAGAGACGACCATTGCGCCGTGGCTGCTGGAGCTGTTCTGACTGAAATCGCCGACACTAATAAAACCGTCAGACTTTCTGGCGGCTAAATCAGAATCACATCGGCCGAAATAGCATTGAACTGAACGAAGAAAATTCCCGCATGGCAAGCAGGCAGGCTCTACTCTAACCTTTACCCACAGAGTCCAAGCAATGGCAAAAAAAAAGAACATTCCTTAGTGGAATGCCTCTGCTTTAAGCAGGCATGGTTGGCCTTTCGGAATCGCCGGAGCAACACCACGGCCGTCTGGCAGCAGAGCAAATCTCCACGCTTGTGCTCTCGATCAGGCAGGGAGTCGCAAAGAACTGGAAGCAACAACCGAACGGCGAATGCGCAGTTAAGACGCCAAGTGAAGAGTATCAGCGGGATTCCTGAAAACAAACAAGCAACTTCGGCGCACAATGCAGTGCTTCCCGACAGCACAGGGCTGATTGAAAGTGTTCCAACGAGCTTGGAGTTGCGCACATTGGTTGGTCGTCGGATGGATTCCTTCTCCAAACCCTCTCCTGTAATGGCATCTGCGATATCAGCTTTTCTGCAGCGATCCAAAGGAGGATCTGTGGCACGCGTGGCTGTGGCTCACCCCTCTCTCAGGTGTTTTTTTGTGCGTCCGCCCGCCGCCCTCTGTGGCGTTCTCTCGATCTTGAGGCTGCCAGACTGGCGGATCTGAGCGCTTTGCCTCACCGCCATCAACGTCTGCGCTGAACCAGGCGTGGTCCCTGAGTCAGCGGTCACCCACTGAGCCACCTCCGCTTCTTTCCTGCAGGTATTGCCGAATCTCGGCACTGCAGGGTGAACTCGCGCCAGATCCAGTGGTGGATGGCCTGATCAGCTCGTGTGCGGAGCCGGCAAGACATCCGGCGGTCTCGGATGTCAGACCTGGACGGCGGCGAGGTCTATAGCTCTAGCGCAAACCCCTCGGGTGTCATGCCACGTCCACTACACAACCCTGAATTCACGGACGCCGTCACTGGGCGGAGCTGTTGCACGATGATCTCGACGGCGCTTGACTCCAGGAAGGCCGACGCGCTCATACCAGAAACTTTTCGCAGCTCACGGAGCAGGGCCGAACTTCCTCCTCACATGAAAGCAAACTCAAAGACCCCATCGGGCCAATCGCGAGCAGTTCCTCTATCTCGCAAATCCCTAATAAGCAATTTGTCTTTTCTGAACCACCATGGACGCGACACACCTGGAATACGTCAGGGCAAACAGCTCCTGGACTATCATCACGAGGCCTGCCGGCAGTAAGCTGATTTTGACTTGTCGTCAAGGGCAACGTCCATTGCAAAGCCCTCCTCCAACGGCACCTTTTCTCAAGCACCTGCGCACCACCAAAAGCCCTGCGCAACGGTGGGGACGGCTGTTGCATTGAAAGCTGGCACGGATCCGCGATCCCCAGCCATGATAGATGAACACCGTAATGGCGCCCGGCGCTCCTGTGCTGGCCACGAGGACCCTGCCCAAATCCGCTCGGCTCACGGCACTATCGGTGAGAGCTGGGCTGGCTTTGAGGTCTCCCACTGACATCGCAAGTGCTCACAACGGGTGGGATCAAGCAGGATGGCACCTTGATGCAACTTTCATCATCCCTGGATTGCAAGCGTGGGCCCCAGTGTGTAGGTGAACGCTCCTGTGTTCAGAGGTTGGGCCCATGACACAAGTTGCGGGGATTCAGATCGCCGAGACTCCCGCCTG
>Ga0163217_1062580_pt1 | contig 10702 bp, 6 predicted proteins | sample SynspAceP_FD_185933 | JGI IMG/M metagenome (GOLD analysis project Ga0163217, IMG submission 185933) | Saline lake microbial communities from Ace Lake in Antarctica - Synechococcus sp. Ace-P (PacBio error correction) | ecosystem: Environmental > Aquatic > Non-marine Saline and Alkaline > Saline ...
GCACCCACACCAAAGGGGGAAAAAAGGGGGAGAGGATAAACATCCAAAGTCCCAAAGGAAAAAAACTGACCCTAAGTTTCAAAAAATTATTTTATTTGTTCCAATTTGAAAAATTTACTCGCGAATATGGGAAGAGCAAGGCGACCTGATGAAAAGCCAAGAAGAAAGGCGAATTCTTTTTGCTGACTGGCGGCGAAAGTGAGAACCGCTGATGGTTTCGGTTTTCACAATCAACTGGAGGGCAATGGGTGTATTATCAAGGTTTGCATACTTCGACCAAAAATTCCATCGCGAAAAACCAAATGATTGCTCCAAAGCTTGCGTCCCACAAAAACGATCTGGAACTTAAATATTCTCTCAAATCACCCGAATTTCGATGAAATCTTGACAATTCAAGACCATTCTATTGTCTATTGAAAAGACTCGGGCTAATTTGTGGCTTCAGTCCTAAAAATCAGATCCTGCAGGTTTTTCGACACGAAAATTGAAAATTTCTAAAAAGCTAGACGGCAGAAACCACTGCTGAAAAAGATGAACAATTTACGTACGGGAAATACTGCAAGCATATACTTCGCTATGAGGATCGCAAATTTCAAATAGGAATTTCAGCAAGCTGGAAACTTCTTCAAATCATTGAAACAAAATCAAAATTGTTGAGCTGATCAAATGGGAACAAAAATAGATTGTAAGCTCATCGGATAACGGGAGAGGACTCACTTGGTTTAAAGGTAAATCATGGGTTCAAAAGAATTGCAAGCGTGGATTTTTATTTTCGGAACTGCTCTTTTTGGAACGAATGGATTCGCACACCCAGAAATGGACCGTAACGTTGGCAATGACAACGAAATAATTTTCAGCCGGCTACTCCCGGGAAAAGCCCGAAATCGGATTTTGGATCTCGTGGTAATTTCCAAACATGGAAGGGTTGCAGGGAAGTCTGCTATATCCCAAGAGGAACCGATCCCGAAAACATGGGGCATTTCGAAACCAATACAATATCGTCGTCCAAGAAGCGACAAACAAATCATTCCTTCCGAGCCCCAACCTGTCAGCGCGTCGAAGCGATAAATTTGAAGAGTTTTTACCTACAGCTTTCGCAGCTCAAAAATGAAAGTCAGCGTAACTGAAAAAGTCAAGGACAGAATTGGGGGAAATACAGAGCTGCGTCACTGAGTTCTATAATAACATTCCAGTCGAACTAGGGACACAAAAGCGTACTCCGCGAATCTTTTCAGGATTTGAAAGTCTGGAAAGCAAATGAAATCGCTTGATGCAAGGAATTGGAAGGCAAGCCGATGGTGGCTTTTAAATCTGGCTTTAATTGCGATCAGCTCAGGCTCAGACTCTGATGCGCCCACGGAAATCTGTAACCAGCATTACGAAGGGTTGAAAGAGTTGCCATAATGGGAATCAAGATTCGTTTGGCTTAAGATCATCAAAGAAGGCACAGCGAAGTGATCATAGAGGCTTCTTAGGAGAGTCAAGATCTGACGGAAACAATGCGCTTAGAAATAGTGCAATTTAAAAAACTTAGGATAGCGTGTAAATAAGCACACCGATTGAGTGGCGAGAACGGCGAAGCTTTGGCAAAAATATGAGTCCTACCGCATGTCTTGGTAGACGGCTACTCCTATCCCAACTTTGGCGATGACACTCTCTGGGATCTAGATGCTCGCCATCGATAGATCCGAGGTCCGGAAACCCATCAGACAGTCACGCTATGATAAGGACCGCTTGAAGCTTTGCTTTATAATGAAAAGCTCAAAAAGGGCAAGCAGGTATCATGTTTATCCCCATTATCGAAGAGCGGCGCTTTGGATTAAAAAATGTTAGGATGCTTTTGAATGAGTTTTCGAGAGCTTTCCGAATTACACTATGCATCGTGAATGAGTATAAAGCAGATGCCAAAGATATGAATGAAGCGGTTGTCATAGGCGAAACCAAAATCAATGTGGCCACCACTCGTGATGAAGTGGGATAAAGCGCAATCTCTGTGAATGTCATTGAGAATCAGACCTTCGGCTAACACAGCTACAATCAGCCTAGAGAAAGTTCGGGAGAGCCTGACAAAGCACTGCGTGCGAGGAGCAAGTATAAATGTCCAAAGATCGAGAGTCCGGCGTCGATACAGGGCGAACAAGACGGCTTGAGATGCGGATTGATTTGAGATGCGGGGACCAGGGAGATCTGATGGAACCAACCAAAGTGGAATACAGACTTAATGATTGCTGATTGAGTAAAGAACGCCCGCGATTTTGACCTAGCGGGAGCGCTCAAGGTAGGCAATGATCAATTAAAACCTTCCAAACGCTCCGATTCTAAGAACAGAATACGTCAGCAAAAGAAGCATGCGGAATGGAGTAGATTAGTTGGCTCGTAAAAAACTTGATCCTTGATTTTTACTAAAACGAGCATCCCAAAAAATCTGCCTCCTTTCCCAAAAAATAAACTGCCCCAAATAAATCCATAGATCAGCAGGAAATTGAAAGCGAATGAGAAGTAAGTACAGAGGGGTTACAAAACCTTCTCCACACCGAAAAACAGATGGATTTAGATAAAAAATGGTAAAACCGTCAGGGCAAAAAAGCAAAACATCACCACCTGAAAGGCTTTCAATTTCCACTTGTTGTAACGCTGAAGAAATCCTGTTAGGGTACTTTTTCCGTAAAATTTTTTGAAAACAAAAGAATACAATCCCTTGTAAAAGAACCGAACAAAACCGGCTCTCATATATCTGTTAGAAGGCTAGACCTATAACGAAAGCTCTCCCGAAACAACCACAAATTCGGTCTATAATCCTCTAATTCTCTTAATATCTAATTCCTAACCCCTAACCCCCAATAAAGACCAGCCACATCCAAGCATGCAGGCATTTTTATAATTGGAGTCTAATAGGCAACCGACAGTACTTATGCCGGCTCCGCCATAGGAGACAGTCTGATGGGGTAAAGGAAGCAAACGCATACCTGCACGATTTTTAAACACGCTTGGTCTCAGAGCCATATACCTACAATACAGATAACGTTTATCTCTGGTCCCCTAATATGTCCCAACCTGATCAGTTTCTTTCAGAATTTTGGTTAAATGGGTCAATATCGATGTACCGGAACTCGACCTCGAAGTAAGTAATCATATCAATCGTGTTTTATACTCTCGAACTCAAAGCACCTTTCTCAAGAAACCATAAGCCAAAAGCAATCGGCTGAATTTGATTTTGAAGTCGCGGTGATCCCGCTTTGGGCACGATTGCTTTTACCACAACGTTTCAACTTTTCTTTATCAAGTTTCCACACAGCTCGGCTGCATGTATTAGATGCCAAATGTTACAGCACATTAATGATTGCGGCTGGCCAGATGGAAGCGGGGTGAAGAATTTTGCGCCGAAGTAGCAACCGGCAGCTTCATCAACAAGACAATCTAGCAATAGGACGTGACGGTCTACTACCGAGGGTCATTATTTGCATTCCATCGATATCCCTTGTCCAATCGCAAGGCTGAAGCCTGGAGTCGCCTTGTCCGCGGGAAAATGAGTGAACCGTATAATCTATCCGCCCGCTGAGGTTATCGATTTTCATTCGATGATTTAAAATGTAAGCCCTGCGTGACGAAGTTTTTTTTCCGGTGGATTGTGCTAAAAAAGCTTCATTCTCAGAATTCCCAAGCCGGCCAGAATCTCATGATACTCAATAAAATCCAAAGCGACTAAAAATGTGAAGGAATCTCAAATTCTTTCTAAAATGTTTGAATAACTTGGTCAAAGCAATCGCTGTGCTAGAAATCCCGATAATGCCTCATTAAGGAGATTGAGGATAGAATCCAAAGAACTTCAATGCCCGGCATTATACTTTTGTTTTTCTCTTGCCAAATCTGCTTAGCACTCAGGATAAAAGCTCAAATAAGGGCCCATGTCAATCATCGATTTTGATTTGCAAGCGTAGCGGTCAGCAGAGCTAGTGCTTCTCCGATCCCAACGAGGGCATTGTCGACCTAAGAGCCGAAAGCACAACAATTTTTGGCTCTTTCCACAAGTACAAGTCTTCACCTGAATGCTACGTCGCGACCCTAGGTCACGCCCAATTCATGATTTTCATCCAATAGTTTGAGCGTGGTATTTTTAGATCGCTATACCGCAAAGAACCGGAGGATCGCAAAGAGCGCAAAAGAAAAACAAGATTTTAGTTTTTCAGAAAGGAACAATTTTAAAACTGGATTTGATTCCTTATCTAATCAGAGCCACCTTCTTATTCTATTATTGAGGCTGTACGTCGCAGTACTTTCTAGAGCCTGCATTTGAATCGGGTATAGCAGCTTCAATCGCCCTGGTCCGATGCTTCTCCCCCGATCCAATGCGCTGCTGGGTATTTGGAGTTAATCCCAAAAATCCCCGCTTTGTTATACTCAGGCTGACATTGGGAACAGAGCACCGCACGTCGCAAAATGAAATCCGAAATGCTGGTTTGCCCTGATCACACATTCCTAAAGCAATCAAGGCATCAATAGATCTCTGGCAACCACTAGCAGCAGCGAAGTTCAAGAACAGAGTTCTTCGATGATTTTTTTCTTGCTCCGTGTGAATCAAATTGTAGCGCCGAATGCGCTTCAGGACCTCATTCCATTCAGAGACGAAGAGACCAAGAGTTTACCGCTGAGTCTAAATGTTTTTGCGAATGTTCCGCGAGACTGTTAAGTGATTAGCCATACAAGTAAGGTGAATATAAGATTTAAGTTTAGCTCTTAGAAATCTAAAAGAATCAGATTAGAACCAAGAAGTGGTGAAAAGTTATTGTGAGAACAAAAAGAAAGTAAGAACCAAGCCTTAACTCTTTTAGAATGCAATGCAATAAAGCATACTGAGCGGCAAACTTCAAGCGAGCTATTTTGTGCGCCAGCAAATCCAAATGACCGTAAATCTTCTTCAATTGTATGTATGTAAAGCAATGCCTATTGATCTTTCGATCTCGTAAGCAACACAAGTTTATCAGGTATTTCGGAGTGAAATATCCCATGTACGACAGCTTTTGTATGGGATCGCTATCTACTGCCCAATTCCAATGGCTCACGATAAGCGTATGCTTTGCTGCACCAAGGTAGTCCGTCAGCTGAAATTGCTCCAAAGAGTCAATCTCCTTCGACTGCGCTCAGAAGAGATTGATCAACATATAGAATTGCTAAATCGCAGCATTGCGGATAGTCTCGATGATTAGAGGAAGCTGGATAAATTTCCGTCCGCCAATCCAACTGAATCATCCGCTCAAAGAAATAAACCGATTGAACATTCTTCTTCATCCACATTCTGGTTTATTAATCTGATCTAAATTAAATACTCCCATCAATATACAAGCAGCGAAAACCATGCTAATTTACCTCATTCTGTTTAAAAAAAAAACCTCTCCTCTAATCTGAAGCGATTATTCAGGTGCTTTAGATCGCTTTGATCTGTTGTTTTTTTAGATTGTTCGTTGCCATGTACTCGAATTCAGCCGCAAATATACGGTTTTTAGATACACCAAAGCTCAAATGCAAAGCCATAATTTGAATCTTAATTAGCAAGCATTGTAATAGAATTTATTCATACAAAAGGAAGTCTTCTTGACCAGATCTTGAAGCAGCCATCCATCAGGCCCAAGAATTCTCGGCAAATTTGACTGCATCACACCTGAGTTTTCAACTTTGGGATGATCGCTCTATTTTCCTCTGTCATATTGTGTCACGGATTGCCAAGCATCCTAAACGGATCGCGCGCTGATTCTCGACCTCTTCCTGGTTCGATATTTTTGAGGTCAAGACAATAGAGACCTGTACGATAAGTTCTCACATCCCAATAAGTTGTCCTCGCCTCTACGACCGTGTCTGTTTCTGCACGTGGCTCAACACGCCTCGACTCATTCCGTCTCCTGCAAAGAGGCAATCGGCAGATTCTCAAGGGTCGAAAAGATATCGAACATCGAGGAGCGCTTTCCGCCGGGCCCATTGCGTACCGTTATTTCGATTACAATACACTGGGCTTGTATAGCAGGCCAAGTAATCTCGTGAAAACTCCCTGACGACAGCTCCGTCACCATGTAGCAAATCGAAAGATGTTATGCGTTGTATTTTCTGCAAGCCGAGACCCAAAACCAGGATTTGAGCGCCTAGATTCGTGGCCACCGAAATTTTCTCTTTCAAATATTGCATGGACCGCCCTTTTCTTTGGTAGTTCCAGTTGCTTAAACCAAAAGTTCGGCCATGAAGCCCCAGTCCTACCCATCCCAGGGATGGCAGACATCTTACAGCGGTAATCCACTTGTCGTCTCTCCCAAAGCGAAATTCATCTGAGCACAAAGCTTCCTGACAATGTACAAAGACAGAAACCTCTGATTTTTTTGCTGCCCGTAAACTGTCTGCTTCTCGAACTCCTCATTAGGAGCATGCTTCGACCAATAAAGAACTAGTTTCTTTTGAATATTAACCTAGACTTGGGTTGCTGCAGTTTTCTGCCAAACTTAAATCAAAAGTGCTATTTTTTAGATTCAAATAAAGCACCATCCCTAAAATCAAGCTAAGCAAAATAATACCATCCATTACTGTCGCTTTGACTTACGCAATTAACCAATGAAAACTCATTTTCGACTTAGTACCCAATAAACTGCTTGTGGGCTAAATGGGAAGCGGTTAAAACAAAGTTCTCGATGCCAGTCATACCTCTACTAAAAAGTGCTGTGCAGTCAATATAGCCTTAATGTGAGCATGACAGGATCTTGCAATAAAGGGCCAATTGGAGCTTAACGACAACAGTCGAAATCCGCTCAATCCGTCGAGTTTGGGAGAAAAAAGCTGATTTTCAAAATGGAAAGGCGTCGACAAAATCTGAACACGTTGGTTGAGCCCTGGTCCTGATGCCCCGATGAACGGAGTTGATCCAAAGGAGGGTGCGAATGGCGTCTAAAATTCTTTGGATGGCGATTCTCAGTTGATCATGGCTACTGGATAAGTTATCCGCGTCACCATCATCCTTTTGAAGCAGCGTAAGGCTACTCAAAAATTCGCCGAAACAAGGTAGAAGGGATCTTACCTTTTGGCATCATTATGACCAAGATTGGAGGCTAAGTAAATATTGGCTATTGAGAAGATCCGAGTTATCAAGAACTGGCGGCGCTGCTCCAGGAACCTATGAGAAATCCTCCAGAGGAAAACACGACTAACGTAGAGACGGAGGCATGCGGAGATTTCAAGGATACTTCCAAAGCCTCGAAAAAGACTGATATACCAAAAAACAGCAATGCAAGGCCATTCATCAAGATGATTCCAACCAGATAGGATCATCAAGTCCGGAAAATCGGAAAGTCAGGGCAGCAGAAGTCACATACCATTGCGCTGATGGAACAGTTCAGATTTGAAACAGGCCAGAGGCGAAAAAGCCACGCTTATGATTAGATGATATTTCGACAAGCTGGATAATCTCCGATTGCGCACTGACAGCGATCTCCAAAACACTTTGGCAATTTCTGACTGATGCACGCTGAGTCGCTTCCAAAAGATTTGGGAGATTGGATGGGAGGTGAAGTTTTTTTAAGCCTTAAGAAATAATTTGAATCACCATCACATAAAAAAAAACGCCCAAATGAGATACTTACGCGGAATGTTCTAAATTCCAGAATATTCTTCTTCGAAAATCGCTTAACGTTTAAATCCTTTCTAAACACAAAGAATAATAAGAAAGAAGATAGCAATCAATAAGACATACAAAAGATAATTAAGTTTCCATTTCCGTTTATTAAGGATTGCACATACCAAGCAACTTCTCCTAGTGCAACATCCTATTCTGATTAACATCAAACTTTCATAGCCAGAAATGATTCATCTATCCAAAGGGTAGCAACAGTAATTTCCCTGAAAACCATATTAACCATTGAAAGCGCTCGGTATTAATCAGGATCAAAATCCACTATTACTCAAGAACGGCTAAGCAACAATTAAAGTTGAGGTATTAGGTCCATTGATTCCTAAATATTTCGACTCATTTAATCATCTGCATCCCGGAAGGCATAGCAGGGATTCTAGCACAACTAATGCGCATTATAAAGCAAAGTATTAGCGATTATGTGATTTGTCTCAATGCCTAATCTGTTGGAATTGATTTAATTGTGAATAACTGTTGAAATAATTATTCTGCTAAAAATCGATAGTTTGGAAATCAATTCTTTGACCTCTTAGAACTCTTTAGGTATTCAAAAAATAATCTGTTCACTACTTTAAATTAACCAATCTACGGTTAGGCTTTCCATCTTCAATGCTGTAATTCATAACATATTCGCAAATTAACTTAATTTTTTTCTAGAATAAGTTGTTCTCTCAAACATAACTAAGAGAGAAAATAGGATCATCAAAAAGTATAAAAATTAAATTGTTTCTACTTCTTTTTTGTGTAGTGTTTCATTTTGGAGTTAATTATTCAGCATTCAGATCAAAAAACATCAAAAAAAATACCAAGATTGGGTATTTTATCGAGGGTTGGACTTTTTTTGGCTGAGATTCCGAATTTTGGTTTCAGGAAGACTTTTTAGTCGGTTTAAAATATTCTGAATCAAAATCTTGAGCAAGAATGTGAAGCTTTCATGAGCTCGTCGATCATCGAAAGCCGAGTTCGTTTCCTGAAAAGAAATCCTGATTCAGAATCGACTTCCTAGAATCTCTGTCGATCTGATCACATTCATTTGTTCCAGTCTGAAATCAATAGCGTCTAATGATTGGCTGTGAAATTGGATAAGCTCAATGTTCAAAGTCTTTATCAAGATAGAAAGCAACCGCAATTCGTCATCGAGTTCCTGACCTCAACACCTCATAATTCCATATACTCGTTCAAGCCGATTCAATGGGTAATCTTTTATGGGTCTCTCAATAACTTAATGTTTTAGCCATTTATTTGCATAGTCTTTATGTGTCCAAACCAGACAATGAAGACGATGTTATCGGTATTCTATGCTCTAACAATAAGGCGGAAGCCTGTCCCATGAATATTGAATAAGAGCGCTTATCTGATAAATGAAGCATTTCCCGTAATGTTTTTTAACTCATTTGATTATTCCAGTCCGAGGCGCCTCATCAATACAAGCTAATAGAGGTTCTCAAGCGTTGGTATTTCCTTGACAGCATATTTTTAGGTTTTGACTGCCTATACTCGCACGTGTAAATGTAGAAAAAAGTTACAAATAAACGGACCGTTTTAAGATATATTTTAACCGACTAACATTGGTCGATAAAATTGATAATGAAGCCGAAGCCAGCAATTTAAATTATTGTCACAAATCTTCCGGATATCTTCCCGATTCTGCAAGCCCCTTTCACGCTGCGATCCACCAGGCTACCTGTATAGGTCATCCAAACCAACTTTACCGCCTTGCAAGAATTTCGAAAGCATGCCTTGCCTTCTTGAACAAGGTCTTTGCACTGTAGGATAATAAACCAGATTTAAGATTGCTCGATGGCGAGGAAGGAATTCATTCCACATCCGTCCATATCCCCAAAAACGCCCATCGGATCCAGAAATCATGCTACTGGCGTGTTTCTGCGATTTCCAGCACTTCACTTCCACCTTACTGAGTATATGATCGCCTTCACGAGCGATGGAAGTTCGCTCGACTATGCCGATTACTGCCCTTTGTATTGGTTTCGCAAAGCTCCACGGCTACGTCCCATGCTCAGAAATACATGTTTGGATCGCATAGCCCACCATCGCAATTAAGGCTGGCTTTACTTAGGGGAAAGAAATTACCTAAACTCAAACGCTCTTACCATAAAATCACGCATTGATCAGAAAAAGGTTTCTTGATCCGCAATCTTTTGCGCAAAGTACTGCGTGAGCCGTAACCGATGGCTTACTCGTATCGCCTTGCTTCAATGCAGCCGGCACATAAGCTTGTCAAGGATTGGGACACCCAGTCCTACTTCTATTTCCTTTCGAGCTTAGGAAGAATTCTCCTTGCTATTCAATATTCTTCTCTGACTGATAAATACCACTTGCCGAATCCGGCTTGAATCCGCATCAAAAATCGATTTCTAAGAATTCTCCATTAGGGCAAAGCCAATTTGCTTTTCGCCGTATGGCTTGCCCATCTCCTGCGCAAGTACGAAAATAGTTGTTTGAGTCATGTTATTTTTCTGAAAGCTAATTAACCACCAGTTCAAAGAGGTTTGTTGAAAAGGCACAGAATATTGATTTCAAGCAAAAATGGAGGATAGTTAGTAAATTAATCGTTCGACCTCTTGAGTAAACATGTTTTTTTTTATTTTTTGCTTCATCTCTTTCTAACTTCAATTTAGAATGGTCTTTATAACGAAGACAAAATAAGGTTTATCCAATTTGGACAATGCAATGTTTTAAAAGTTGCCGCCACCACGATCTATAAATACTGCAAATCATAAATATTATCCATAAAATGAATAGGATATTTAGAACCTTAAATATATTTTTTACAAAAAAGTAATCAGTGGCTTAAAAATACCCTCTATAAATTCATTTTATTAAAATCTTGATTACTTTCATGTCATAGATCTCACAACCATCCAAAACTTATTAAGAATATATGAAAAACTGAAGCGATCATGTCGAACACGCGCTTGACAATCCAGGCAAATGCATGTGGCTTGGGAGTGAAGTTCTCTCCTACATGAGATCAAAGGGTGGGTCGAGCATGCAAGACAGAGAAAATAAACAGTACGGACG
>Ga0163217_1035768_pt1 | contig 10701 bp, 9 predicted proteins | sample SynspAceP_FD_185933 | JGI IMG/M metagenome (GOLD analysis project Ga0163217, IMG submission 185933) | Saline lake microbial communities from Ace Lake in Antarctica - Synechococcus sp. Ace-P (PacBio error correction) | ecosystem: Environmental > Aquatic > Non-marine Saline and Alkaline > Saline ...
CCCCGGGCACGGTTTTTCCCCCCCCCAGCGGGGGGGGGTCCCCGGGTTTTTAAAAACGGGGGAAAATCGGCGCCGGGGCCCCCCCCAAAAAGGGTTTAAAATAAGGGAAAAAAAAAAGTTCGGAAAAGGGGACCCCCAAAGAAGGAAATTTTTTTTCCGGCCAAAAAATTCCCCCGGGCCCGAAAAACCCAAAAGAACCCCGGCCCCGGGGGGGCAGCTTGGGTTCCCGGGTTTTTTTTTTGGGGGTTTCCAAACCCCGCCTCTGGGGGGTGGTTGGCCGCGGTGGGCCCCCCCCCCCCAAATGTTTTGGTTTTCACCAACCGCCCCCCCCCCCCCTCCCCGGCCCCCATTTTCGCTTTTTTTTTTTGGGCCCCTTTTTTTTTTTCCCTTCGCCCCGTGGGGTGGGGGCCGGTAAAAAACCAAAAAAAAAAGGCCCCGGCCCCCCCCGCCCCCAAAAGCAAGCGTTCCCCCCTGGGGTTTTTGTTTTTTTTAAAAGAAAATTGGTTAGAGGAAACGGAAAAAAAAAAAAAAAAAAAATTCGCCAATATATAATAACCTGAAAAAAAAAAAAAACCCCTAGTAAAAAGGGCCCCCGGGTCGGGCCCCCCCCCCCCGGGAAAAAGGGGTTCCAGACAAAAAAAAGTTTTTTTTTTTTTGCCCCGGGGGTGGGGTTTGTCCCTTACGGCCCCCCCCAAATTCCCCCCCCCCCTTGGGCCCCCTGGTAAAAAAAATTGAAAAATTCCGCCCCCCGAGCCGTGGGCGGCCCTTTTGCCCCGGGAAAAAGGCCCCCCGAAAACCCATTTTTTTTTTTTTTCCCCCGTTTTTTTTTGGTCCCCCCCCCCGGGCGTTTCCTTGGCAGAAAATTTGGGCCCCCCTGGGGGGGGGAATTTACCGGGGCTTTTTCCCCCTTTCGGAAAAGGAAAAAATGTTTTTTTTTCCCCGCTTTGTTTCCCAACCGGATTTTTTTGGCAAGCAGGGCCCCCCCCCCCCCCCCCCCCAATTTTTTTTCCCCCCCACTTGGGCAAACGGGCTTCCAAAAAGGCCGGCCTATCGTTAAATCCCGCCGGTTTTTTTTTGAAATTCAAAAGTAAAAAAAAAAAAAACGGTTCCCCCCCCCCCCCCGCAGGAAAAAAGAAAAGTTTTCGGGCGGGCCCCCCCCCTTCCCGCAAAAAAAAATACCCCCACAAACGGGGGGGGGGGCCCAAAAAAGGCCCCCAAAAAAAAAAAAAAAAAGCCCCCCCCCCTTTTCGTCCCCCCCCCCCCCCTGCCTTTGCCCCCTTTCCCGAAAAAAATGCGGGGGGTTTTTGGAATGTGGGGGAAAATGGGGCCGGGGGGTTTTTTTGCTTTTCGCACGGTTTTAAAGTTTCCCCGAATACCCCAGAAAAAAAACGCACCCTTTCCCCCCGGTTCCAATATGGGGGGGGGTTTCCCGTAGTGGGGGGGCCCCGTTTGGGGGGGCAAGAAAAAAAAATTTAAGAGGTTTTTTCCAAAAAAGCCCCTTGAAAAAAAAAAAAACGGCCTTTCTCCTTTTGGCAAAAGAGGGGGGTTAAAGGGAGCCAAACACCCACCACCCCCGTTTTTTTTTTTGGGCCCCCCCCCCCAAAAACCAAAAAGGGGCCCCAATAAAAAAGCCCGGTGGGGGCCCCCCCAAAACGGTGTTTTTTTTTTTCCCGGGGGTAAAGTTCCCCAATGGAGGGGGTTGGGGACCTCCCCCCAAATTCCCCTTTGTTGGGGGTAAAAAAACCCCCCTTAAAATAAAAAAAAGAAAGTAAGAAAAAAACAGAAAATTTTTTTGAAAAAAAAAAGGTCCAGAAAACTCCAAAGGGGAAAAAAAAATAAAAAAAAAAACTTTGAACCTTTGGTTATTTTAATTAGGAAAAAAAAAAAAATTTTAAAGGCCCCCTTTCCCCCCCCCCTTTTGCCCGGCAAAACAAAAAGGGGGGGGAAAAAAAAAAAGGGGGACCCGGCAAAAAGAACCGGCGGGGGGTTTCCCCGGGTTTTTAAAGGGCCCGTCCCGAAAATTTTTTTGGTTTCCCCCCCCTTTTGGGGGGGGTTTTTTTTTTTTTTTTTTTTTTTTGGTTGGGTTCCCCGAAACGGTATCCCGGCCCTGGCGGGGGTCCCCCCCGGTTGGGGGGCGTTTCGTTGCAGCCTGGGCAAAAAATTTTCGGGGGTATTGTTTTTCCCCCCAAAAAAAACCGAAAAAGGGAACCCCCCCCCGGTTTTTTTTTTTTTTTGACCCCCCCCATTTACCGGCCCCAACCCCGCCGTTTTCCAAAACCCCCGCGGGGGGGGCCCCCGGGCCCCCCCCCCCCAAAAATTCCGAAAAATTTTTTTTTTCCCTTTGGGCCCCCCAAAAAATTTTTCCCAAAAAAAATTCAAAGGGTTTTTTTTTTTTTCCCAAAATAAACGAAGGTTTTTCCCCCCCCCCCCCGACCGGGTTTTCAAGGAAAAAAATTTCAAAGCCCCGCAAAAAAAAAATCAAATAAAAGCCGGCCTCCAAGAAATAAACCCAGGCCCTTTTGAAAAAAAAAAACCATACCCCCCAAGCCCAAAAATTCCTGGCCCCCCCCCCCCATAAAAATCCGGCAATTTTTTTTTTGAAAAAATACTCCCGCCCCCCCCCTCCCGCCCCCCCCATAAAAAAAATATTTTCCCCCGTTTTAAAATCCGGCCCCCCCCAGGGAGAAAAAAAATTGGCCCCCCCCCCCCCCCCCCCCGGGTTTTTCCCCCCCAAACCACCGCTCCCACCCAGCCCCCCCCCCCCAAAAGCTGATACCGCTTTTTTTTTTTGGTTGTTGTTTTTCCCCCCCAAAATCCGCGAAAAAAACCGGGGTTCCGAATTGCCCCCCAGTAAAATTTAAATCTTTTTGACCCGGCCCCCCCGCCAAATAGGCCCCCGGGGTAGGAAAAAAGGTTTTTGGGGGCCCCAAAAAAGCCCCCCCGCCCCGCCCAGAAATAAAGGGGGTTTGGGGCAAAACTGCCCCCCCCCCCCCCAAATCCCCTTGCCAGAAAAAAAACAAGGCCCCCAGGGAAAAAAAAAACCAAAATAACACACAAAAAAACAAATTTCGTTTGCCGTTTTTTTGGCCCCCTTTGGGGTTTCTTTTTTTTTTGGGGATGAAAATTTTCGCCGAAAACTTTTCCCCTTCCCTCGCCAAGGAAAAAAAAAAAATTGCCAAAAAAAAACCCCTGGGATTCGAACCCGGGAAAAAATTTTCAAAAAAACAAGCCCCCTTGGTGGGGGGGGCCCCGGCCAAATCGGCCCCGGAAAACCCGGGTCCCCCCCCCAATTCAATCGGCCGGGGATTTTTTTTAAGAGGTTTCGGGGGTTTTTGAAAAAAAAAAAAAAAATCTCGAACCAAAAAGGCCCCCGGGAAACCCCCGAAAAAAAAATTTTTGTGGTCGCCTTTTCCGCCCCCCGAAAGGGTTTTTGAAAAAAATCAAACCAAAAGCCCGGGTCCCCCCCAAAATTAATTTTCCCCCCCCGGCCGCCTTTTTTTTTTGCTTGGGGGCCCCCGGCACAAAAAAGCCCCCAAGCCCCCAAAGTTCCTTTTCCGCCCCCCCAAGCCAGCCAAACCCGGGTTGTGGAAACCTTTTTTTTTTGACGCCATTGGGGGGGGTGTTTTTTTTTTCCCGGCGAAAAAGGGAAAAAAGGGCGGTTAAACCAACAGCCGCGGCAACAAATAGGGGGGTGGGTTTTCCCCCGCCCCGAAACTGGGGGGGCCCCAGCCCTTCCCCCCCCGAGAGTTGTTCGTTTATCCGCCGCCCAGGTATATATTCTGTGCCCCAGGCGAGTGGGCGACCCGCACACGAAAGGGACTTCGTCCCGCGCAATAACGGGAGTTATTGGGCGAGGCGACGCGGAGGGCCCGGGGGTCTATTTATACCATGCTGGGAAAAAAAAAATTGTTTTTTTTGGCGAAATTTTTTTACCGGCCCCCCCGGTTGCCCCGGGTTTTTCCCCCCCCAACTTCCCCCAAAATTAACCGGGGCCCGGGGGTTTTGGGGGGGTTTGGTTTTAAAAAGTTCCCCCCACCCGGGGGGGCCCAGAAAAAAAATTTTTCGGTTTCCCCATGGAAAGGAAATTTTTTTTCCCCCCTTTTTTTTTCCCAAAAAGTTTTTTTTCCCCATTCCCCTTTTTTTGAAATTTTTTAAAAAAGGAAAAAATTGAAAAAAAACCCTAAAGGGGGGGGGTAAAAAAAAAAAAAAAATTTTTTTGGGGGGGAAAATTTTCCCGCCAAAAGGGGGGGGCCCCCCCCAAAGCCCCCCCCGCGGGAAATGGCCCCCCCCCCCCCCCCCCGGGGGGGGGGTTTTGCCCCCCCCCCCCGCCCGGGGGGGGCCAAAAGGGGCCGGGGGTGGGGGGGCAAAAAAATGGGTTTCCAATCCCCAAAAAGCCCCCCAAAAAAAACGAAAAAAAGCCCCCCCCCCCCGGGGCCCCCCCCGAAAGGAAAAAGGCCGGGGGCCCCCCCTTTTTTTTTTTAAACATTCAAAATTTGGGCCGGGCCGGGCCGAAAAGCCCCTTTTTTTAAAAAACCCCCTGGGAAAACGGGCTTTTTTGAAACGGGCCCCGGCTTGGGCCCGGTTTTTTTGGGGGGGTTTTTTGAATTACGTGTTTAAAACGGGGCCCCCGGCCCCCTTTTTGGGGCCCCCCCGAAAACCCGGGCCAAACAAACCGCCGGGCAAAAAAAAAGTTTCCAAACGGAAATTTTCCCCCCGAAAAAATTTCCCCTTTGAGCCCGAAAGCGGAAAAAAAAAGCGAAAAAAAAATTTTTTTGCCCCGGGAAACCCTTCCCAAAAAATGGGGGGTCCTTTTTTTTTTCCCTTTTCCCTGTGGGGGTTTTTCCCCCCGGTTGGGGCGGGCCCCAAAAAAGCACCCCCGGCCGGGGGGTTGGGCCCGGGGGGGGCCCAGCCTTTTTCAGCCGGAAAAATTGCCCCCCCCCCCCTTGAAATAGGGGCCCATGGGGAAAAAAAATTTTAGGGGTTTGGGAGGGGTTGGGCGGATTGTAAACTGGGGAAATTCGGAAAACCCAGGTTGGAAAAAACCCCTTTTCCCCCGAAAATGTTTTCCCCCAACAAAAAAAAGTTTGTGCCCCCCCCCTTTCTACCCCGCTGGAAGGGGCCCCTTTTAATCAAAACCCCCCCTAAAATAATGTACAACAAAAAATTTTTTGGCCCCAAACCCCGAAATACCAAAATTCCAAAGGGGCCCAAACCGGAAATTAATCTTTTTTTTTTTTGGGCACCAGTTAAGCCGGGGGGGGGGCCCGTAAATTAAAAAATAAAGGAGGGTTTTCGCCAGGGGGCGAAATGAAAATTCACCCCCCAAAGGAGGTTTTTTTGGGCCTTTTTTTTTTTTGGGTAAAAAAAAAAAACTGCCCCCCCCCCCCCCCCGCATGGGTTTTTTTCATTTTTTTTTTTTTTTGAAAAAGTTGCCAACCAAATGGCCCCACAAAAAAAACCATTTCCCCCCCGGCCCCTTAACCAGAAAAAAAAAGTTTCCCCCCCGTTTTTTCCCGGGCCCCCGGCGAAAAAAAAAAAATTCAAGCCCCATTTTTCCCACCTGCCCCCCACGGTTGGGGGGTTTTTTCCCCGGGGGCGGGTCCCCCCCCCCCCGGCCCCCCCCCCAAAATTCGGGTTTCCCCGCGCCCGGGGAATTTACAGGCCTTTTTCCCTTTGCCTGCGGTTTTTTTCCCAACAAAGTGGTTTTGGACGGGCCCCCCAAAAGATAAAGGCCATTTTCCCCCGCCCTTTTTCCCGTTTTTCAGAAAAAGGAACGCCCCGGGGTTTTGGTTTTTGATTCTTTTTTGGGTCCCCCCCAAATCCCCGGCCCCCCCCCCCCCATTTTTTCGGGGGCCCCCCCTTTCCCATTTTTTTCCCTTTGAAAAAAAAAAAATGGGCGGGGGGTCCCCCCCCCCCCGGCCCGTGGGGGCCGGGGTTTTTTCCCCTTGAATTTCTTTGAAAAACGGGGTTTACCCCCCCCCCCCCCGCGGGTGGAAAGAAACCGAGCCCTTGGGGAAAAAAAAAAACCCCCCCCCGCCCCCCTTTTTTTTGGAAAAAAAAAAAAAAAAAATCCCCCCGGAAGGGGGGTTTGGGGCGGGGTTTCCCGCAAGGCCCCCGGCAAATTAAAAACCCGCGGGTTTGCCCTCGGGGTTTTTGGGGGGGTTTTATCCCCCGCCCCGGGGCCCGGTTTTTTGGGTTTGGGGGGGGGCCGGGAATTTGGGGGCCCCCGGTTTTTCCCCCCCCCCCCCCCCGAAAATTTTTTTTTTTTTTTTATCCAGGGGCCAAAAAAAACAAAAAAAGGGGGGAACCCCGCTTTTTTTTTTCGACGAAAAAAGGCCCCCGAAAAAGAAAGCCCGGGGGAAATTCCCGCGGCCCCCCGTTAAATTTTTTTTGGGGGGGGCCCCCCGGGTTAAATCCCAAACCGAAATTATTTGCCCTTGCAAAAAAAAAGCCCTTGCCCCCTTTTGGAAAAAAAAAAAAATTGAAACGCCCCCCCGGGGGCCCGAACACAAACCGGGGGGCCCCAAGAGGGGCCCCGAATTTTTTTCCCCCCCCTTTTCGGGGTGGATTTTTGCCCCCGCCCCCATTCCCAAAGCCCCGGCCATAAAAAATGAAAAAAAAAACAAAAAAAGGGGGGCCCCGATTGGAAAAAAAAGAGGGGAGGTTTTCCCCGCCGGGGCCCGGCCCGGGGAAAAAAAAAAAAAAAAAAAATTTTGGGGGGGGGGGGGCCTTTCAAAAGCCCGAACCCGAAAAATGGTTTTTTTTTTGTTTTTGTTTTTTTTAAGGGCCTCGGAAAACCCCGTTTTTTTTTTTTGGGGTGGGGCCGGGCCCTTGCCCCCCGCCCAAAACCCGGAAAAAAATGGTTCCGGTTGATCAAAAAAAAAATTTTTTCGAAAAAAAAAGGCCCACCGGCCCCGCTTTTTTTTCCGGAGGCGGCCGGGGGGGGGTTTTTTTTTTTTTCCGTCCAAACACCGAAACAACCAAAAACGGCCCCTTTTTTTTTTTTGCCCCCCGGGGCCAAAAATTATAAATTCAAAAAAAAAGAAAAAACCGGCCAAGGCCCTTTTTTAAAATTGGGCCGTTCCGGGCCCCGGGGCGGGGGGGGGCAAAGAAAAAAAAAAAAAAAGCCCAACGCGAGGTTTTTTTAACGGGTGTTTTTTTTTTCGAAAAAATTTTGGAAAGCCGAGATTTTTCCGCTGTTTTTTATATATTTGGAAGACGAAAAATCAAAAATTGGTTGGGGCGTCCCTCCCCAAAAATTTTTGGCGAATTTTTTTTTTTTTTCGGAGGAGAGTGTTGCCCCCCCAAAAAGCCGCCTTTGGAAAAAATAAGGGGGCCGGGGGGCGGTTATTGCTGGGGGAAAAAATCCCGGGGGGCGGGGGGGCCGTAAAAAAAAAAATCCCCGGGGGCGCGCGCCCCTTGAAAAAAAAAGCCCTGGGGCCGCGGGGCTTTCCCGGGGCCGGAAAGAAAAAAAAATATCCAAAAAAGCGCAAAGCGCCCCGCCCGGAGGGGCCCCTTTTTTTTTTTTTGGGGGGGAAAAAAAAACGGATGGCCCCCTTGGTTCCCCCCCGAAAACCCCGGGGTTTTTTTGCGGGAAAAAATGGGGGCCAAAAAAAAAAAAAAATCGGGGTTTTTTTCCCCCCCCCCCCGCCCCGTTCGGCCCGAAAACCCCACCCGCCCCGGGGGGGGCGCCGCGCGGCCGCGCCCAAACGGCCAAAATCGGGGGGTCCCCCCCAGCAAACAGAAAAAAATCAAAAAAACCCGGCCCCGGGTTGGGGGTTCCGGGCCCCCCCCCAAGATCCCAAAAAAAGCCCCGGGGGCGGCTTTTAAAAAGAAAAAAAAAAAAACGGAAAAATGGCCCCCCAAAAAAACAAATATCCCCCAAAAGAAAAGTCCCCCCCCCCCCCGGAAAAAAAAAACGGCCCCCCGGCCCCCCCCCTTCGCCCAGGGCCTTGGAAAAATCCAAAACAGCCACCCCCCCCCCGGTGGGGCCCAGTGGGGGGGGCCGGGGGTTTAAAGAAAAAATTTGCGGTCCCCCCGGCCCAGCCCTTTGAGGGGTTTTTGGGGGGGGTTTCCCCAAATTAAACAAAAAAAGGGACCAGCCCGGCCCCGGGTTTTTAAAAAAAAATTTCAAGCGAAAAAAATCGGCCCACGCCCCTTTCAAACTTTTTTGGGGAAAAAAAAAAAAGAAAAAACCAAAACCCGCGCCCCCCCCCCCCCCGCAACCCCCCCTTTTCCCTTTTTTGGGCCCCCCTTTTTTTGGTGCCCCCGGGCGGTCCCCCCCCCCGCCCGCCCCACCTTTTTTTTTTTTTTTTTTGGCGCCCCATGCCCCGGGCCCCAAAAAAAAAAAAAGGGGGTTTGGGAACCGGTCCCCCAAAAGCCCAAAAAAAGTTTTTTTTTCCGGGGGGGGGTCCGGAAGGTGGGATCCCCCCCCCCTCCCGGTTTTTTTTAAAAGGTGGTTTTTTTTTTTTTTTTCCCCCGTTTTTGGCCCCCCCCTTAAAAAATGGGATTTTTTTCCCATCCCCGGGTTCGGGGTGGCCGGGCGGGGGGAAAACCCCCGGCGGGAAACCCCCGGGGTTTTTTTTTTGGTTTTTTTCCTTCCCCCTTTGGCCCCCCTCCCGGGCCCCCCCCCAAAGAAAAAAAAAAAAAAAAAAAATGGCCCCCAAAAGAAAAAAAAGCGGGTTTTTTCCCCCCCGCCCCCCATGGCCTTTCCCCCCCCCGAAAAAAAAAAAACGGGGGGCAAAAAAAAAAAATTTAAAAAAAGAAATCGGTTTTCCCCCCCCCTTTTTTCCGTTTTTCCCCCACCGGCCAAAAAAAAACCCCAAAGTCAACAGCAAAAAAAGGTTGGCGGGTAAATGCCCCCCCGGCCCCCCCCCCCCCTCCCTTTTTTGTTTTTTTCCAAAGCCGGCCCCCCTAAAAGGGTTTTTGGCCAAAAAAAAAAGCCCGCCCCCCCCCAAAACCGCCCCCCCCCAAAAGAAAAAAAAAAAAAATCAATTGCCCCCCCTCCAAAAAAAACGGTTTTTTTTTTTTTTTTGGTCCCCCCCCGGTCCCCCCCCCCCCCCCCCCCAAAAGAAAAAAATTTGGTTTTTTTTCTGCGTTTTTTCCCCCCCCCCCCCCCTTTTTGGGCCCCCGATTTGGGGAAACCCCCGAAAAAAACCCGTTTGGGGTTGGGGGGGGGCCCTTAAAATCTTTAGAAATTCAGAGGCCGACCCCCCTTTTTCTTTGGGGCCCCCAAGAAAAAAAAAAAAACCTTGTTTTATGCGCCGGAAAACCAAGCCCACCCGAAAAATTTAGAAAGGGGCCCGGGTTTTCCAGCCCCCCCCCCAGCCCTCTTCCTTTTGGGGCCCCCTTTTTTTTTTTTCCAAACTTCCGGCCCGGCACCAACCGCGGGGCCGGGAAAAAAGGCTCAAAAAAAACCGCCCCGGGGGGGCCCGCGCCCCGGGTGGGGGGGGGGGGGGCCAGCTTTGGGGGCCCCCCCCCCGGTGCCCGGTTTTCCCCAAAATGGGGTCCCCAAGGAAAAGAATTGCCCCTCCAGTTTCCCCCCCCCGCAGTTTGTAAAAAAAAAAAGCGGGGTTTTGCCCAAAAAGGGGCCGGGGGGGGGCCCCCCCCAGGGGGGTTGGGGGGGAAAAAAGGCCCCCCTTTTTTCCCTCCCAATCAAAGGGCCCCCCCCCGGGGGGCCGGGAAAAAAATCCGCCCAACCGGGGAAGCGGGGGCCCCCCCCCTTTTTTTGCCGACCCCAAATAAGGCGGCGGGTTTCCCCCCAAAATGGCGGGAAGGCTTTAAAATGGAAACAAAAAAAAAAATTGACCCGGGCTTTTTATTTTTCGGGGGAGCCAAAGAAAGCCCTTTGAACCCCGCCCTGAAAAAAAACAAATTTCCCCCGGCCCCAAAAAAAAAATGGCGGAAAAAAAAATCGGGAACCCCCCTTTTTTTTTGGGGCCGAAAAAAATTTTAAAAATAAGGGCAAGGGCCGGTTTTCCCCCGGAAAAATAACCTACCCGGCCCCGCCCCGGTCCCCCCGGGCCCCCCGGGGCCCCGGCCCCCGATGGATTTAAAACCCGGGTTAACACCCCCCCGTTTTTCAAAGTTGGGGGGCGGGGGGTTTTTGTTTTTGTCCCCTCGGGTTGTTTTTTTTTTTTTTTTCCCTTTTCCTTCCTTCCCCCACCCCGACGAGGGCAATAAAAAGGCCCCAATACGCATAAAATTCCCAAAATAAAATAAAAAATTGGGGGCGGGGAAATGGGGAGGAGTTCAAAAAATAAAAATTTCGGGGAAAATTGCCGAAAAAATAACCCCGTGAAAAAAAAAATGGCCCGGGGCGGGGGGCCCCCCCCCTTTTGGGCCCCCCCGGCAAGGCCCCAAGAAAAAGCAAACCGGCCGGGGCCCCCCAAGGCCGGGGGTGAAATTTTTTTTTCCGAACAGGGCCCCAAAAGTTTCCACGGGGCAAAAAAAAAAAAGAGGGTTGGCGGCCCCCCCCCCCCAAATGGGGGGCCCGGGAATAAATTTTGGGGGGTTAAAGGGGGGAAAAAAAAAGGGGTTTTAAGGGGGGCAAAAGTTTTTTTTTCCCCCCCTATTTCGATATTGCCCGGGGTTTTGGGCCCCTGTTTGCCCAAACCAATTGGGGGGGGGGGGCCAAAGGAACGCGGTTCCCCCCCGGCCCGGTTTCCCCCCCAAAGTTTTTCGCGGGGGCCCCCCTTGGGG